>ERZ827512.3347-NODE-3347-length-11346-cov-24.031352_pt1 | contig 11346 bp, 7 predicted proteins | sample MGYA00519916_ERZ827512 | MGnify/ENA primary metagenome ERZ827512 (study PRJEB31778, sample SAMEA3449335) | human gut metagenome | biome: human gut; feature: human-associated habitat; material: faeces | place: United Kingdom | collected 2010/2012 ... | reverse complement strand
GGCAGGTCAGAGCATCCTTGAAGGTCTGCTCGAAGCCGAGGAACTTGATGATGGAAAGGTTAACGTTGGAAGCGAAACGCAGGCCGCCCTTGTAGGGGCCGAGGGCCGCGTTGTACTGCACGCGGTAACCACGGTTGACGTGATACTGAAGGTTATCGTCCATCCAGACAACACGGAACTCGATGGTGCGCTCGGGCTCGACCATGCGCTCAAGCAGGCAGGCCTTCTCGTACTCGGGGTGGGCGTTGATGACCGGCTCGAGGGAAGACAGGACTTCTTCGACGGTCTGCAGGAATTCGGGCTCATTCGCGTTCTTGGCCTTGGTCTCGGCAAGAACTCTCTCAATGTAAGCGTTCATGATATGTAGCCTCCTCTAAAATTACCCTGAAAATCAGGGCTTGATGGTTCAACCATCTTGTCTATGAGTTTATCACCAAAGGAAAAAATTCTCAAGCAAAACGCTATTGGCGCTGTGCAAGAAATTCTTTCTGACTTTTTGTGCAATTGGCAGAAAATTTGGCAAAAAACTTTAACTTTTTTAATAAAACATATTAGATTGATGCAAGCCAACTTTCAAAGTGGTTACTTTATCGAGGAAAACTGCTCATAATCTTGCATTTTTGTGCAATGCATTCCAAAAAGAGATAGGGGTGTCGCCACCCCTATCAAAATTTGTAATAGAAAGTGCTTTGCCGCCGCTTTACGGCATTTCCTGTGTGTTTTCGACGGGATCCGCGCTGTCCTCAGTCGAAACGCTCGTTTCTACGGGCGGTGCGCTCTGGGCGCTGCCATCCAGCAGCTCGACGTCGGACGCTTCGATCCAGTTTTCCGTGACGTAGCCGTCGCGGAAATAGACGCATACATGGTCGCCGACGTTCAGCAGCGGTGCATAGGCGACCTCGGCCGCGCTCATGCGCACGGAGAAGGCGCTCTCGCCGTCAAAGCGCAGGAAGTAGATGCTGTTGCCATCTACGACCGCCGTGCGGATCTCGGCGATCGTGCCCTCGATGCTCTTATAATCGCTCGGCGTGACGTCGATGGAGCCCTGATCGTCGGAGATGAGGTTATTTTTGAGCAGCATTTGACGGTAGTTCGCCTCGCAGTCGGCGACCGTCGCGCCGATGGCGACGATCTGGTACTGGTTGACATTGACCATCGCGTACATCTTGACGAGCTCGCTCGCGTCCTTGAGCGCCATGAAGTACGTCGGCTGCTCGGCGATGTTCAGCAGCAGCGGGAACGTCGCATTGTAGCGCAGGTTCTGCACCTGACCCTCGGCGCTGTCCATGGCGCTGTACTCTGTCGCGCCTGCGCAGGGATAGTACTTTGTCTCCTTTGTGCGCTGGTTGGAGAGCAGGAAGCCGATGTTGCTCTCGTCGCCGCCGACGCTCGTGACACCCGTGTAGAGATAGACGTCGTCGCCCTCGGCAAGGTAGTTGTAGCCGTCGGTCGTGACGGTCACGTCACGCTGACCGAAGATCGAATTCCAGAAGCCATTGTGATACTGGCCATAGTAGTCATACTGCTCGATGATGAGCTCGGCGGAGTAGACGTGGTCGACCCACGCGGGCGGCTCTTCATAGTATTCGCTCTCGCCCGTGATGGCGTTGACGAGCACCGCGCCGTGGTTGTCCGTGCCGCCGAACAGGCCGATGGTCTTTTCCTTCTTGGCGCAGACCCAGTAGGGCGTGCCGTCCTCGTTGATCTCGAAGACCGGCTCTTCAAACATATAGGTCGGGTACGCGAAGCGCAGATGACGGTAGAGGTTGCGGGAGAAGTGCTCGGCGGTCGTGTACTTCATGCCCTCGTCAAGGCGCACGACCTCGACGTTCTGCGTGACCATGTCGATGATAAGATAGGCGGGCAGCCCCTCCGAGCGGTTGTTGAACCACTTGATGATGTCGCCGTAGCGCAGCGGCGTGACGCGCACGGGGCGGCCATGGTAGTTGATCTGCGTGTAGTTTTCCGCGACCTCGAACTGCGAGACCATGTCGGCCAGCTCGCCGAGCTTGCGGTCGCCGAGCTTTTCGGCGCTGTCGCGGTCGAGCATCGGGATGCGGTCATATGAGACCTCTTCAATTTCGCTTGCAAAGCTGCCGCTGTCGATCGGCAGCAGCGCTTGATAGTCCTTGGCCCGCAGCACGACCCACGATGTCAGCGCGCCGACGAGCGCCGTGACGATGAGCGCCGCCACGACAAAGAAGGGCACCGTGCACTGCTTTTTGACGAACGTGAAGTAGCCCTTGGCCCCCGTGCCCTGAAAGCCGGAGGTGAAGAGCGCGCAGATGCAGTACGTGACGCAAAGCAGCAGCACGAAACCGTAGAACTCTTCGGCATGCAGGTTGATGGCGGGCATCTGCACGTAGAAGAAGACTGCGCCGACAAGCAGCGTGACGAGCGTGTTGACCGCAATGCGGCCGCCCTTGCTGCCGATCGATTTGCGGGGCTTGCGCTCGCGTTTGGGCTTGGGCGCGGAGTTCGGGTCGAACTGAAAGCCGCCGGCGTCCGAGCCGGAAAATTTAATGTCCATAGAATATTTCCTTCCTGATGAAATGGGACAATGCTTACTTTATAGTATACCGTGATTGACTCGTAAAAACAAGGGCAGGGGAGAAATCATACATTGCCTGGGTGAAAAGTGAAAATTGCAGGAACGCAAAAGCGATTGTGCATGTCGTACGGGGAAAGGAGTCGATATGTTGTATACAGTGGCTAAAAATGCAGTTTGTTTAAACTTTAACTTGCTATTTTCACTTTGCCCCGCTATCATGGCGGTAGAGCGGCATGCGCGTGCCGCCCAATATCGAACGAAGGAGAATTTGTATGAAAAGATTGTCTCTGAAAGCAACGTCCCTGATCCTGGCACTTGTTCTCGCGCTCAGCCTCTCCGTCACCGCCTTTGCAGATGATAGCGCCGCTTCGATGACCCGCGCCGAAGTGACGCAGGAGGTCATCAAGAACATGGGCCTCGCCGCACAGGCGGAAGCGAGCGCCAAGGATGCGAGCGCATTCAAGGATGTTGCCGAGGGCAGCAAGTTTGAAGGCGCGATCAACCTCGCCTACTCCAAGGGCATTGTCAACGGCGTCAGCAAGGACGCATTTGCGCCCGACGCAGCCGTTACGCAGTTGGAAGCGGCCGCGATGATCCTGCGCAGCACCGGTCTGGACAAGGCGCTGCTGAAGGATTGGCCCGCGGACTATGACGATATGGCCGTCTGGTCCGGCCTGATGGACGGCCTGACCTACGAGGCTTCTAAGCCCGTGACGACGGCGATGCTCGAGCAGATGCTCAAGAATGCCGCGGCGATCGCGGACAAGCCGGTCATCGGCATCAGCTGGTCCTATAATGGACAGAATTACGACTCCCACAAGACGATCTTCAAGACTGTCGGCGCTATCCCCGTCGAGCTCGATCAGGTGACGAGCACGGCCGTGAAGTACGATGCCGAGGGCAAGATCGAGTCCGCGTATCTCGAAGAGAGCGGCATGCTCAAGCAGGAATACGCCGACAAGGTGAAGGAAAAGGATCTCACGGCCAGCAACGTCGGCGCTGTGATGCAGGCCATCGACGGCGTCTTCTTCACCGGCGGCGAGGATGTGAGCCCGTCCCTGTTCAAGGTCCCCGAGAAGGAAAAGAACGAGGGCGAAGAGATCAACGCCACGCGCGATATCTCCGACTACATGCTCATGGCCTACTGCCTTGAAAAGGACGTGCCGACGTTCGCAGTCTGCCGCGGCGAGCAGGTGATGTCCATTGTTTCCGGCTGCACGTTCATTCAGGATATCCCCAACTACTATAAGGAGCAGGGGAAGACCTACAACGATACGCACAGAATGCCGGCCGACGCGCCTGACCGCACCTATGCCCGCCACGATGTGACCATCAATAAGGACGCCTCCAAGTGGCTCTATAAGATCGTCGGCTCCACGGAGCTGAAGAACGTTTCCTCCTGGCACCACCAGGCGGTCGGCGGCGTTGAGGGCACGAACCTCACCGTCGTCAGCACGGCGACGATCGACGGTGTGGAGATCATCGAGGCGGTCGAGCGTCAGGATAAGACGTTCTGCCTCGGCGTGCAGTTCCACCCCGAGAATGACTGCAAGTTCGTGCTCTACACCAAGACCCCCGAAAAGGCCCTGTGCGACTATGAGACCTGCCTGAACTTCTTCGAGATGCTGGTCGAGTACGCGGGCAAGTAAGGACACGTACCGTACAACAGAATGCATAGAAAAAAGGTCCCGTCTTCGGACGGGACCTTTTTGATGTATTGTAATTGTTTATGACGCCTTCTGTGCTTTTAGGATGGCGACGGCTTCGCGGGCGGCGGCACCGGCGTCTTCGGCGTAGTAATCCGCGCCGATCTCGTCGCAGAAGCTCTGGCTGATGGGCGCGCCGCCGACCATGACCTTGATCTGGTCCTGCAGGCCGCGCTCGTGGACGAGCTTGACGACCTCGCGCATTTCCTCCATCGTGGTGGTCAGCAGCGACGAGCAGGCAATCACGCCGCAGTGATTCTCCACGGCGGTGCTGACGAACTGCTCCGCCGACGTGTCTACGCCGAGGTCAAAGACCTCGATGCCGCTGCCCTCCATCATGATGCGGACGAGATTCTTGCCGATGTCGTGCATGTCGCCCTTCACGGTGCCGAGGCACACGCGGCCGACGGGCTCGGTGCCCTCGCCGACCATCAGGGGCTTCAGAAGCTCCGTGGCGGCGGACATGCAGCGCGCGGCCATGAGCATTTCGGGAACGAACGCGCGGTTGGCGGAGAACGCCTCGCCGAGGCGGTTCATGCCGATGATCATGCCCTTGGAGAGAATGTCGCCCGGCTCGTGGCCTTCGTCGAGTGCCTGCTGGCAGAGGGTGAGCAGCTTTTTCTGCTGGCCGCGCTCGAGCGCGCGGGCGATGTTCCCGAACACATCGGCGGACTCCTGCGCGGAGGCTGCGGCCTGCACCACCTCGGCCTTTGCGGCACCGATCTCACGCTTCGGCACGGCGGGGAGCGGCGTGACGGGAATGTGCAGCCCCGCGTTGTACTCGTTCACGGCCTGATCGAGGTACTGATCCACGTGCGGGAAGACCGTACCGGCAAGGCCGTAGGTGATCGAGGGAATGAAGTGCCCGCCGGGGCAATAGCGCGCGAGCGCGTCCCTTGCGTAGGCGAGAATTTCATCGGGCTGCGCGTCCGCACGGTCGATGGCCGCGCCAAAGCCACCCATAAGCGTGAGCTTGCCGCTTAAGTGGCGCTGGAGGGTGGGAATGTCGTTTTCCGGCAGTGTACCCTGCCAGACCTGAATGCCGATCTCGGCCATGTCGTCCACGATGGGGACGAGGTACGAGTCGGCGTGGTGGATGGCGATGACGCCGCGCGAGCGGATGTAGCCATAAAAGCGGCGGTAGGGCTCCTTGAAAAACTCGCGCCACATGTCGGGCTTCATAAAGAGGGCATTTTTCGTGCCCCAGTCATCGTGGGAGAAGATGACATCGGGCTGCAGGCCGTCGATCAGACGGCGGACATAGTCGAGACGGTACTGCGTGATCGTCTCGATGAGCTCATGCATCTCGTCGGGATGCTCATAGAGCGCGGTCAGCGTATCTTCAAAGCCCATGAGGAAGTGGCACTGCTCAAAAATGCCTGTGCCCATGAAGCCAGCGAGGAGCTTGCCCCAGCGGTCCTTGCTCACGGAGCCGCGCTTGCGGTTGCCGCGAAGATAGGTGTTGATGGGGTCCGTGAGGCACATGTGCAGCGCTTCATACTGGCAGAGCTGACGCTCGGGCTGGCCGTCGGGCTTGATGAGTTCAAGAAAAATTTCTTTCGGGGTAGACACGGGGAAGATCTCCTTTGTCAATACAGCACGCAGGCTGTGTAGGTCAAAGTGCGGGGACCATAGTTGTAGGCGAGGTTTGAGCGGACGCAGACGTCACTGACGAACAGTCCGTAGGCCTCCATCGAAGAAAGCCTCTGCTTGGGATGTCGACAGGGACGGTCCGGATAGGTGCAGGTATGGCAGAGCGTGCATGTGCCCGCCGTCAGCGGCAGGCAGTGGGGATATAAGAGCCGCGCCTGACGGGCGAAGGTCGAAAAGCGCTTTTTATGCGCCTCCAAGAGCGATGTCATACCAGTGTAATCAAATTCATCCTCGAGCTGCGCGGTGCTCTGCACCAAAATCCCCTGTGAATAGCGCTTGATTTGCGCCCTTGCCTGCTCGAGTGTGCTGCAGGCGGGCGGGCAGCTCCAGCTTTTGCCGTAGCGGCCGCAGCGGTCAGCTTTGCACATGTCGCGAACAGCTTCGAGCGGATCAAGTGCATCCATATTCACCGGTGCGCACTGGGAGAAGCCGACCTCGTGGGTGAGGGTGAGAAGGTCTGCCATAAGCAATGCCTCTTGACAATGAAATTTATTTCTGCATAAAATACTATTTATACATTATTTATCTATTATATGGGTGGGGGAAGCTCGTGTCAAGCATTCAAGTTCAGCAGGGGGCGAAAATCACGCCGGTCCCGTTCGAAGCAGGGGAGACGCTGCTCTCCGCGCTGCGGCGGGCGGGATATTCCATCCCCGCAGCCTGCGGCGGCAAGGGCCGCTGCGGCAAATGCCGCGTGAAGGTGAACGGTGTGCCGCGCCTTGCCTGCAAGACGCGGGCGCAGGACGGCGATTGGATCGACCTGCCCGAGACGATGCGCGGCGTCATCCTGACGGACACGCTCACACTGCCGAAGGCGCAGACGGGCCGCTCGGGCCTTGGCGCGGCAGTCGACCTCGGTACGACGACGGTGGCGCTGCGGCTCTTCGATCGCGCAGACGGAAAGCTGCTCGCGCAGGCTCAGGACTGGAACGCGCAGGCGCCCTACGGCGCGGACGTTATCAGCCGCATCCAGCACACGATGGAAGCGTCCGACGGGCTCGGCGAGCTGTCGCGCTGTATCCGCGCGCAGACCGAGACGCTTTTAGGACAGACACTTTCCGCCGCCGGACGGAAGTTGGATGAGGTCAAGGAACTCGTCATTGCGGGCAATACCGTGATGCAGCACATTTTCGACGGGCGCGAGGTCGCGTCCATCGCCCGCGCGCCGTTTCAGCCGGAGACGCTGTTTGAAGACGGCTCGGGCGAGCCGCTTTCGGGCATTCCCGTGCAATTTGCCCCGTGCGTCGCGGGCTATGTCGGCGGCGATATCACGGCGGGACTGTTGGCAGACGGCCTTTTTGTGCAGCCGGAATTGCGGCTGTTTCTCGATATCGGCACGAACGGCGAAATGGCGCTGGGAAATGAGAGTGGCGCGCTCTGCTGCGCGGTCGCCTCGGGCCCAGCGTTTGAGGGCGCGGGCATCAGCTGCGGCATGTCGGGCATCACGGGCGCGGTGAGCCATGTGAGCTATGACAGGGGCTTCCTCTGCGACATTGTCGGCGGGGGAGAGGCAAAGGGCATCTGCGGCTCGGGACTGGTCGACCTCGTCGCCGTGCTTTTGGAGCGAGGCGTGATCGACGAAAGCGGGCGGCTGCTGCCGCCGCAGGACGCGCCGGAGGACATGCGCCGCTATCTGACCGAGGATGGCCAGGGCAACGGCGTCTTCCACCTGACGAAGGCCGTTAGCCTGACGGCGCGCGACGTGCGCAACCTGCAGCTTGCCAAGGCGGCGGTGGCAGGCGGTATTCGGGTGCTGCTCGAGCAGCGCGGCGTGACGGCGGACGACATTGCGAGTGTGGAGCTCGCGGGCGGGTTCGGCAACTATCTCTCGCCCGAGAATGCAGTGCGCATCGGCATGCTGCCGCGCGCGTGCCTTAGTAAAATCAGACCCCTTGGCAACGCGGCGCTCGCGGGCGCTTCGATGCTGGCGCTTGACGGGGAAAACTGGCGAAAGCTCGCGGAGATTCCCAAAAAGTGCCGCTATCTCGAGCTTTCCGGGCGCGACGACTTTTCCCGCGCGTTCACCGACAGTTTGACATTTTGAAAATCGCTCCGAACAGGAATTTTTAATGGAGGAAAACCCTATGGAAATGCAGTTTCCCGTGATTTTGGACGGTGCGACCGGCACCGAGCTCCAAAAGCGCGGCTTCACCGGCGACATGAGCGCCGAGCAATGGGTGCTCGAGCATCCCGAGAGCATCCTTGAAATTCAGCGCAAGTATGTGGCGAGCGGCTCGAATGTGCTCTACGCGCCGACGTTCGGCGGCAACCGCCAGAAGCTCGAAGAGCGCGGCATCTTCAACCGCACGGAGGAGATGAACAAAGCGCTCGCGCAGCTCTCGAAGCAGGCGGCGGACGGAAAAGCATGGGTCGCGGGCGATATTGCGCCCACGGGCCGCTTTTTAGCCCCCCTCGGCGATGCGTCGTTTGAAGAGCTCGTCGACATTTACACCGAGCAGGCGGCGGGCCTTGAGCAGGCAGACGTCGACCTCTACGTCATTGAGACGATGATGACGCTGACCGATGCGCGTGCGGCGGTTCTGGCGATCCGCAGCATGAGCAAAAAGCCCATCCTTGTGTCCTTTACCTGCGATGAGAGCGGCAAGATCCTCTCCGGTACGGACGTGGTCGCGGCGCTTTCCGTGATGGAGGGCATGGGCGTGAGCGCATTCGGCCTGAACTGCTCGGCAGGCCCCGAGCAGATGTTGCCGCAGCTCCAACGCCTGCATAAATACGCGCGCGTGCCGCTGATCGCCAAGCCCAACGCCGGCATGCCGGAGATCGTGAACGGCGAGGCCGTGTACAACTGCCCGCCGGAGGAATTTGTCGCGCTGGTGCCCGAGATGCTCAAGGCAGGTGTGGCCCTCTTCGGCGGCTGCTGCGGCACGACGGAGGAGCACATCGCCGCGCTGAAAGCAGCGCTCAAGGACGCGGAATACGTTTGCCCCGCACCGGAATGCCTCGACCTTCTTCCCGCGGCAACGGAGAAGGAAGCCTTCTTCCTGCCCGCCGATGCGACGCACGGCGCGGTGCTGACCGCGGACGGCGATTTGGAGGACAAGCTCTCCGACGCGATGGATGACGAATGGCCGATGGTCGCGCTGAAGCTCGCGTCCTGGGCGGACGTCGACGCGCTGGCGGACTACCAGTACATGATCAGAAAGCCGCTGTGCCTTATCTGCGACGACGCGGAGCTTTTGGAAGCGGGCCTGCGCGCCTATCAGGGAAGAGCCTTGTACGAGGGAAATCTCACCGAGGATGCCCTTGCGCCGCTGGTCGAAAAATACGGTCTGCTGGTGTAAAAAGAGAAAAAGAAGAACGGGACGGAAATGAACATTTCCGTCCCGTTCTCTATATAGTAAAGCGCGTCACGCCGCGGCGCCGCCAGTGCTGACGATGCGGAAATACGCATTCGACGTCAGGCGGTACATCGCGCAGTAGAGCAGCGCGAAAAGAAGCAGCGCCGCGCCGGTCACGCCGAGAAACAGCGTGAGGTTCTGGATGCCGAACAGCTGCATGATCTGCCAGACCATCGGCTGGGCGAAGGCGAGGTGCAGCGTGGCCGCGGCGAGCGGCAGCAGGAAAATGAGCAGCATTTGCGCGTTCACGCTCTCACGGATGTCGCGCTTGGTCATGCCCACGCGCTGCATGATGGCAAAGCGCGAGGCATCCTCATACCCCTCCACGACCTGTTTGTAGTAGAGCATCAGGAGCGTTGCGAACAGAAACAGCACGCTTAAAAGAATGCCGAGGAAAAAGAGACTGCCGTAGAGCGAGAAGAACTCCGCACGGACGTCTGCCATTTCCGTGGGATGCCAGTGATTCTGGACGGCAAGCGTGTTGATCGCGTCCTCCGCGCCAAAATAGAGGCTCGCCGTCGAGGCAAGCATCACCAGCACCATCGTCGAGAGAATGCAAATGGAGGCGAGGCCCGCGCCGTTTCGCTTCATGCGGTAGGTGAGCGACGAGAGGGAAACAAAGTTGCGCTTTTTGTAGTAGAATTTTTCATCCTTCTGGAGTGTTTTGCAGAGCGTCACGCTGCCGGAGATGAAGAGAAGATACGTCGATAGAATGACCATGATGACCGCGAGGAAGAAGAGCAGCATCGCCTGTACGGGGTCGTTGATGGTCGCGGCGATGTAGTACGCGCCGAGCAGCAGCGCAAGGCCGGGGATGACGAGCAGCCATTGCGACTTCGGCGGCTTTTCGCCGACGTTTTCGCTCTTCAAAAGCGCCGCGCCCTGTGCATGGCGCAGCGACAGCACACCGCGCACATAGAGCAGCGCGAAGATGGCGATGAATGTGATGGCGCACTGCTTGATGGCGGCAAGGCTCACGGTGAAAGCCGGGGCGGGGAGAGATAAAAGCCGCAGCAGTGCGGACTGCGAGACATAGGAGAGCAGCAGGCCGAGGCCAAGCCCCGCGATCAGCGTGAACGCCGCGGCCAGAAGTGTCTCCCAGAAGAGAATGGCGCTGAGTGCGCCGCGGTCCATGCCGAGCACGCTGTAAAGGCCGAATTCCTTCTTGCGGCGACGCAGGAGAAAGCTGTTCGTGTAGAAGAGAAACAGCGCGATGAACACCGATACGACGAACGAGCCGAGGCTCATCGTCATCGCGACCGCAGAGGTGCCGGAGCCGTTCACCTTGCCATTGACCGTATAGAGCGCGGGGGTGACGGCGAGGTACGCAATGACGTACAGCATCGCTGCCATGAACGCGCAGGAGAGAAGATAGGGCACATAGAGCCTTGCATTCTTTTTGATACCCATCCACGCAAGGCGGGGGTAAAAGGTGGGCTTCATGCGCATTCGCCTCCCGTCTGCTGCTGCGTGAGCGCATCGGTGATACGCTGGTAGAACTGGGAATCCGTGTCCTTGCCGCGCTTTAACTCGAGCGAGACCTCGCCGTCGCGCAGGAACAGCACGCGCGAGGCGCAGCTCGCCGCGCGCACAGAGTGCGTGACCATCACGATGGTCTGGCCAGAGGCGTTGATCTCGCCGAAGAGCTTCAAGAGCTCGTCGGTCGAGCGGGAGTCGAGCGCGCCGGTCGGCTCGTCGGCCAGCAAGATCTGCGGGCGGGTGATGAGCGCGCGGGCGACGGCGGCGCGCTGCTTCTGTCCGCCGGAGACCTCGTAGGGGTACTTTTTGAGCAGCGTCTCGATGCCGAGGTCGTAGGCGAGCGGTGAGAGCCGGTCGCGCATCTCCGTGCGCGACTTGCCCGCGAGCACGAGCGGCAGGCAGATGTTGTCCTCGAGCGAGAACGTGTCGAGCAGGCTGAAGTCCTGAAACACAAAGCCCAGATTGTCGCGGCAGAAGGCTGCGGTGGTTTCTTCGGGAATCTCGGAGAGGTTCTTGCCGCCGAGCAGCACTGTGCCGCCGGTGGGCTTGTCGAGCGCGGCGAGGATATTGAGAAGCGTCGTTTTGCCGCTGCCGCTCT
>ERZ827512.3344-NODE-3344-length-11348-cov-2.990437_pt1 | contig 11348 bp, 8 predicted proteins | sample MGYA00519916_ERZ827512 | MGnify/ENA primary metagenome ERZ827512 (study PRJEB31778, sample SAMEA3449335) | human gut metagenome | biome: human gut; feature: human-associated habitat; material: faeces | place: United Kingdom | collected 2010/2012 ... | reverse complement strand
GTGGCGAAACATCCAAGGAAAAATTTCAGAATATGATTTAGACTTTGGACAAGGCACCCCTTGCGAAATGCTGCGGGGGTGTTTTTTGAGGATAATCCTATATTATCTATTGAAAATAGAAAGGATATAAACATGAATGCCATTATTTTAGCCGCCGAAAAAGTTCACGTATGTTTCAAGCTGGCGGAAGTATACATTGTTGCCTATTCAGAATATTTCAAATATAGAGCGAACAATTTTAATGCTACATTATTGTAACATAACAGAAATAATTATAGCCGTTCCATATAACAATCCGCATTTTGATTATCTAACGAAAAAATATTCTTGTAAAATTGTGTATAGCCATCAAAATTGTGCCAATACACTATATACGCTTAAACCGCTTATAAAAGACTTTGATGATACATTTAGAATGAGAGGTCGTTCTTGCGAAAAACATTTTTACAATTTTTGAGAGTAGTACCTACTATGTAATAAAATATCCAAATCCAGGAGTAGATTCTTTGGATCCTATTTTAAATCCCAATGGAACTATTTCATCTGAAATCCTAATTTAGATAAAATAATGAGGTGAATTACAATGCATAAAAATAAAATAATTTTGTCCATTTTAGATTACTATAAAGAAATTAATATAGACTTTGATGTATATGTCATAGCGGATGCCCAAGCAAAAACCTGTAAATATATGCCTGAACGAATTGTTCATGCTAATGAAGATGAATTTTTTTCTCGTACGGAGTTCGCGGAAATAATGTCTGCGATCTTTAATTGTTTTGGCTTTGCAAAAGTTTTCTATTCTGAAATAGAATTTATTCAATACATATTAAATCATTGCATTAATAAATCCGAATGTATTGTCTATAATTTTTCTAGAGATGGACGTGCAAATGGAAAAAAGTCATTAATTCCTTCTTTTTGTGATTTAATGGATATAAAGTACACAGGTAGTAATGCATTTGTTATTTCTCTTCTTCGAAACAAATATATATATACAAAATTTCTGGAACAAAATGGAATTAGTGTTCCTAAAAGTTTACTTTATGATAAAAAAACTACTGAGTTTTCATCCCTATTAAATGAATTTAGAAATCAATATGTAATCGCAAAAAATAAATGTGAATCTGCAAGTATTGGCTTGACAACTGAAAATATTTTTGAATTCAAAAACGAATCCATAAATTATTTAAATGACTTATTAACAAAAATGCATACAACTTCTTTATTAGTTCAGGAATATATCGATGGAATCGAATGTGAAATTCTTGTTCTCCAATACAAAGGAGATTATTATGCGCTAGATCCAGTTCAAATTTTATTTAAAACTGAGACTAATATTATTGATACTGATACCTCTAATTTATATAATTATAATTTTAAAGTTATTGATTCACCAATAAAGTCAGTAATTCAAGAGACTGCAAAAAAAATTGCCGAATTACTTGGAATAAAAGACTATGCTAGATTTGATTTTAGAATAAAAGATGGGATTCCATACTTGTTTGATATAGCAGGAACCCCTTATACTATATATCATAGTTCTATAGCTTATTTATTTACACAATATTACCATCTACCCTATGAGTCCATTTACAAAGTAATTGTTGCTTGTATGTTGTCAAATTATGCTTTTATAAATCAAACATAAGACGTATATTGTAAATCCGATAACATAAGACCTCGATAAAAGAACTTTGATAAAGATTGTTCATTACGTCTGGTTTCCACAAGATTATGGCAAAAATCGTAAGGACTGACTTTTTTCCGAGATGCAATAATTGCTTTCACAGCATCATTTTTTTTCAACCAAAATACTTCTTGCTTTCGAAAAAGGGCAGGGACAAAATTATCTAATTGCTCAATTTGTTGTAATGCATCTTCCCAATTTTCACAAACTATCTTTCGATATAATTCAAACCACGAAAAATAGTATCGATAAAAGTCATCAATATTTTGATCTGTTATATCAGATATATCTTTACACCCATACAACTTTTCTAATCTTTTTTTGTAGATGGTATATTGTTTATCGTTTTCCGTATATAGATACAAAGAACAAATATTTGTATACACAACAAACTGAGTTGTATTCTTTTCTTTATTAATAAGTTTTTTCAGCTCACGAATAGCAGTTCTTGCAAAAGTAATTGCTTTATGAGGCGTTTTCACCCTCTGCTCGTTCAACAGAAATTCAGCTATAATTCGGTTATTGTATAGCTTTTCTATTTGAGGTATTTCTATATTTTTTTCTTTAGCTTCCAACTCTGCCTGATTACATAAATCAATAGATTCACCAAATTCTTGAATTACAATATCCGTTCCAGCCTGACAAACTAAAGTTATATAATATTCGATCCATATTTCATTGTTTTCAAAATATTTTTTAGCTTTTTCGTAATAAATACTACAAGCAGCTGGATTAGCAAATAAAAATGCTTTTCTATTAAATACATTTTCTATATATTCTCCAATTCCGTGTTTTTTTGCATTGCCATTATAGGATAATTCTTGGCTTTTATGATATAAGCGATTAAAACAATCATAATCATTGAGTAGATCAAGGACGCATGGTGAAATTCCATATATGATTTTCAAACGAAGTATTGTTTCGTCTACAGGTTTTATAGTTGTTATATCTTGAGTGTCAATAATTAATGCATTCATCACATAATTGATGCATTCATCTAATGTATTACGATATGTTGCTTTGTTTAAATCCGTGTTTTTATAAATATAAGAAAAATATTCGTATGTTATTTCGGCTTTTACTGGCAGTTCCCAACTATATTTTTGAACTATATTTCTGTATACCTGTTCTACTTCTGCTATAGATGATTGGCCAAATAATATATCATAATAATCACATATTACCTCATACATCTCTTTATAGTTTTTATCAATCTGTGATTGCTTTATAATATTTTCGATTTTTTCAATCTTTATATCATCTGCAAGTTGTCTTGCTGATGAATATGCGAGAATAAATAAAGAAAATGCATGTGAACACATTTGACCACAATATCTATATATGTAATATGCTCTAAGATAGTATTCATCTTGTTCATTTTGTGTATAGAAATTGTAATATGAAATCAGCAAACTTTCATGTTTTTCTAATGTTATTTCTGCAATGTACTTTTGAATATCAGCGGAAATAAAATCATAATAGTTTTTTAAATCTTTTTTTACTAATGACTCCTGTCTAGCGATATTCAATCCTGTTTCAACATCTATTATCTTTTCGTTAACAATGTCTTTTATAAATTGAGCAGAAAATTTTTTTAAAGCCAACGATGCAGAAAAAACAATTTCCTCCATTTTTTTTCCACTTATCTCGCACTTTTCCCCTTGACTTTTTATTATTGATATCCTTCTTTCAACAACATCTTTTAACGTCGAAATATAATCCTGTTCATTTATAAGAATTTCTTCAAATAAAAAATCTACTGTATCGAGATTTCCCTGACTTAATGTCCAAATAAGTTCAATATTTTCTTCTGAAACTTCAGACTTTTTCATTTCCAAGAAAGTTTTTATATCTTGTTTAGTATATGTAGATAACTCTATTTTTTTGCACAAATTAGTACATTTATAAACGGTTTCTTGGTAAGATTCCTGCGTATCGGTAATTAATAAAAATATTCTTTTATGAAATTCTTTTTCCAATGCTGGAATATTTTTTATAATGGAAGTTGTAAAAAGTCGCACTTCGTCTGAAACATCGCTAATGTTCTCCACACAAATCAAAATATTACTTTTTAATTTTGTAGATAGTAAATTACGTATTTTCATATAATTAGAATTGTTATTATTCCATCCTAAACCAAGTCCAATAGAAAATCCCAAAGCTCCTCCTGAAATACTTAGTGAATTTATCTTCGAAACGAAGCTTCTGAATTCAGGAATAAATTCATTATCAACATTACGATATGCTTTAATGCTCTTCTCATCTTTCAATTTATTTAATACACATTCTATAATGTATGATTTTCCTTGACCATAGCCTGCTTGTATAAATATAACGCTTGGAGCGTCCTTCTTAATATATTGAGTTACTAGCTCATCTGCCATATTTTTGCGATCTTCCAAATTATTTTTAATGTCCGTACTCAATTAACAAAAACTCCTTTTTTACATAACACTTATTTTGTGTGTTTAAATTATTAGCAAAAACATATTAAAATTATCATAAAGTAACGGATAATATAGGATTATCCATTAATTATTATATCCTCCCATCTTCCTTTTTTCACCAATTTTTTTACCTACTTTTTCGTACTTCTATTTCACATCTATTTTATCAATGCAGGAAACAAACATTTCGTAACTTCGCGAATATGCTTTCTATTTTTAATTTTCATACTAATATCTGACTGGTTCACTCAAAACCCCAACAGTGATTCATTGCACTAACATTCATGCCTTTTCACTTTCTTCCACAAAAACTGCCCCGTCACACGAACATTTTATAAAAGTAATACCCCGGAAACACCCTGCGCACAACGCCCACCGCAGGCACATAAACCGAAAGATCAAAAAATACCGGCGTAAACAGCACACTTAGGATCAGCACACCGAGCATCCCGCAGAGATATTTTTGTTCACTGCGGAAACAAAACGAAAAGAGAAATGCCCACAGCGCAGATAATATCACAAGCAATGCCATCGAAGGGATCAGCGAAAGTATGGATTTATTCTGCATGACTGCAAAAATAACCGTAAGCGGGACAGATAACAGAAAAAGCGGGATCAGGATCTGCAAAAAGCGGATCATTTCTCTGGTTCGTCCCGGCAGCTTTCGCCCGATCATCTCATACTCTGTTCCAAACCGGTATCTGCCGTAGAGAAGTGCCGCCGCAAAAATGCAGCTTCCAAGCACACCGGCAGCCGTGTCCGCGCCGCTTTCTTTTCCGCTTTTTGCTGCATCCGCACTTTCTGCCGCGTCTGCATTCCCTGCTTCCACAAAATTTACCGTAAAGATCTCATCCCCTCCAAGATAACGCTCATTTGCGGCAAGAACAGCCTCTGCCGCTTCGGTACTGCTTTCTTCAAACAGTGTGCCATTTTCCGATTCCGCTTTTAATAGTTCACTGCTTAAAAACCGGAACAACACCGCATATACGCTCTCTTTTGCGACCATCCCTTTGGTCGTGGCAGTACTGTAAATATAAGTCACGCTGTCTGTAAGATCCCGATCCGCCATTGCCTCATCGAGGCTCTGCGGCAAAACAAATCCGCAGTCATATTCCCCCCGGTAAACAGCATTTTTTAATTCTTCTTCGCCGGAAACTTCCACAAACGCAAGCCCGCCTTCCTGATGAAGCAGTGCTTCTTTGGTCTTTTCCGCGTAGATTCCATTCTCCGCAAAGATCCCGATACGTGTATTTTTCGCACTTGGCAGAATCATATTCTGCACCAGATACAGTAAAAACAGGACACCAACAAGAAACAGATAAAAAGAGGACTTTTTTAACTGCCGTTTCCCTGCCATCCGGATCCATTTTCCATAAAAAACAAAGTTATCGTTTTGTTTTTTCATATAACACAAAAGCTCCCGCCCCTCCAAAAAATATGCTGCCAAAAATGAGCACAAGCATCGTTTTTATTTCCACCTTCGTCCAGAGAAGTCCGGTCAGATATTTCTGCCACCACGCAAGCGGAAGTACACCGGAAAGTTTTTGCATCCATCCCGGGAAAGCCGCCATCGGAAACAGTCCGCCTGCGCAGATGATCAGAAATACTGCTATCAGAAGATAGATGAGCCCTCCGTTTTCCGAATCTCCCAGTAACGCGAAAACAAAGTGAAAAAACGCCGCAAGCGCCAGTGCATAGAAGAAAAATCCCGCGATCTGCCTTGGGAAGATCATTGCAACGGATCCGATCATTTTTGCATACACGATGTTAAAAGCGACATAGCAGCCGGTTAAGACCAGCCAGAGGTCAAGCGCCATCACAAAGATCCGCATCACCGACTGAAGCGGCGCATTCACGCCGATCCTGCGCAGACACCGCATAAAATCCAGGCTCTCTGACCGATACAGCGACAGAAAACAAACTCCAAAAACGAGACTTAACACCTCTGCCCCGCACACGATATAAAATTCGCCCAAACTTACAGCCCCAAGCGGAGTCTCTTCCTGCTCCGCAAAAGTGCTGTTTCTCGCAAAAGCATAGGAAAGATAAAGATAGGACAGTTCATATTCCATATCACTTTTTGACATGGAAAGCCGGTATTCTCCCGATGCTTCATCCACGGCATAGACCGCCGCCTGCGCAGTCTGAAGCATGGAAACTCCCGCGCGCACGAGTTCCGTAAATACCGCTTCATCAAATGGGCTGTCCGGCGCAAGCAGGATATCCACCGGCGTGTTGACACCGTCATTTACGTCATCATAAAAATCCTCCGTCAGAAGGATCACCGCCGCGAGTTTCCCATCCGCCAGCTCCTCTCTTGCTGTCTCCTCATCCGGATAACTGAAATTGCAGATACTGTCCACGCTGTCCATTGCGGAAACAAGCTTCATTGCCATTCTTGTATTCGTCTCCTGATCCGGCACGACAACTCCGATATTCATTTTTACAAAGGTCTGCGACTGTAACATGAAATGGCAGATCAACGCAAGCGCCAGTCCAAGCACAACGGTCGTGACCAGAAACGATTGTATAAAAAAAGGGATCACTCGAATCCCTTTTTTTAATTCAATTCGCAAATATGCAAATATTCTCTTCATCTTTTTATCCTAAAACAGACCTCTGGTAAGATCCTGAATGTCATAGACCAGATCATAAAAATCATCCTCAGAAGCCGTTCCGATATCAAAGACATCGCCCTCCGGTTTCTTGATGTTTGAGCCACGCTTTAAGGTAAGCTTTAACGTGGATGCACTGTACAGATCTTCCATGTCAATGATGAGTCCCTTGTCAGAATTGTCGATGGTCGCCATGATATCCCCGTCATCCGTTTCGATCTCCAGTTCCTTGTTCGCATAATCATAATTAATGCTTGCAAGTGTTGTCTTTTCTCCGTCATAGACCTCTACGATCTTGGTCTTTTCCACGGAATCCTCTGTCTTTCCAAGGATTTTGAGCGTACCGCTATCCCCGTTTAAGCCATAGGTAATAAATGTATTCTGAGTCGGTGTGGTACCTCCGCGGAATTCCACATCAAGTTCCATATCACCAGTTTCATCGGTTCCTGTCACAACAACTGCTGCCAGTCTGTTTTTGTAAATATAAAATGTCACATCAAGATCCGGCATTCCATCGATCTCATCCTTTAAAGAATCAAACGCATTGCAGTCGAAATCTTTCAGGTCTTCATCATCCAGTCCAAGCTCTTTGCACATGGTCTTGACATCATCGATCGTGTTTTTATTATAAGTATCATAAACTTCAGAAAGTTCATCCAGACACGCATCCACATTTTCTTCTGTGAGCGTAGTGGTATAACCCTTGCAGGACACATCCTTGCCTTCGATCTGGAACGTTGCCTTCGGAGCGTTCACAAACTCCAGCGCATCATAGTTTTCTTTTAACACCTGCAGATAGTCCGCACTCATCTTTGCGCTTGCCGCCATATCATTCATGGAGGTCAGGCAGAGATCATCAAACGCGTCAAAGAACTTGTTTCCAAGTATATCTGCCGCATATCCGTCTTTTTCTTCATTAAAATAGTAACCAAATACATCCGGATAAAGCTTCGGAACACTGATGAGCAGTCCATCTTCATCCATATATTCATGAAAATCCACACTCACACCGGAATATTCCACTTTTCCGTTGACACTGTGCATTTTCTGCTCTGCATTCTGCTGATAGGATGCCTTGATCCCGATATCTTCCCCGTCTGTCTCGCCTGCCAGTTCCACTGCCAGTGTATAGTTTCCACCGGCGATCAGGGTTGTTCCCGGATTCAGATCCTTCATAAGTTCATTTGGAACAAATGTATTTTTTGCTGCTTTTAAAACCTTTTTATTTTTGCTTGTAAACACGCCGCTTGCCGCACAACAGATGATGGCGATCACGATCACCGCGATCACGCCAAAAATAACGCCAAGCAGTATCTTCATATTCTTTTTGTTTGACGGCTGAGGCGCTGCCAGCGGATCATATGGATTCTGCGGCGGTGGTGTCTGTGTCGTATTCTTTCCTGCCACATATGGATTTTCCGGCTGTGGTGCCTGTGCCACATTCTGTCCGGTCACATATGGGTTTTCCGGCTGTGGTGTCTGTGCCACATTCTGCCCGGTCACCGGGTCAAATTTTGTTTCATTGTTCTCACTCATGCTTGTTTCTCCCTTTTTTAATTTTTTCCAGAACATTTCCGGTATCTGCTATCTCTTCGGTTCGTCCTTCTTCCATATAATAAATGCGGTCACACAGCGCAATTTCCGACGCATCATGCGTTGCCATAACGACAATGCCGTTCCGCGCAGTAAAATCACGGATAAATTCATGGATACTCTCCTTAAAGAAAATATCAAGCGCCGCCGTTGGTTCATCCAGTACCAGGATCGGCACATCATCCGCTGCCGCACATGCGATACTGAGCCTGCGTTTCATGCCTCCGGACAGTTTTTTCACCGGAAGATGAAGCATCTCTGTAAGTGCAAAACGGCTGATCACCTGCTCTAACGCCTTTTTATCCTTTCGGCTCCAGAGCGCAAGGTTATCACGCACACTCAAATCTTCCAAAAGAGGATTTCCCTGCGGCACAAATCCGCACATGCGTGTAAAAACTCTGTGATCCGTAAGCGGTTTTTTCTGAAAAAACGTAAGATCCCCGTCATCCGGTTTCTCTATTCCGGCAAGAATGGACAAAAAAGTACTCTTTCCGCATCCGTTCGCACCAATAATGCCGATACATTCCCCGGGTGCCCCGAATATGGAAACATCTTTTAATATCTCACGTCTGCCAAGTTTTTTCCTAATATGCTCCGCTTTTACCATAAGTCTCCCGTCTCGCCAAAAAATAGCACTCTTATTATATGGTATCCTGTGGCTTACTGTCAAACATTTCCCGTTTTATCTCGGCGATCAGCTCCCGCTCATCCATCGGATACTTCTTTCCCTTGATCTCCTGATAATCTTCGTGGCCTTTTCCGGCAAGGACGATCACGTCCCCTTCCTTCGCGTTTGCCATGCAGTAGGCGATCGCTTCTTTGCGATCCGGGATCGCGACATATTTTCCACCGATCTTTTTTACCCCGACCAGAATATCATTAATGATCGCGATCGGCTGCTCAAAGCGCGGATTGTCTGATGTCACCACCGTAAAATCCGCAAGTCTCGCGGACACCTCTCCCATCTCATAACGCCTTGCCTTTGCGCGGTTCCCCCCGCAGCCAAACAGGCAGATGAGACGTTTCGGCTCATACTCCCGCAATGTGGTAAGCAGGCTTTCAAGCGCCATTGCGTTATGCGCGTAATCGATCATTAACGTATAGTGTGAGGACACCGGTACGATCTCGATCCTGCCTTTTACCGCCACATCCGCCAGTGCTTTTTTGATCTCAGGCACAGTGACTGCAAAATGACGGCAGACCGCGATCGCCGCAAGCGAATTGTATACACTGAAACGCCCGGGCACGTTGATATCCACATCAAAATCCATAACTCCGCCCACATGATAACGAACCCCGATCTTTCCCGGTTCATGCACAAGTTCCATCTGCTCCGCCCGCAGATCGGCATCCGCGCCAAATCCAAAGGTTTCCACACTGCAGGTGCGTCCCTCTAAAACGCCGGACACATGCTCACTGTCCACATTAAACAGACCGACTTTGCACTGTTTGAACAGGAGGCTCTTGCAGTACATATATTCCGCAAAGTCCTTGTGCTCATTTTCCCCGATGTGATCCGGCTCGAGATTGGTAAATACCCCATAATCAAACTGTATTCCCGCCACGCGGTCGAGTTTTAAACCCTGCGAGGAAACTTCCATGACCACTGCGGAAAGTCCCGCCTCTGCCATCTTTGCAAAAAATTCCTGAATATCATAGGACTCCGGCGTTGTGTTTTTCGCGTCCTGCCGCCTGTCTCCTATGATGACCTCGATCGTGCCGATCAGTCCTGTTTTGATTCCGCCCTGTTCCAGAATGGATTTTATCATGTAGGAAGTCGTGGTCTTTCCCTTTGTCCCGGTGATTCCGATCGTTTTCAGTTTTTCTGCCGGATAGTCAAACCAGGCAGCCGACATGAGCGCAAGCGCCAGACGGGTATTTTTTACCCGGATGACCGTAACATCTTCCGGTGCTTCCACCTCTTTTTGCACAACAAGCACTTTTGCGCCTTTTTTTACCACCTCAGGGATAAAATCATGCCCATCCTGCATACTCCCCGAAATGCACGCAAACGCAAATCCCTCACTCACTTTTCTCGAATCATAGGCAAGACCCTTCACTTCCTGATCCGTGCTGCCCTGTCTTACCTCATATTCCGTTTTTTCCAGTAACTCAGCCAGTTTCATGGAACTCCACCCTTTCTCTATCTGATTGTTTCGATTTCTCCTTCATATACTGTGACTGCCGGCCCGGTCATAAAGATATGATTGCTCTTTTCCTCATACTCTATGGTCAGATCTCCGCCAAGGAGATGTACAAGCACCCGGTGCCCGGTCCGTCCGGTTAAAATACACGCCATCACACTTGCGCAGGTTCCGGTTCCGCACGCCAGTGTCTCTCCCGATCCGCGCTCCCAGACACGCATGTTGATCTCTTCACGGCTTAACACCTGCACAAATTCGGTATTGACCCGCTTCGGAAACATTTCATGGTGCTCAAAAAGCGGTCCGTAAGAAATAAGATCAAGCCCTGCGGTATCCGGCACAAACACGACCGCATGTGGATTTCCCATGGAAACGCATGTCATCTCCCATGTTTTTCCTCCAACCTCGACCGGAACCCCGATAACTTCCGCTTTGTCCGATACCACCGGGATCTGTGCCGCCGCAAGAACCGGTTCGCCCATATCCACACGCACCTGCACCACTTTTCCCTGTTCTGTGAAAAGATCCAGCTGCTTGATGCCGGCTCCGGTCTCAACCGAAAGCCTTGTCTTTTCCACGATATGATGATCGTACACATACTTCGCCACGCAGCGGATGCCATTGCCACACATCTCGCCCTCCGAACCGTCCGCATTGAACATGCGCATGCGCACATCCGCCCGATCGGAAGGACAGATCAGGATCAGCCCGTCGGAACCGATGCCAAAATGACGGTCGCTCACATATTTTGCAATCTCAGATGTATGGGCAAGATCTTTCTTCGTGCAGTCCACATACACATAGTCATTGCCAATTCCGTGCATCTTTGTAAATTTCATAGAAATCCCCTTCCTGTCAA
>ERZ827512.3343-NODE-3343-length-11348-cov-11.676614_pt1 | contig 11348 bp, 8 predicted proteins | sample MGYA00519916_ERZ827512 | MGnify/ENA primary metagenome ERZ827512 (study PRJEB31778, sample SAMEA3449335) | human gut metagenome | biome: human gut; feature: human-associated habitat; material: faeces | place: United Kingdom | collected 2010/2012 ... | reverse complement strand
TCTCTTCTGCATATCTGATAATCATAGAAATCTATCCCTCCAACTTCCGATTTGTCGAATCGTTGCCCAGTATAACACACACGAAAGCTGATAGCAAGCAGCCGGTAAGGGCGCACTTACTCGCCGCCTGTCTAAATACAATGACCCGCGGCGGGAAAAGCTGACCCTGCGTTGCAATCTTTTGTGCTTTTGTGGTAAGATGTAAAAAAGGTATTCCGCGCCCGGGCGCGGGTCGTTTCTCGCGGCTTCGGTCGCGCACCCCGCAGGGGCTGGCATCCCGACGGCCCGTTTTTCGTTCATCGATTGCGGGCTGCACCCGCGTCCTGCATGTTTGCCTCCGGCGGGAATATTTCGCGCTCCGGCGCGACATCCTTTTGCCCTCGGCGGCAAAAGGATGCAAAAACGCCGCCAAAAACCAACGGTTTTTGGATTTCCTTTTGCCTGATTGCAACCGTGGTACAAAAAGGTTCCGCAAGGAATCGCTTGTACGACGAAATGCGCCGTTCTAAGTCTCGCGTGATACACAGCTGCGGTTTTCAGCGTACCCCAACCGCGTAGGAAGGCTTGAAACCTGCGGTTTCAAGCAGCGTTTTTGGTCACTTTTGGGGCTGCGGCCAAAAGTGACCCGCGCTCGGGGGCGCGGAACTCTCCCCGCCGAAAAGAGAAAAGAAAAAACAGACCGTCGCGTCCGCCGGCTCCCGCAAAATGCACACGCGCAGAAAAATGTTCCGCAATTCCATACAAGATTGCACCAAGGAGGACAACTATGTCCGTGACAGGCATCATTTGTGAATACGATCCCCTCCACACCGGCCATGCCTGGCTGATGGCCCGGGCCCGGGCGGCGGGCGCTTCGGCGGTGGTCTGCGCCATGAGCGGCAATTTCACCCAGCGGGGCGGTTTCGCTGCGGCGGACAAACTGGCCAGGGCCGAGATGGCCGTGGCCTGCGGCGCGGATCTGGTGCTGGAGCTGCCCACCGTGTGGGCCATGTCCACGGCGGAGCGGTTCGCCCGGAGCGGCGTGGAGGTCCTGACGCGCACCGGCGTGGTGACGGAGCTGCTGTTCGGCTCAGAGAGCGGCGACATGGCGGCGCTGACGCGGTGCGCGGACTGTCTGGATAGCGAAGACTTGACGGCGGCGCTGGCTGCCGTGCCGGAGGACGGCCGCACCTTTGCCGCCCGCCGCCAGCAGGCAGTGGAAGCGCTGCTGGGACCGGCGGACGCGGTGCTGCTGGCCAGCCCCAACAACACGCTGGCAGTGGAGTATCTCCGCGCCATCCGGCGGCTGAAAAGCCCACTGACGGCCCGCACGGTGCGGCGCACCGGCGCACAGCACGGCGAAGCGCCCTGCGGCGGCTTCGCCTCGGCATCGTACCTGCGGCAGCTGCTGGCAGCGGGGGAGACGGAGCAGGCGGCGGTCTACATGCCCCCTGCTGCGGCGGATATCCTGCGGCGGCAGCGGGCGGCGGGACGCCTGACAGACCCGCGGCTGTGCGAGCGGGCCATTCTCGCCCGCCTGCGGACCATGGAACCGGAGGACTGGCGGCGGCTGGACGGCGGCGGCGAGGGGCTGTACCGCCGGATGTACCGGGCGGCCCACACCGGTGTGACGCTGGCGGATGTGCTGGAGGCGGCCAGGACCAAACGCTACCCGCTGGCGCGGCTGCGGCGGATGGTGCTGGCGGCGTGGCTGGACCTGCCGGAGCCGCCGGAGGAGCTGCCGTACCTGCGGGTACTGGCGGCCAACGGCGTGGGGCGACAGCTGCTGCGGCGGATGCGGGACGCCGGCGCGCCGGTACTGACGAAGCCGGCGGACGCGGCGGCGCTGGGGCCGGCAGCACAGGCGCTGATGGCGGTGGAGAGCCGCTGCACCGACCTCTACGTGCTGGCACGGCCCGATCCGGCCCAGACCGGCCCGGGACAGGAGCTGCGGTCCGTGCCGGTGATGCGGTGAGAAAATCAGGAAGTTCCTCATGAAGCAGATCCGGAAGAAAAACCGGAAATTAATCGGAAGTAAACCGGAAATAAAAAGCCGTCCGCTCCATCGTGGAGCGGACGGCTTTTGCCGTGCTTTTACAAAATGGGAACGGCTGTTATTTCCAACCATATTCGGCAGAAAGGTGAAACGGCGCGTTCGCGTCAGGACTGCTCCTCCACCTCGTAGCCCTCGCGGCGGAGGCTGGAAATAATTTCCTGGATATGGGCCTTGTCGCGGGTCTCCAGCGACAGCTGCACCACGCAGGAGCCGATGGCGGCGCGGGTGTTGCGGCGCTCATGGTTCACGTCCAGCACGTTGGCACCCAGAGAGGATACCACCTCCAGGAACGACGCCAGCGCGTGGGGCTGGTCGGGCAGGACGGTGGAGAACGTCACAGTGCGGCCCTCCTTGGCAAGGCCGCGGGTGAGGATGCGCTCCAGCATGGTCACGTCCACATTGCCGCCGGACAGCAGGGCACAGACGGTCTGGCCCTCGATGCTGGCCTTGTGATACATGGCGGCGGCGATGCCAACCGCGCCCGCGCCCTCGGCCACCAGCTTCTGCTTTTCCAGCACCGTCAGGATGGCGCTGGCGATCTCGCTCTCCGTCACCGTCACCACCTCGTCCACGTACTGGCGGCACATGTCGAAGGTCAGGTCGCCGGGAGTCTTGACCTTGATGCCGTCGGCGATGGTGTCCACGCTGGAAAGCGTGATGATCTCGCCTTTTTTCAGGGATTCCGCCATGCTGGGGGCGCCGGCGGCCTGGACGCCGATGACGCGGCAGGCGGGCTTCAGGTGCTTCACGGCGTAGGCGAGGCCGCCGATGAGACCGCCGCCGCCGATGGGCACGAAGATCGCGTCCACGTCCGGCAGCTGCTCTAAAATTTCAAGGCCGAGGGTGCCCTGACCTGCCATGATACGGTAGTCGTTGAAGGGGTGGATGAAGGTCAGGCCCTGCTCGTCCCGCAGGCGCACCGCTTCGGCATAGGCGTCGTCGTACACCCCGGGCACCAGCACCACGTTGGCGCCGTAGCTGCGGGTGGCTTCGATCTTGGAGATGGGCGCACCCTCGGGGATACAGATGGTGGCCCTGATGCCCATGTCGCGGGCGGCGTAGGCCACGCCCTGAGCGTGGTTGCCGGCGGAGCAGGCGATGACGCCGCGGGCCTTCTCCTCGTCGGAGAGGGTGGCAATTTTATAGTACGCGCCGCGGAGCTTGAACGCGCCGGTCTTTTGCAGGCAGTCGGCCTTGAGGTAGAAGTCGCAGCCCGGGACGATGCCCTTGGTGGACACCATGGGGGTGCGGCTGATGACGGGGGCCAGCACCTGCTGGGCGTCGTGGAGCATATCCATCGAGATCATGGGGAAACCTCCTTTATCACATTATCCAATTATCCAAACAGGGGCGGCGAGACGCCGCGATTTACTGCGCGAAGCCGGACACCAGATCCGCCAGCACGGCGGCCATGGCGTCCAGACTGGCGGCGGGTATCCACTCCCGCACGCCGTGGAAGTTGTAGCCGCCGGTGGAAAGATTGGGGCAGGGCAGCCCGTCCCAGGACAGCCGCGCGCCGTCGGTGCCGCCGCGGATGGGGACGCACAGCGGCGTCACATCGTTTTTGCGGAAGGCATCCTCTGCCCGATGGATCAGGTCCATGTGGGGGAGGATCTTTTCCTTCATATTATAGTAGCTGTCGGTGGTGACGGCGGAGGCGGTGCCCGGGCCGTACTGGGCGTTGATGGCGTCGGCGCAGCGGTGGAACAGGGCCTTGCGGGCCTCGAAGCGGTCGCGGTCGTGGTCGCGGATGATATAGTGGAGCTGTGCCTCCGTCACGTCGCCGGACATGGCGTGGAGGTGGAAGAAGCCCTGATAGCCGTCAGTCTTTTCCGGCACCTCGTCCGTGGGGAGCATGGCGTGGAAGGCCATGGCCACGGTGGCGGCGTTGACCATCACATCCTTGGCGCTGCCGGGGTGGACGCCTACGCCGCGGAAGGTGACGTCGCCGGAGGCGGCGTTGAAGTTTTCATACTCGATCTCGCCCAGAGGGCCGCCGTCCACGGTGTAGCCGTAGTCGCAGGCCAGCTCCGCCACGTCCAGACCGTCCACGCCGCAGCCGATCTCCTCGTCGGTGGTGAATACCACGCGGACCTCGCCGTGGGGGCGGCCCTCCAGCAGCTCCACGGCAGCCATGATCTCGGCGATGCCGGCCTTGTCGTCGGCACCCAGCAGGGTGGTGCCATCGGTGACGATCAGCTCCTCGCCGGCGTGGGCGGACAGGCCCGGGCACAGGGACTCCGTCAGGGAGACGGCGTCGGACAGGGGCAGGTCGCCGCCCTCATACCGGACGATGCGGGGCTTCACATTCTCACCGGAGGCGTCGGGGGATGTGTCCATGTGGGCGATGAGAGCCAGCACCGGCGCGGTGACGCCCGCCGCGGCGGGCAGGGTGGCGATGACGTTGCCGGCGCCGTCCATGTGGGCACCGGCAAGACCCAGACTCTCCAGCTCCGCCAGCAGGACGCGGCCCAGATCCTTCTGCCGCTCCGTGGAGGGGGATGCGCCGGTGTGCTCGTCCGAGGTGGTGTAATAGGTGACATAGCGCAGGAAACGGGAACGTGCGGTCTCCATGGTGATTCCTCCTTATGGGAAATGATTTCTGTCACCAGTGTAGCACATCCGGCGGAGGGCTGCAATGGGGAAAGCGTGTTCGCCAAAAAACGCCAAATTTCGGTGAAAGGACTTGCGGGAAAGCGCGGAACCGTGTAGAATAACAATGTATGCCGTTTGGCGGCATCTATCATCGGACGGGCAGCACGGCTGTCCGCAAGGGGGAAATCAATGTGAAGGAGAAAAAGAACCTTCACAGGAGAATGGAGCGGTGGGAATTCGTCTCACTGGGCCTGCTCCTGTACGACGCGCTGGCGGTGAATGCCGCCTACTTTCTGGCGCTGTGGCTGCGCTATGACATGCGGTACAGCGCCATCCCGCCGGAGTATCTGGCCGCGTTCCTGCGGTTCGCGCCGGTGTACACCGCCGTGTGTCTGGCGGTGTTCTTCCTGCTGCGGCTGTATAACAGCCTGTGGCGGTTCGCCAGCTTCAACGAGCTGGCCCGCAGTCTGGGAGCCACGGCTATCACCTGCGTGTTCCACTGGGTGGGCATGAACGCCTTTGTGTGCCGGATGCCGGTGGCCTACTACGTCATCGGCGCGCTGGGACAGTTCCTGATGGTGACGGCCATCCGGTTCGCCTATCGGTTCATCCGGCTGCTGTCCGCCAGCCGGCGGAAAAACGCCAGGGCAGTACACAACGCCATGATCATCGGGGCGGGCGCCGCGGGACAGGCGGTGCTGCGGGAGCTGAAAACCAGCGAGGCGGCGGACGCCGTGCCCCGCTGCATCATCGACGACGATCCCAACAAGTGGGGCCGCACCATAGACGGCGTGCCGGTGGTAGGCGGCCGCGAGGTCATTGCGGAGACGGCGGAGCGCTACGGCGTGGACCAGATCCTCATCGCCATCCCCACCCTGTCCATGCAGGAGCGGGGCAGGCTGCTGACGCTGTGCAGCGAGACGGGGTGCCGGCTCAAGACGCTGCCGGCGCTGTACCAGCTGGCCAACGGCGAGGTGTCCTTGAACAAGCTGCGGCCGGTGGCGGTGGAGGACCTGCTGGGGCGGCCGCCCATCTCCGTGGAGATGGGGGAGATCTTCGCCCAGATCCAGGGCAAGACCATTCTGGTGACAGGCGGCGGCGGCAGCATCGGCAGCGAGCTGTGCCGTCAGATCGCGGCCCATGACCCCAAGCGGCTTATGATCTTCGACATCTACGAGAACAACGCCTACGCCATTCAGCAGGAGCTGCGGCGGAAGTATCCGGCGCTGGAGCTGACGGTGCTCATCGGCTCCGTGCGGGACAGCAGGCGTATTCAGGCGGTGTTTCAGGAGTACAGGCCGGAGGTGGTGTTCCACGCGGCGGCACACAAGCACGTGCCGCTGATGGAGGGCAGCCCCAACGAGGCCATCAAAAATAATGTGCTGGGCACGTATAAGACGGCGTTCGCGGCCCTGAAGTACGGGGCGCGGCGGTTTGTGCTCATCAGCACGGACAAGGCGGTAAACCCCACCAACATCATGGGCGCCAGCAAGCGGCTGTGCGAGATGGTGGTGCAGGCCATGGATCGGGTCAGCTGCACCGGCGAGTACGGCCTGCTGCCGGAGCTGGGGCGGGGCGAGGAATCCCACAGCGACATGCAGGGAGGCACACGGTTCGTAGCGGTGCGGTTCGGCAACGTGCTGGGCAGCAACGGCTCGGTGGTGCCGCTGTTCAAGCGGCAGATCGAGACCGGCGGGCCGGTGACGGTGACGCATCCCGACATCATCCGGTACTTTATGACCATTCCCGAGGCGGTGAGCCTGGTGCTGCAGGCGGGGGTCTATGCCAAGGGCGGCGAGATCTTCGTGCTGGACATGGGCGAGCCGGTGAAGATCGACACGCTGGCGCGGAACCTTATCCGCCTGTCGGGCCTGCGGCCGGACGAGGACATCCGCATCGAATACATCGGCCTGCGGCCGGGGGAGAAGTTGTACGAGGAGAAACTGATGGCGGAGGAGGGACTGGAGAAAACGGCCAACGACCTCATCCACATCGGAAAGCCGGTGCCGTTCCGGTACGAGACGTTTTTCGACGGGCTCACGGCGCTGAAGGAGGCGGCGGAGGCCAACTGCGGCGACATCGAGGAGCGGGTGGCGGCCATAGTCAGCACCTATCACCCCCAGCGGGAAAGCGAATAACAGACGGCGCGGCCGCTCTCCATTCAGGGGGGCGGCCGCTGTTGGCATAGGGACTTGCCGCAGGGGCATACGCTCATGGAAAAGGGAGGTATGCGCGTATGATCTCTGCATTTTTGCTGCTGCTGTGCAACAGCCTGTTCCTGTCGCTGCACCTGTCCGGCGGCACGGGGTCCTTCCCCAAGCCATTGACTGCCGCCCAGGAGCGGGAGTACCTGCGGCGGTGCGCCGAGGGAGACATGGAGGCGCGGAACCTGCTGGTGGAGCACAACCTGCGGCTGGTGGCGCACATTATGAAAAAGTACTACACCCAGGCGGATGACCAGGAGGATCTGATCTCTATCGGTACCATCGGGCTCATCAAGGCGGTGAACACGTTCCGCGCCGACAAGGGTATCCGGTTGGCTACGTATGCGAGCCGGTGCATCGAAAATGCTATACTATCAAAGCGGAACAATCGGCGGTTGAGGTGGAAAACCATGAACCTTTTTGGGGCAAAATGGTCTATGTATTACTTCTGCGCTTTCAGGTGCTTCACGGCGGCGTCTACCAGTTCCAGCTTCTGCTCCGTGGAGCAGGGCAGCTTCCGGACATTTTTCAGCACCTGACCGGACTGGAACTTTGCCAGCTCCCGTGCAAGCTCCTGCTTTGCCTGCGGTGATTTGGGAAAAATCAGAAATACTTCCATCGCTGTCCCTCTTCCCGGAGAGTTTGATGGTTCACTTTATGCGCGATTTCGGGCGTATATGTAGACGCTTCGCACATTGCGCATGTCAAATGCCCCAAATACTATGTGCAAACCGGGATACTTGATCCGGTCATCTATGCGGCGGAATAATGTCAGGAAAAATCGCTTTCTGAAAAAGATGCGGATATGAGCCGGGAAAGAGAGGGAGTGCAGATGCACTCCCTCTCTTTTTCATATACTTTTATCCGGATATGTTATCCCTGTTTCTGCTTCTGGCGGAGCGGCCGCCGTTGAAGGCGGTGCTCCCGGATATCATCACGCCCCGTACTGCGGTGAAAAGGCGCAGCGCCTTTTGAATATGCCGTTTATGAAGGATTTGATATCACCTAACAATCCGTATTTCCCTGCGCGGATTTGATCCTCCGATACATCTCCTGCATCTGCCGGTCAATTTCGGCGATCTTGCCCGCGCATGCAAGCATCTCCTCGTTGATGCCCTCCGGCAGCTTTGTCTTATCAACCTTATACCGGATATCGTGCTCTAAACTGGCCCAAAAGTCCATAGCGATCGTGCGGATCTGAATTTCCGCAGTTACCAGCTCCGTCCTGTCTGACAGATACACCGGTACCCGGATATCCAGATGTAATGAGCGGTATCCGTTATAGTTTGGTGTGCGGATATAGTCTTGCCTTTTGATAATCTTGACATCCTTTTGCAGCTCCAGCATCTCCGCCACCCGGTACACATCGTCGATATAACTGCACACTACCCTGACACCGGCGATATCATTGATGTGTTCCCGCGCTGCCTCGATGGTCAGCGGCAGCCCTTTATTCAGCAGCTTGGCCGCAAGGCTTTCCACAGACTTTACGCGTCCTTCAATGTGGTGGATGGGGTTCCTCGCATAGAGCACCTTGAACTCATTGTTCAGTATTTCAAATTTCAGCGACAACTGCTTTACAGCGGAATCATAGAGGTTCTGCATGAGCTGTATCTCATATGGATCATTACAAAGTACTGCTCGGAATTCTGTTCTTACCATTTGCTTGTTGCCCTCCCTTTTTAATTTCGCCCTCCGAGGCCCAGACAAAGGCTCTCCATAGCGGGCGGATGGCGGCTGAGCTGATGCTGCGCTCTTTTCCGTGTCCAGAATGAAGCGATCTTGAGGATTTTCTTCCTGCACGTCTTCTTTTATCGGAACAGCAAAAGACTAACCTTCGCTACCTGACTGACGAAGCGGATCATCTCCTCCTTGCTGTACTTGTCGTAGCCCTCTACAATCACATGCATCAACCCGTTGGAAAGATGCGTATACATCATCTCCAACTCGGTTTCACTGGCCTTCGGCAATTCCCTGTGCCAATAAGCAAGGCTGCCCGGTTTTGCCAGAGCGATCATTTTCGCAATGACAGCCGAACTGGTATTCCCCAGAATGAGTGTCCGGCAGGCTTCCTGATTTTGATCGACCATGACATAGAGGGCTTCGATCAGAGCCGCCACATCAAAGGAATTAACATATCGGAGGGATTTCTCGAACTCATCAATGAGCTCATTCTCAATGCTCTCCAGCAGTGCAAAGCAGTCACTGTAATGGGTATAGAAAGTAGCCCGGTTGATCTGGGATAGTTCGCAGAGCTCCTTTACTGTGATTTTATTGACCGGTTTCTCCTTCAGCAGCTTCAAAAAAGACTGCTTGAGTATCATCTGTGTATAGCGTTTCCTCGCATCCAGTTTCGCCATCCGGAAATCTCCCTCAAAAAGATCATCACGTTCCTCAACACACCGGCGGGATGTGTTGATTTAATTTCAGCTGTGCAGTAAGTGCTGATTGTTTCTGTTTTCCACTTCAAGTATACTATACTTGTGAAAGATAATCAACACTTGTGCAATTATTTTGAGAGGAGGCTTTTTGAATGTTTGATAAATACCTAATTACAGGCGCTACCGGCTTCCTCGGCAGAGCCGTTGCGGCGGAGCTGGTACGCCATAATGCTCAGGTGCGTGCGCTTGTGCTGCATAACGACCCCTATATCAGCCTGCTCCCAAAGGAAGTTCGTACCGTCGCCGGCGATGTGTGTAATAAAAGCTCTCTTGCGGACTTCTTTGCGGACGCCGACAGCCGTACCTGTGTGATCCACTGCGCAGGCATTATCTCCGTCGCGTCCAGACCCGGCCCGAAGCTCTATCAGGTCAATGTGGGCGGCACATGGAGGATCCTCCGGCAATGCATGGAGCACGATGTGGGAAGATTCATTTATGTCAGCTCCGTCCATGCCATACCGGAAAAACCGGAGGGCTGCGTGATCACGGAAAGCGCTGACTTCTCTCCGGGTCTTGTAGACGGCGATTACGCAAAGAGCAAGGCGGCCGCAACCGAACTGGTCTTTGACGCGGCGGAGCGTGGGCTGAATGCCGGCATTGTCTTTCCCTCCGGCATCATCGGACCGGGTGACGTACAGGGAGGGAGTTTTACTTCTATGGTAAGGTCTTTCCTGGCCGGAAGGCTGCCCTTTGCCGTTCGCGGCGGATATGACTTCGTGGATGTACGGGACGTTGCAAAAGGCATTCTGGCCTGTTCCGAAAGCGGAGAGCCCGGCAAGGGCTACATCCTGTCCGGCCACTACATTACGATCCGTAAGATGCTTCAGCTTGTCGGAAAGGCCGCAAAGCTGAAATATCGCCCCGTCTGTCTGCCATTGGGCCTTGCAAGGTTGGCAGCTCCATACTGCGAACGCCGGAGTCTGAAGGATCGAAAGCCGCTGTTTTTCACCCCCTATTCCGTTGCCGTCCTCGCCTCGAACGGGCAATTCAGCCATGCCGCCGCATCGGAACGCTTCGCGTATCAGCCGCGCCCCATGGAGGAGACTTTGCGGGACATGGCAGTCTGGCTTATGGCGCGGAAGGAAAAGGGTGAGCTATGAGTTTGCCTCTGCGTCATGATGCCCTGCCTCTTGCGTAAGGAGCGAGCCTCCCACTGCCATAACGGATATCTTGACGGGCCTGCTGCGGGAGGACGCTCTCAGGAGTGTCCTCCGCTTCCTTTTCTGTCCGGCAGGAAAGAGTTGCGGCGGGCGGCGTTTTATGCTATATATTTAAATGTGTCTGCGGATACAGCCTGAAGAAAGCGAGGGCCTTGCCTCTTGAAAGCGACCACCAAGCATCTGCTGCCGACGGTCTTCGTGTTTACGGCAATCGCCGTAGCCTATGCCTGTCGGATGCTGGCGAAATTCGACATCGGCGGCCCCGCCGTGAACCATATCCGGACAGCGCTCTATCTGCTGCTTTTTACCCTGTGGGGCGTTTCCCTTGACCGGCGCATTATCCAGCGGCAGGCGCTGCACTGCCTGCGGCTGACGGCGGCGCTGATGCTGCTGTGGCTCATACTGCGGACGCTGAAATACAGCTTTGTCACCGGTCTGGCGGCGGGGCGGTACATATGGTATCTCTACTATCTGCCGATGCTGTTCCTCCCACTGCTGTGTGTGTATATCGCCCTGTCCATGGGAAAGTCAGAGGACTACCGCCTGAGCCGAGGGACCGGTATGCTGTCGATCATCCCTGCGGCACTGTTTCTGCTGGTGATCACCAACGACCTGCATCAGCAGGTATTTGCCTTCAAAAGCGGCGTCCCCGGCTTGCCGGTTTCCGGCACATATTCCTACCGCCCGCTGTATTTTATCTGCCTTGGCTGGATGGTGGTCTGTATGGCTTTTTCCCTTGTCTGCCTGTTCCGAAAGAGCCGTATCCCAAGTGGTGAAGGAAAGCGGATAACGCCGTTTGTGCTGGGCTGTGCGACGCTCCTGTACGGTATTCTCTATCTGTCGGGTATTCCGGCTGTTCGGTGGTGGTTCGGCGATATGAACGTGATGTTCTGCCTGCTGTATGCCGCCATCT
>ERZ827512.3340-NODE-3340-length-11368-cov-3.875630_pt1 | contig 11368 bp, 5 predicted proteins | sample MGYA00519916_ERZ827512 | MGnify/ENA primary metagenome ERZ827512 (study PRJEB31778, sample SAMEA3449335) | human gut metagenome | biome: human gut; feature: human-associated habitat; material: faeces | place: United Kingdom | collected 2010/2012 ... | reverse complement strand
CGATGCCAAAGACCTTTTTGACACGCCCTATTGCTTCGTCCAAATCCTCCTTCTCCGATTCCGGCACAAGCTCCAGCCTGCCGCGGCCGATCACGCTCTCGTACTCCATCGTGCAGTAGCCGCGCGCCGCGTCGGTGACGAGCCTGTGTCCGCAGTCGCAGGCAAAGGCGACTTGCGGATTCCGGCGCAGCAGTTCGTATTTCCGGCCCTCGGCCGCGCCGTGGAAATAGAGCCGCAGCAGGCCGTCTTCCACCGCCTCGCCGAAGTTCAGCGGCAGGATGTAGGGTACCTCGTCGTCGTTGAACGCCAGCCGGCAGACATCGCAGCGGGCGATAATCGCTGTCAGCTCGTCAAAATCCCGGATTTCTCGGTCTGTTCTGCGCATGATGCGCCTGTCCCTCCCTCGTTCTGCTTTTCACGCGCGACGGCGAGCATCAGCTTGATGCGGTTCTCCTGATTCACGCGCGTGGCGCCCGGGTCGTAATCGATCGGCACGATGTTCGCCTCCCTGCGCAGCTCGCGGATGCGGCGGATTACGCCCTTGCCCACGATGTGGTTCGGCAGGCAGCCGAAGGGCTGCGCGCAGACGATGTTGACGAACCCGTTTTCGATCAGCTCCATCATCTCGCCGGGCAGCAGCCAGCCCTCGCCCATCTTGCAGCCCAGCCCGATGACCTCGGACGCCAGCCGCCGCGTTTCGGCAAAATCGCCGTAATAGGTGAGGTTTTTGCAGCTCTTCGCCGCGTCTGCAATCGCGCGTTCAAAGCTGTACAGATAGCGCCTCGCGGCTGCTGCGGCGGTTTTGATGACGGCGCTGCCGCCGTAGAGCTCGTAGCCGATTACGCTGTTTTCGGCCATATACATCGCAAATCCTAAGATGCCCGGCAGGCAGACCTCGCAGCCCTGCTCGAACAGGAACTTTTCCAGCCCGTTGTTGCCGAGCGCGGAATATTTGACGTAGATTTCGCCGACGATGCCGACCTTGAGCTTGTTTTTCGGATAGACGGGGATGGCGTCGAACTCCGCGGCAATCTGCTTGGAAATGCGCCTGACGTCGCGCACGAAGCAGCCCTTGCCCTTCGCCAGCAGGTCCGACAGCCTTTCCTGCCAGCGCGCGACGGCCGCCGCGCTGTCGCCCGGGCGCTTCTCGTAGGGCTTGGTCTGGTTGTCGAGCGACATCAGCAGGTCACCGTAGGCGAGCGCGGCGATCGCCATCCGCAGCACGGGGAAGGTGATGCGGAAGCCGCTGTTCTTCTCCAGCCCCGTCATGCTCAGCGAGATGACCGGGACGTAGCTGTATCCGGCCTTGGCCAGCGCCTTGCGCAGCAGGTGTATGTAGTTGGACGCGCGGCAGCCGCCGCCGGTCTGCGTGATCATCAGCGCGACCTTGTGCGGGTCGTAGCGGCCGCTCGAAAGCGCGTCGAGGAACTGGCCGATGACCAGCAGGGCGGGGTAGCAGATGTCGTTGTGGACGTATTTGAGCCCCGCGTCCACGACCGCGCGGCCGTCGTTCTGTAATATTTCCATCCTGTACCCGTAGTTGATGAACACGTTCCGCAGCAGTCCGAAGTGGATCGGCGCCATGTTCGGCACGAGGATGGTGTAATCGCGTTTCATTTCGGTGGTGAATTCCACACGGTTGCTGGTGGTCACGGCTGCTTCTGCCCGCCTCCTTTACGGGTGTCGTCCAGCGCGGAGAAGAGACTCCGCAGCCGGATTCTGACGGCGCCGAGATTGGTGATCTCGTCGATCTTGATCTGGGTGTAAATTTTCCCGTGCGACTCGAGAATGCGGCGCATCTCGTCGGTCGTGATGGCGTCGATGCCGCAGCCGAACGAGACGAGCTGCACCAGGTCGATGGGCTGCTCGGCGCTGCGCGCGCAGACGAATTCCGCCGCCGCGTACAGCCGCGCATGATAGGTCCACTGGTTGAGCACGCCCGTTTCCGCCCGATGCAGCAGGCCGCCGAGCGCGTCCTCGCTGATGACGACGGCGCCCATCGAGCGGATAAGCTCGTCGATGCCGTGGTTGATTTCCGCGTCGAGATGATAGGGACGGCCGCAGAGCACGATGACCGGCAGTCCCCGCCGCCGCGCTTCCTCCAGCGCTTCCTCGCCCTTCCGGCGGACCTGCGCGGTGTAGGCGGCGTATTCGGCGTAGGCTGCGTCCGCCGCTGACCGGATTTCGCGCGCGGTCAGCCCGTCGAACGAACGGCGGAACACGGATACGGCTTTTTTGGCGAACCGCTTCGGGTCGCTCAGGTCCAGATAGTCGTAGATAAAGCGCACGTCCCGCAGCGGGCGGATGTTGGCCGCGGCGACCTCGGGATAATAGGCGACGACCGGGCAGTTGAAATGGTTGTCGCCAAGCTGCTCGTCAAAATTGTACGACATGCAGGGGTAAAAGATCGTGTCCGCGCCCATCCGCAGCAGCGCGTCGATGTGACCGTGCATCAGCTTGGCGGGATAGCAGACCGTGTCGGACGGGATCGTCGCCTGCCCGCGCAGGTAAAGGCTGCGCGTGGAGGGCGGGGAGACGATCACCTCGTAGCCCAGCGCCGTAAAGAACGCGTGCCAGAACGGCAGGTTCTCGTAAAAGTTCAGCCCCATCGGGATGCCGACCGTGCCGCGCGTACCCTTGACCGGCCGGTAGGACTGCAAAAGCTGGCGTTTGTATTCAAACAGGTTCGGCAGCGGCGCCGCCTGCGGCTCCTCGCTTTTGCGCAGCGGCTTGTCGCATTTGTTGCCGCTGATGTAGCGCCGGTTCCCCGCAAACGTCGAGACGGAAAGCCGGCAGGCGTTGGTGCAGCCCTTGCAGACGACCGGCGCGGACGTGTAGGTGAAGCGCTCGAGCGTCTCCGCCGTCGGCGCCGTGCTCTCTGCCGGACGATGCGCCAGCGCGTACAGCGCCGCGCCGTAGGCGCCCATCAGTCCCGCGATGCCCGGGCGCGTCACCTCCGTGTTCAGTTCCTGCTCGAAGGCGCGCAGCACCGCGTCGTTGAGGAAGGTGCCGCCCTGCACGACGATCCGCTCGCCCAAATCGGCGGCGGACGCGGCGCGGATGACCTTGTACAGCGCGTTTTTGACCACGCTGATCGACAGTCCGGCCGAAATCGCCTCCACCGGCGCGCCGTCCTTCTGCGCCTGCTTGACCGAGGAGTTCATAAACACCGTGCAGCGCGAGCCGAGATCGACCGGCCGCTCGGCGTATAACCCCAGCGCGGCGAATTCCGCCACGCTGTACCCGAGCGCGCCCGCAAAGGTTTGCAGAAACGAGCCGCAGCCCGAGGAGCAGGCTTCGTTGAGAAAGATATTGTCGATCGCGCCGTTTCTGACCTTGAAGCACTTGATGTCCTGCCCGCCGATGTCGATGATGAAATCGACCTGCGGGTCGAAGCGCTTGGCCGCCGTGAAGTGCGCGACCGTTTCGACCACGCCCGCGTCGAGGGTGAACGCGCTGCGGATGATGTCCTCGCCGTAGCCCGTCGCGCAGGAGGCGACCAGCTTCGCGGCGGGGAAGCGGGCGTAGAAATCCCGCAGCACTGCCAGCACGATGGCGACCGGGTCGCCCGTGTTGGACTGGTAGCGCGTGTAGAGGATGCCGCCGTTCAGGTCCGTGACCACCGCCTTGACCGTGGTCGAGCCGGCGTCGATGCCGAGGGCCGCCTCGAACGGGCCGTCGGGCGCGGGATTGTCGGTGCGGACGGCGGCGCGCGCGTGCCGCGCGGCAAATCGCTCGTATTCCTCTCGGGAGGTGAACAGCGGCGGGCAGGCGCGGTAGTCGCCGCTGCCGCCGTAGCCGCGCAGCTCCTTTTCCAGCTCGCCGAGGTCGAACGACGCATGCTCGTCGGACAGCGCCGCGCCCAGCGCCACATAATACAGCGAGTTTTCCGGACAGACCCCTTTTGTATCGAGCGTTTCGTCAAAGCTGGCGCGAAGCTGACTCAAAAAGGTCAGCGGCCCGCCGAGATAGGCGATTTTCCCCTCCAGCGGCCGTCCCTGCGCCAGCCCTGCGACCGTCTGGTTGACGACCGCGCCGAAAATGCTCGCGCAGATGTCGTTTTTCGACGCGCCCTGATTGATGAGCGGCTGGATGTCACTTTTGGCAAACACGCCGCAGCGCGAGGCGATGGTGTAGGTCTGCCTGCTCGACTGGGCGAGATAATTCATCTCGTCGGGCGTGATGCTCAGCAGCGTGGCCATCTGGTCGATGAACGCGCCCGTACCGCCCGCGCAGGAGCCGTTCATCCGCACCTCCGCGTCCTCGCCCAGAAACAGGATTTTCGCGTCCTCGCCGCCCAGCTCGATGACGACGTCGCAGTCGGGCAGGTAATGCCGGACCGCCGTGCGCGTCGCATATACCTCCTGCACGAAGGGCAGGCCAAGCGTCTCCGCGATGCCCATGCCCGCCGAGCCGGACACGACGAGTTCGCATTCCCGCTCGTTCGGGAACGCGGCCGCAATCTCGCCCAGCATTGCCGCCGCGTTCTCCGCGATGCGCGAGAAATGGCGGCGGTAGTCCTTATACAGCAGCTCGCCGCTCGCGTTTAGGATTACGCACTTGAGCGTGGTCGAGCCGATATCCAAACCGATTCTGATCATAAAGCAGTTCCCATTTCTTTCTCTCTGAAACGCTTTCGCGCAAAAAACGACAGGAATCGCATCGCTTTGCGCAAAAGAAATTTACCTATCATTATATTAACATGAAATTATGAACATTCTGCATAAGGCGGGAGCGTCCATCAAAAAAACTTGTAAATTTGCGTAAATTGTGATATAATATTTTTGTCACATATCCCATCCGAAAAGGAGCTTTGTTTTGATAAAACGATGGATTAAGACCGCACCGGCGCTGCTGCTGGCGGTTCTGCTGTGCGTGTGCGCACCGGCGCTGGAGACAGGGGAGGCGTGCGCGCTCCTCCAAACCGAGCGCGACGCGTATGTCGAATATCTGCTTTCGCTCTCGCTTTCCAACGGCGCGATCGCCCTGTACAGGCCCACCGTCGCGCAGTACCCTTCGTCCGCGCCCGAGGCGCTCGACGGCGTGCCTGCGGAGACCTACCTTCGCTGGCGCAGCGCCAAGCTGGAGCCGTCCGCAGCGACGGCGGCCGCGCGCGGGCTGCTGACGGCGGGCGACGCGGGGAGAGACGCGGCCGAGGGGTATATCGAGTGGTATTTTTCGCATCTGAACACCGCCGACGAGGACGCCTACGGCATAGACGGCACCGTGTACGACACCTATTTCTTCATCGAGGACGGCGATTCGCCGCGTCTGCTGGAAATCACCGGCCGCGCGCTGTTTGCCGCCGAATACGGGGACGGCGCGTCCAATCCGCACGCCTACGCTTCGAGCGACGCGTCGAGCGCGGCTTTCCTGTCGCTGCTGCGGGCGTATGTCGAACGGTATGGCGGCCTCGGGCGGTTTTCCGATAGACTGACGGAGATTGACCGCATCGCCGGCGCGATGCTGGCCACCTATGACGAGGCGCTCGGCCTGACCGCCTGCAAGGGCGCCGATTCCGACCGTCTGCTTGTGAACAACTGCATCGTCTATCTGGGCTGCATAGACGCCGCGTGGCTTTATCGCGTGCTGCCCGACTGCGCGGAGAAGGCCGCCGAAATGGACGGCTATGCTTCCCGTCTGCGGGAGGGCATCGAGACGCACCTCTGGGACGATACCGCCGGCCGCTACCGCACCGCCGTGTCGGTGTCCGGCGCGCCGACGGCCGATGCCGACGCGCCGGACGCCTTTGCGCAGCTCTATCCGTTGCTCTGCGGTCTGCCAGAAGCCGAGGGTGAGCGCGGACAGGCATTGTACGCGGCCTTCCGTGCGGACGGGCTCGACGACTGGTTCGCGCAGACGGCCGGTGCGGACACGGGCGCGGCGCTGGGATTGGCCGTCCTGAAGGCCGGGGACGCGGAAAGCGCGCGGGCGTTTATCGCCGCTTTGCGCGACCGCTACGCGGCCGCGGGCTATCCTTACCCGTTCTCCGCGGCCGACGCCGGACAGGCTCTTTTAACCATAGACGGCCTGCTTGCGCTCTGTCCGCCCGCCGAGGAATCGGCCGCGCCGTCCTCCGAGGCGGCGTCGGAAGGGGAGGAATCGGCGGACGGCAGCGCGCTGCCCGCCGTGCTGGCGGCTGCGGGCTTCGCCGCGCTCGTCGCCGGCTCGTTCCTGCTGTATTCCCGCAGAAGGAAGAAAACGCCGTGATATTTGCGTCGGGGGCAAGCCTTTGCCGCCCGCGTCTCGCCCGCCGTGCACCTTTCGCACGGCGGGCTGTGTTTTTGCGCGCGCGCCGGCGCATTTTTTGTATGAAAAAACGGTTGCTTTTCGGGCGGAAATGTACTATAATAATATTTAACGCGGACTTTGCCGCGCTGCCCGTGCGCAGCTTTGCCTGCCGGGGCAGAAAAAGCCGAACAAGGGAGGGCGGAAGATGACCGAACCGAATGCCGCCGGCGCGGCGGTAAGCGCGCCGGAGAACGTCTATACGGATAAGAAGCGCGCGCTTTTCGATAAGCTGTACGCGTTTCTCAACCCGAAACAGCGCGAGGCCGTGTATGCGGTCAACGGACCGCTGCTTGTTCTGGCCGGCGCAGGCAGCGGCAAAACGACCGTGCTTGTCAACCGCATCGCGCATCTGATCCATTTCGGCAACGCGTATGAGGATGCGTTCGTACCCGCCGGCGCCGAGAAATATGTCCCCGCGATGGACGCGCTGCTCGAAAGCGGCACGAAAGAGGAACTGACCGAGTTCCTGCGCGCGACGGCTGTCTCGCCCGCGCGTCCGTGGAACATCCTCTGTATCACCTTCACCAACAAGGCCGCGGGCGAGTTCAAGCAGCGCCTCGAGACGATGCTCGGCCCCGCCGCCAAGGACATCTGGGCCGGCACCTTCCATTCGATCTGCGTGCGCATTCTGCGCCAGAATATCCATCACATCGGCTACGACAACGCCTTTACCATCTACGATACGGACGACGCCAAGCGTCTTGTCACCCAAATCATGAAGGAATCGAATATCGGCGCCGACACACTGCCGGTCAAAAGCGTCCTCGCCGCCATCTCCCGCGCAAAGGAAAACCATATCCTGCCCGCGCGCTATCTGGCCGAGCTGGGCGCGCACGACGTGCGGGAAAAGCACATCGGCGAGATTTACGACGCGTATCAGAAAAAGCTCAAAAAGCTCTCCGCGCTGGACTTCGACGATCTGATTCTCTATACCTCCGTGCTGTTCGACACCTGCCCGGAGGTGCTGGAAAAATACCGGCGCCAGTTTGACTATATCCTCGTCGACGAATATCAGGACACCAACCCCTCGCAGAGCGCGCTGGTCGAAAAGCTGGCCGGCGGCAAGCGCAACGTCTGCGTCGTCGGGGACGACGACCAGAGCATCTATTCCTTCCGCGGCGCGACGGTGCGCAACATCCTCGAGTTCGACGAGGTGTTCCCCGACGCGCGCGTCATCAAGTTGGAGCAGAACTACCGCTCCACGCAGAACATCCTTTCCGCCGCCAACGCCGTCATACAGAACAACGAGGGACGGAAGGGCAAAAACCTCTGGACCGAGAGCGAGGACGGCGAAAAGCTGCTCGTCAAGGAGGTCTATTCGCAGACCGAGGAGGCGATGTTTATCGCCGACAGCATTTTGGAGCGGGTCGCGCAGGGCGAAAAGCTCTCGTCTTTCGCCGTGCTTTACCGCACCAACGCGCAGTCGGGCGCGCTCGAGAGCGCGTTCACCAAGGCGCGTATCCCGTACCGCGTGTTCGGCGGCCTCCGCTTCTATGAGCGCAAGGAAATCAAGGACATCGTCGCCTATCTGTCGCTCATCGCCAATCCGGCGGACGACATGCGCTTAACGCACATCATCAACGTGCCCAAGCGCGCCATCGGAACCGCGACGGTCGAAAACGTCGCGCGCATCGCGGCGGCGGAGGGCGCGCCGATGCTGGAAATCGTGCGCAACGCGTCGGATTATCCGGCGCTGCTGAAGGCGTCCCTCAAGCTCGAGCGCTTTTATGCGCTCATCGCCGACTTGGCCGACTTCGCGGCGGAGCATTCGCTCTCCGCGCTTGTGGAGGAGGTGCTGGCGCGCACCGGCTATCTGGATATGCTGCGCAGCTCGCCCGAGGACCGCGACAAGGAGGAGATCGTGCAGGAATTCGTCTCCACCGCCAAGCTGTTCGAGGAAACCGATGAGTCGGCCGGCCTGTCCGCCTTTCTGGAGGACATCGCGCTCGTCTCGGACACCGATACATACGACGAAAACGCCGAGGCCGTCAGTCTGATGACCGTCCACAGCGCCAAGGGGCTGGAGTTCCCGTATGTGTTCCTCCCCGGGTTTGAGGACGGGCTGTTCCCCTCCTCGCGCGCGCTGGACAACCGCGAGAGCGAGGAAGAGGAGCGTCGGCTGGCCTACGTCGCCATCACGCGCGCGAAGAAGGCGCTGACCATCCTGTACACCAAAAGCCGCGTCATTTACGGGCGGACGGAGTTCTGCACGCCCTCGCGTTTTCTGGACGAGATTCCCGACGACCTTCTGGAAAAGGAGACGGCCAGACCCCGCCCCGTCGTCACCAACCGCCGGCCGGCGCCGGACACCGCGCGCCGCAGTTCGACCTTCGGCAGCGCGCCCGAACGCAGCACGTTGTCCATCGCGGTCGGCAGCAGGGTCCTGCATCCCGTTTTCGGGGAGGGCGTCGTCGTCGCGTCGCAGGATATGGGCAACGATACGCTGCTGGAGGTGGAATTCTTCAGCGGCCAGACGAAAAAGCTGATGCAGAATTACGCAAAATTAAAGCTGAAATAAATGCAAAAAAGAGGTAGAAACAATGGCGGAAATCAAACCCATTCAGGCACTTCGGTATACGGATAAGGCGGGGAAACTGGCGGACAACGTCTGCCCGCCCTATGACATCGTATCCGCACCCGAGCGTGAAGCGCTGGTATCGCGCAGCGCTTACAACCTTATCCGGCTCGAGCTGCCCGAAGGCGGCGACGACCGCTATGCCCAAGCCGGCGCGCTGCTGAACGAGTGGCTGGAGACCGGCGTTCTCGCGCGCGACGAGGAGGCGGGCATCTTTATCTATGAGGAGGAATTCGACGCCAACGGCGGGCATTATGTGTTTGACGGCATCGTCTGTCTGGTCAAGCTGGAGCCGTTTGAGAAGCGTGTCGTCCTCCCGCACGAGGAGACGCTCAAAAAGGCCAAGGAGGACCGCTTCAATCTGATGAAGAGTACCTTCTGCAACTTTTCTTCGATCTATTCGCTCTATCTGGACGACGAGCGTAAAATTCCCACTCTGCTCGCCGGCTATACCGCCGCGCCGCCCGCGCAGGCCTTTACCGACGACGAGGGCGTGACGCACCGTCTCTGGAAGATCACAGACCGCGCCGACATCGACTATATCGCCGCCGTGCTGGCGGAAAAGCAGCTTTTCATCGCCGACGGCCACCATCGCTACGAGACGGCGCTGCGCTTTTCCGAATATGTCCGCTCGTCCGGCATCGAAAACAGCACGGCCGACTATGTGATGATGACGCTGGTGGATATGGACAACCCCGGCCTCGTCGTGTTCCCGACCCACCGCCTAATCCGCGGGATGGAGGTGGACGCCGCCGCGCTCAAGGAAAAGTGCGGGGCGTATTTCACCGTGACCGAGTACCCCGACGTCGCCGAGGCCGAGCGGGTGCTCGCCGCCAACCGCGACAAGCACGCCTTCGCCTTTTACACGGGCGGCGACGGCTTTACGCTTCTGACCGCCAAGCCCGAGGTGGACGACCTGCGCTTCGACGGGAAGCCGAAATCCTATTCCTCGCTGGACGTCACGGTGCTGCACACCCTGATTTTGGAGGGCGCGCTCGGCATCGACCGCGAGAATATGGCCAATCAGGTCAATTTGCGCTACACCCGCAGCTTCGATGAGGCCGTGCAATCGGTTCGCAGCGGCGAGAGCGCCTGCGCGTTCATCATCAACCCGACCAAGATCCGCGAGATCAAGGCCGTTGCCGAGGACGCGGAGAAAATGCCGCAGAAATCCACTTACTTCTATCCCAAGCTCAAGACCGGCTTGGTGATGAACAAACTGCTTTGAGAGGGGACGCTTTGAATCCGATGAAAGAGCTTGCCAAAACCTATTCCCCCGCCTCGTTTGAGGATGAGATTTACCGCCGCTGGTGCGAGCGGGGCTATTTCAGGCCGACGGGGAAGGGGGAGCCGTTTACCATTGTCATCCCGCCGCCCAACGTCACCGGTCAGCTCCATATGGGGCACGCGCTGGACGAAACGCTGCAGGACATCCTGATCCGCTATAAGCGGATGCAGGGTTTTGATGCGCTCTGGGTGCCCGGCACCGACCACGCCGGCATCGCCACGCAGATCAAGGTGGAGGAATACCTGCGCGAAAACGAGGGCATCACCCGCTACGACTTGGGTCGTGAGAAATTTCTCGAGCGCGTCTGGGATTGGAAGCGCCAGTACGGCGACCGCATCATCAGCCAGCTTAAGAAGCTTGGCTCGTCCTGCGACTGGTCGCGCGAGCGCTTCACGATGGACGAGGGCTGTTCAAAGGCGGTGCGCGAGGTGTTCGTCAGCCTGTACGAAAAAGGGCTGATCTACCGCGGCAACCGCATCATCAACTGGTGTCCTAAGTGCCGCACCGCGCTTTCGGACGCCGAGGTCGAGTACGAGGAACAGGCCGGCCATTTCTGGCATATCCGTTATCCCATCAAGGATTCGGACGGCTATGTCATCATCGCCACCACGCGTCCGGAGACGCTGCTGGGCGATACCGCCGTCGCCGTCAGCCCGGACGACGAGCGCTACGCCGGGCTCGTGGGCAGGACGCTGATCCTTCCGCTCGTCGGGCGGGAGATTCCGGTCATCGCGGACGAGTATGTGGATAAGGAATTCGGCACCGGCTGCGTGAAAATCACGCCCGCGCACGACCCGAACGACTTCCTCGTCGGCCAGCGCCACGGGCTGGAGCAGATTCGCGTGATGAATGACGACGCCACCATCAACCGCTTCGGCGGCAAATACGAGGGACTGGACCGCTACGAGGCGCGCCGCCGCATCGTCGAGGACCTCGAGGCCGGTGGCTATCTCGTCAAGGTCGAGGACCACGCGCACAACGTCGGCTGCTGCTATCGCTGCAAGACGACGGTCGAGCCGCTGACGAGCGATCAGTGGTTTGTCAAAATGGCTCCGCTCGCCGAGCCGGCTGTCAAGGCCGTCACGGACGGCGACGTCAAGTTCCTGCCCGAGCGGCTGGAAAAGATATATATGAACTGGATGAACAACGTCCACGACTGGTGCATTTCCCGCCAGCTCTGGTGGGGGCACCGCATTCCCGCCTTCTACTGCGAC
>ERZ827512.3337-NODE-3337-length-11373-cov-3.045414_pt1 | contig 11373 bp, 15 predicted proteins | sample MGYA00519916_ERZ827512 | MGnify/ENA primary metagenome ERZ827512 (study PRJEB31778, sample SAMEA3449335) | human gut metagenome | biome: human gut; feature: human-associated habitat; material: faeces | place: United Kingdom | collected 2010/2012 ... | reverse complement strand
CCGAGCGTCTCGTCATCGCGCCGCCTGCGTTGCGACGACGCGAGCGCGTCTTGTGAGGGCGCGGAGAATCGCGCTGCCAATGCCGCTCGCAGGGCCACCCATGCTGCCAGCGCCGAGAGCACCGCCGCGAACACCGCCATGATGGTCCTCCTTCGCTTTCCTCATGAAAGATCTAGGTCGTACAGCCGCCTGATGACGGCAAGCCCTGTAAGGTCCAGCACTGTCACCAATGCCAGGATGCCGGGCCATGCGCCGCTCGCCCAGAAGTCGGCCATGTACGATGGGCTGGCCAGCGAAAGCAACGCCAGTAAGACCGGCGGCAGGCACCCTACGAGCGCTGCCGACATGCGAGCCGAGGAGGTGATGGCCTCCACATGCCCGCGCATCTCTGTCTTTTTCTGGACGGTGAGCGCCAGCGAGTCCAGGACGTCTGCCAGATTGCCGCCACCGTCTTTCTGCACGGTCACGGCGCTTGCAAGCAGGTCAAGATCGGCGTCCTTTGTGCGCTTTGCCAGCGAGTCGAGCGCCTGCGGCAGTGTGCGATTCGCTGCCGCTACTTCGCGTGCGGCGCGGGAGAGCTCGCCGCCCAAAGGGTCGGCTGCGCATGACGCCACGGTGGCGAACGCAGACTCGGGCGAAGCACCGCCACGCAGCATCTCCGCCACCAGCGGCAGCACATCAGCCAGCTGCCGCGCCCGCGCAGCGTCTGTTGCCGCTCGCGTGCGGGGCAGCAACCTGCGCGTGAGGGCTCTTTTCTTCGCGCTGGCATCCTCTCCGTTGAAATACCGCCTATCTTGCTCCTCCACTTCCAGTCGCCTGCGGCAAAGGTAGGCCAGCAATAGGCAGGCAAGCGTCGCGCCCGCCAAGCACGCGGCAATCGCAGTCATGGGGCAGCTCCTTCCTTCGCGGGGCGAGTGCCCACCTCGTGTCGATCGAAAAACCACGAGGGGTTGTAGGCCACGCCCCACGACTCAATGCGATTGCGTACGCGTTCAGGCTGGAATCCCGCGCCTGCGAACGCACCGCTCACGCGGCCGCCCGGCAATAGCGGTCCTTGCTCGAAAGCGAACAGCTCCTCGAGCGAGATGACGGGGCCCTCCATGCCGGCTATAGCGTTGACGGATAGGATTTTGCGCGTGCCGTCCAGCATGCGGCCAATGACCACCACGAGGTCCACCGCCTGCGCAATCATCTTGCGCACGGTGGCGGCATCGTAGCCGCTCGAAGACTTGAGCAGCATGGTCTCCAAGCGAGAGAGCGCCGTCTGAGCGTCGTTGGCGTGGATGGTTGTGAGCGAGCCATCATGGCCAGTGGTCATGGCGTTGATGATCTCGAGCGCTTCCACATCGCGCACTTCGCCTACCACGATGCGGTCGGGACGCATGCGCAGTGCGTTCTTCACCAGGTCGTGGATGGTCACCTCTCCCTTGCCTTCGATGTTGGGTGGGCGGCTTTCCAGCGACACCAAATCGTCCTGCTTGAGCTGCAGCTCAGCCGCGTCCTCTACGGTTACGATGCGCTCATGCGCGGGGATGAATGCGGAGAGCACGTTGAGCAGGGTAGTCTTGCCCGAGCCGGTGCCGCCTGCCACCACGATGCTGCAGCGTCCCGATACGGCTGCTGCCAGGAACGCGAGCATGGCCGGAGAGAGCGTCTCGGCCGCCAGTAGGTCCAGCGCGCTCATGCGGTCTTTCGCGAACTTCCTGATGGTGAGCGCTGTTCCGTTGACGGCAAGCGGCGGAATCACGGCGTTCACGCGGCTGCCATCGGGCAGGCGCGCGTCCATGAGCGGGCTTGCGTCGTCGCAGCGGCGGTTCACGCGGGTGCCGATACGGTCGACGATGCGGCGCAGGTGCGCTTCGTCGTCGAAGCGCACGTTTGGTTCCGGCTCCATTCGCCCCTTGCGCTCCACGTAGATTCTCCAAGGGCCGTTCGCTGCGATTTCGGTGACGGAGTCGTCAGCCAGCAGGCTCTGCAGCGGCCCGAAGCGCAGGAAGTCATCGGCTATCTCCCGGGCGAGCGCTTTTTCGTCCAGCGTCGCGAGCTCGGGGGATGCCGCCAAATAAGCGCCGAGTGCTTCGCCGATGAGCGCGGTCACGCGCGCCTCGTCCGGTGCTTCGCCCATGTCCGCCACGCGTGCGGACACTTCATCTTGCACGCGCGCCTTGAGCATTGAGACGGCCGCACGTGTTTCCGACTCGGCCCAAGCCCGTTCGCACAGCCCGCTCATAGCACGCCTTTCCCAGATTCGGCGGTCGTTATCAGGCCTCGGTCGTTCCTGGTGGTTGCAAGTTCGGATGCTCCAGCGCTGTCGTTGCCTGCCTCAGTGATGGTCATTTCGCCTGAGGCCTCTTCCGTTAGCGCGTCTGCTGCGGAGCGCATGGACAAGCGGACGGGCGCCAATTCTTGCGCCGCCTGAATGGCAATGGCGTCTTCCGGCGAGACCTGCACCGTGACCGTTGCGTATTCCTCCAGCGTCTCTGACAGGCTCGAATCCACCGCAATCACTTTCGCGTTCTCCACGATGGCTCGCCCTTCGGAAAGCACATCCACGCGGTCTCCGTGGCGAATGAGGCCAGCCAGGCCTGTTTCGGCGTCCACGGCGACAGAAATCGCCCGGCTGCCCGCGTCAAGCGCGCCGGCCAGCGATGCTGCAGGCTCCGACGAGGCCAAAGCGCCAGCTGTGATCTGCCCGTTCGCAGGGATGGGCTCTACGGCCAGTTTGCCAACCGCTTCCTCTCGCGTGCCAATCGCGCCTTCAGCCGCCAGGGGCACGGGAACGTCCTGCAGCGTCAGCATGTTCGCCTCGATTACCGTGCCTGCCTTTATGGCCTGCACGGCCGTGCAGACGGGCGCGGTCTCGGTGTCCACCGAAGATAAGCGCGCCTGCGCGCTGGCGAACGTGGCCAGGGCGAACACCACAGCGCCGATGGCGAGCGCACCCAGTACCGCCGTCAGGCGGGTGAGGGTTCGCACGGCCTGCGCTGCGCGTTCATGAGGCGGCGTTATGCGCTCTGCGCCTTCGGGCTTGGCGCGCGTGCGTTTCTCGTTTCGACGGGTGAGCATTACGCTTCCTTTCTCCGCTTGATTCTTGGGGTGGCGGCCACCTTTCGGGTGGCAGGCGGCAGGGGCGAGCCTGCGACGTCCCGCTCGCGAATTTCTTGGCGCATCGCTCCTAGGCCTCCAGGCTTGCGCCGATTTCCGCACGCAACGCGGCAGGCATGCTGTCCAATGATGCCGCCGTGAACGACATGCGCTCTGGCACCTCTCTCGCCTCGATGCGGAAGACGCCATTGCGCACGCTGTCTGGGCGCCATGTCTGGAATTCCGAGTACGGCTGCGACGATGCGGCGAACGAGGATGCCACGGGCATTTCGCTCATGCCGAACAGCCGCGCGAACGAGGTGGGCACGCGATCTTCCACCACCGTTTCGAACGCGTACAAGCGCCGCGTTGTGTCGCGCAGTCCATCCGCCGGGCCCGCTTCGTAGAACCACACGGCCACAGACCCTTCGTAGCCTTCGTCGCGCAGCGTGCTCATAATCGATCGCGCGATGAGCCCGCCTGGATCTTCGCTGTTCTTCGCGCGCACGGTAATGGCGGGCGCCATGCGCAGTTCTTGGGCGGCTTGCAGGGCGCTCTCTTGCGACGCCTTCGCTTCGATGGCCTGTACGGCATCCACGCCGAAGGCCAGGATGGCGAACAGCAGCGGCAAGAATGCGGCCGTGAGTAAAAGCACGCCTCCTCTCTCGCGCCCGCGCATCACGACACCTCGAATTTCGCGTCCGCCACGAATGTGCGGTCGAGCGGCCGCTCCACCCGCACGGGCTCGAACGTAGGCAGCGGCACGATGGGCTGTATGGTGTAGGCGGTCTGGGCGGTGGTGCGTACGGTGCGTACCGTACGCGTGGTGCGCTCCACCAGGTAAAGCTCACGATCGTTCGGACCGTTCGTGGGTGCGGTAGCGCTTGCTTCCTGCACGAAGATGCGGGCATCAGCCACCTCTACTGCCGCATCGTTCAATGGAACCCAGCTCTCGGTCACGGCGGCATGTACTACGGCATCGGCATCGGGTGCGCGAGCGTCGTCGGAGGTCACGGACCATGCTGCCGTATTGACGGCATGGTCGAAACACGCGGTCTGAAAACCCACCCACGCCAACTGCGCCGCGAGGGCAAATGTCAGCATCGCCACGGGCGCCACCAATGCCGTTTCCAGGCACAGCATGCCGCTTACCAGCGGCCCGACTCCGCCGTGACGTCGCGTAGGGCCATGCCGCGGCCGGACACCGTGTACCCTTCCTTCCCGGCTAGCGCGGAGAGCACCGCGCCCATCGGGGTGATGAACGCACGACACACGGTCACCTCCGCATCGAATCTCTGGCAGCTCGCGAGCGAGTCGCGCGCGAGCACTGTCCCATCCTCTTTCACTAAGTGATGACGGTACGGCTCGAGCGTCGGCGGGCTGCTGGCAACGCGGACGGTCCCGTCGCTCAGCTGCGGGTACGCGCTTTGAAGGAGTGCCTGCTCGTCGAACGTGGAACTCCCGCTTGCCGCTGCCGCGCGTGCCACATCCACCGCTGCCGTTTTCACGGCCAGGGAGTCCGTGGCCATACGCGCTGCCTCTATGCACGGACACGCCAGGGCTGTCAGCACCACCAGGGCGATGCAGCATTCGATCGCGGACTGCCCGTTGTGCGCGCTCGGCCGCTCGTGCCGCAGCGGGCGAAGGCGGAAGCGGCACGATAGGGCGCCACGTACTTGGGATGGGGTACATGGCCGCGTCACCGGATGGTCCCGATACGGTCGATGACATCGTTCCAGAAACCCTCGATTGCCGGCACGCCGACGGTGTAGACGAACAGTCCCAGAACGACCGCGATGAGCACGAAGATGACGATTTCGACGGTGTGCGTCTGTCCTCCTTTTGGCTCGCGGGGGTCGACGCATTGAAGGATGCGCATAATGTGGTCCTTTCTTCTCATGCCGGTGAATCGGCGGCTCCAGGGGTGTGTCGCCGCTGCGGTAGCGTTGCGCCTGCCGTGCGAGAGCGCAGTGTTTGCGACGAGGCGAGGCGGGATGTCGGCTGTGTTCGGGCTTTTGAAGGTCTAGCGTTCGTTACGGGATGGACGCGCAGAGCATGCCAGCAACGCCCATCACGGTCATGAACGGGCCGAATGGAATCGTGTCGCTCAATTGGAACGTTCCCGTCATGGCGCGCGCCGCCAAGTAAGCGGCCAGTGCCAGCGCGGCAGCCAAAAAGCCTGCCGCGGCACCGTCGATTCCCAGGGCGAACGCCAACGGAGGCAACGTTCGCACGTCCCCGCCACCGATGCCCTCTCGCCCACGAATGGCCTTTGCCACGGCGTTTGACGCGACGATCAGCGCGAATGTTCCTGCGCCGAGCGCGGCGGAGGCGGCAAGGCCTCCCCAGCCGTTCCAGCCCACGGCTGTGCGCCAGGCTATGCTGCCTATAGTGACGAGGACTGTGCATATGGCGGGTATGGTGCGACTGCGTGCGTCAACGAGCGCCATGAGCCAACACGCGGCGGCGAACAGGGTGCCTGTGGCTCCGACAAGCTCATTCTCGGCGCACGCAGACAACAGCGCTGCTACCGCACCGAGCAGCAGGCCGCCCGCGGCCACCACGCCTGGCGTTGGGTTAAGCGAGAACTCGCGTTCGACGGCGTCCTCCGAAGGCGCGCTGCGGAACGTTTCCGGCGTCACGGCGAAAGGGACAGGCGCCGGGGCGCGGACGATTTGTTGCAGCTCGCTTTGCGAAAGGGCGCCGTCGGCCGCCAGCCGGGGGAGCTCGCGCGCCCATGCCCAGAGCGCTCGCTCGCGTCCATGGGATTGTTTGCGCGGTAGCCGGCGTTGCTCGCGCCAGAAATCGCAGTAGTCTGCCAGCGATGAGCCGAGCCAGGCGCGGTAGCGCTCGCGCGAGCGACGCAGCACGCAATCGGCGAGGGCTGGCACCGTAGCGCCCACGCCGGCCGCGGTGGCTACAGCCACAAGCGTCGGCAGCGCTTCAGCAGAAGAGGTAAAAGCGAAAGGCATGGCGGTCTCCTACCAGTCTAGGACGCCGTCGTAGGTCGATTTCGTCCAATAGTCGTACACGGTGGTGTCGTGTTCAATCCGCACAGCGCCCACCGCCTCATCCAGAGCGGACTCCGCGCGATGCCAGCCTTCGTCGGGTCGACGCAAGGTGCGCCAGCGTTCGCCGTCATGCAGGTACAGCACGTTGGCAGGCATGCGTTCGAGCACTGCGCTTGATCCCCATGCCAACACGCGATCGATGGGCAGAAGCGAGGACAGGCTCACTTGTGGCGCACTTTCTTCAGGGGAGGATTGTGCAGGTGTTTCGTGTTGCAGGGCGGAGTTCGCCGCCGGCTCATAATGCAAGGTGGCAAGGTTCCGTCCGTAGACGTCGAAGTCCCCAGTCACGGTGAATGGGGCTACGGGGCTGACACAGGATGCCTCCCAGTACCAGGCGTCCAGCCCGGGAGTGCAATCAGGTTTTGCGCCCGCGATGTCGGCCTGGGGCGACGGCGTGAACGTGGAGCCCACGGGCACGCGTTCGGAGAAGCATGGCGTCTCCTCGCTGTCCACGAAATAGCGGACGGTAGCGGCCAGCTGTGCGCTTGCGCGCAGCGTTGCTGTTCCTGTGCGTGGCGAGCTGAATGTGATAGGGCCCACGCCTACGCGCTGGTAACCCGCGGGCAGACCGTTGTGGTACGAAGATCCGTCCCACGCTCCAGGTGGCGTGATTACGATGTTGCGGTAGGTGGTCACGGTGCTTGCGTCGGCATGGGCGGTCCCTTCAAGGAAGACCGTGCCCGTGCCATCGCCAACAGACAAGGGGTCGGCGATTTCTAGACATGCGCTCTGGCCGGGCAGTATGCGCGCGCTTGTGCCGGGCGCGTATGCCACGCCGTCCACGTACAACGTGCAGCCTGCCGGGGCTGTTACGTCCCAGTGTGCGTTCGTCGTTCCGGCGCGGAACGTGACCGAGCCGGTTCGTGAAGCGCCCGTCGCTGCATTGTGCGCGATGGGAGAGAATGAGCCTTCCAGCCAGAGGTCGGTGGTACCGCCTGCACCCGAGACGCTGCGTTGCGCCGTGTAGTTGTACCAGCCGGATAGTGGTCGCGCAGCACCGGGATTCAGGCACCATCCCACGGTGGCGTGACCTTCCACGGTAACGCTGAAATAACTTTGCCCGTTTTCGTACCATGAGCCGCCTATGAACGCGCGGCCTGACACGGTGTCGGCGCGAGCGAGCATTGTGGGTGCGAACAGTGCGACAAAAAGAGCGATCAGCACTGCCCATGCGGCCAGCGTGCGCAGCCTCCCAATCGCGCGAGGTGCGCACAATGCGTCGGCAGCGTTTGGCCCGTGGTTCGCATGCAGCCTTTCGGTTTCGCGCGGTCCGTTGTCCTCGTTCTGCGCGAGAACGCTGTCAACTTTCGCTTTCATGGTCGCCTCCCTTCTCTTCGCGTCGATGAGAAGAGTTTAGAAAGCGGGGCTTGCCGGGTTTCGTGTTGGGCCTTGACCGGAATCTGGCGAAATCTTGCGCCGTTTCATGCGAAACCTTGCATCCATGCCAGGAAGCGATTGCTGAGGCGTCGTGCGGCGCCGTCGCATTCGCCATGTCGCCAGGGCGAGAAGCGGTTCTTGCGCCGCTTGCGCCTCGTTGCGTTTCGCAGGCTATAAAAAGGGGATAGCGAGCGCACGGGTCCGAAGCTCCGGCGGACCTAATTGCTGGACGGCAACGGAGTTGGTTCGACTCGATTAGAGGACCTTGCTATGGAAGAAACGATGAGTTGCTTGCTGGGGCGCTCCATGGAAATCAAAGGCGCTCCGGCAAAGCGCTCCGAGGATGCAAAAGGCAGCGGGTGCCGCCTTGGGCCAGCCAAAGACTACGGGCGAAAAACCGCTGGAGGGAAGGCGATGCTGCTAGAGAGGAGGCAAAGTCGCTTCGATCAGTTTAGCTGGCCAGGCGTGCTGACCGAGCGCAGGTAGCTGGCCGGGCGCGGGCGGCAGGGACGACCCGACCGGCCCAAAGGGGCCATGAGGATACGTCGCTTGCGAAAGGATAGCCGCGTCACGCCTTATCGACACAAGTCTTGTGTTGCGGAATGCAGGGCAAGCTGCGGGTGCACGGCAATAAGTTGTAAAAAAATAATTTAAAGAAGTGGCTGGGCCACCAGGATTCGAACCTGGATAGCTGGAACCAAAATCCAGAGTCCTGCCGTTGGACGATGGCCCAGTGCGGAAGCGGCCGCCGACGGAAGCCGGCGGCCGCGAAACTTCATGGTGGACCGTGAGGGATTCGAACCCGCGGCCTTGGGATTAAAAGTCCCCTGCTCTACCAACTGAGCTAACGGTCCACGCATACGGCCCTGACGCGGAGCGCCAGGCACGAAACCACATTCTAAACGGGCGCGTCCGCCTGGTCAAGGAACAGGAGCCATCACGTTGCCTCAAAAGCGTGCGCGTGCTAGAATACGTCCGCTTGTCCCGGAAGGCACCGCATTCCAAACGCCGTGTCGGCCTGACCTTCAGCCCACAGGGCGCGCCCGAGGGGACGGCATGATAGGAAGGCCTTCGATGCACGTGCAGCTTTCGTGAAGGAAGCTTGCGCGGCATTGCTGTGCTTTGCTATCATCTATCTTTGTCGCTTAATGACCAGACGTCAGAAGGAGCACTGTTGACCAAGGAAGATGTGATCGAGCTTGAGGGCACCGTCCTCGAGGCGCTGCCGAACGCAATGTTTAGGGTTGAGCTCGAGAATGGCCACAAGATATTGGCCCATATCTCCGGCAAGATGAGGATGCACTACATCAAAATCCTGCCGGGTGACAAGGTGACGGTGGAGCTCTCCATCTACGACCTGGGTCGCGGTCGTATCACGTACCGCTTCAAATAAGCGACGATTCTGCGCGCACAAGCTTGCTTGTTGTGCGCATTTCGTGCGTTTGCTGGTCGCCGAGCAGACGCACTTCCGTGACCGAACCCTTACTTATCGCCTCTCAAGGGCAAGGGCACGCGGCCGAAAGGCCAAGGCGAATAGCAAACTACCTGCGGCTGGGTATGGCTATACACGTACGTACACAAAGGGCTCACGGAGGAGCCTGCACAGACCCGAAAGGAAAGCAACTATGAAGGTACGTCCTTCGGTCAAGAAAATGTGCGACAAGTGCAAGATCATCCGACGCCATGGCAAGGTTCTCGTCATTTGCGAGAATCCGCGCCACAAGCAGCGTCAGGGCTAGGAACTAGGAAGAAAGAGGAGTTCTATCTATGGCACGTCTTGTCGGTGTCGACCTTCCTCGCGATAAGCGCATCGAAGTCGGCTTGACCTACATTTACGGCATCGGCCCTACCACCGCAAAGAAGATTATTGCTGAGACCGGCGTCAACCCGGACGTCCGCGTCAAGGACCTCACTGAAGACGATCTCCAGAAGCTGCGTGACTACATCCAGGCGAATCTCAAGGTTGAGGGTGACCTGCATCGCGAAGTCTCGCAGAACATCAAGCGCCTCATGGAGATCGGTTGCTACCGTGGCCTGCGCCATCGTCGCGGCCTGCCCGTCCGCGGTCAGCGCACGCACACCAACGCGCGCACCCGCAAGGGCCCCAAGAAGCAAATCGGCGGCAAGAAGAAGAAGTAGAGGTAGCTTAAGTGGCAGCTAAGAAGAATGTGCGCACGCGCATCAAGCGTTCTGAGCGCAAGAACATCGTTGTGGGCGCTGCTCACATCAAATCCACCTTCAACAACACCATCGTCAGCATCACGGATCCGCAGGGCAACGTGATTTCCTGGCAGTCCGCCGGCACGGTGGGCTTCAAGGGCTCCCGCAAGTCCACGCCGTTCGCGGCGCAGATGGCCGCGGAGGCTGCCGCCAAGACGGCAATGGAGCACGGCCTGAAGAAGGTCGCGGTCTACGTCAAGGGCCCGGGCTCGGGTCGCGAGACCGCCATCCGCTCCCTCCAGGCCGCCGGTCTGGAAGTTTCCAGCATCCAGGATTGCACGCCCATCCCGCACAACGGTTGCCGTCCGCGCAAGCGTCGTCGCGTTTAACTTTCGAAAGGATCTTGAATCATGGCAATTAACAGGACTCCGGTTCTGAAGCGCTGCCGTCAGCTTGGCATCGATCCGGTCGTGCTGGGCTACACCGGCAAGGAATCCATCCGTCAGCCGAAGCGCCGCCGCAAGGAGAGCGAGTACGGCATGCAGCTTCGCGAGAAGCAGAAGGCCAAGTTCATCTACGGTGTTCTCGAGAAGCAGTTCCGTGGCTACTTCAAGCGCGCCAAGTCCATGCAGGGCGTCACGGGCGAGAACCTCATGACCATCCTTGAGTCCCGCCTCGACAACGTCGTGTTCCGCCTGGGCTTCGCTCGTACCCGCAAGGAAGCCCGCCAGACGGTGACCCACGGTCACATCACGGTCAACGGCCGTCGCGTCGACATCCCGTCGTTCCGCGTCCGTCCGGGCGACTTGGTGGCTGTCCACCCGAAGGCCAAGGAACTCCTGGTCATCAAGAGCGCTCTGGTCTCCAACGAGCGCGTCGAGGTTCCGGCTTGGCTTGAGGTCGACGTGGAGAAGCTGCAGGGCAGCGTCCTCTCCCTTCCGACCCGCGATCAGATCGATCTTGACATCCGCGAGCAGCTTATCGTCGAACTTTACTCGAAGTAACAGACCAAGCGGCTTACATAAGGAGGCAGCATTCAATGACAGAGTTCATGAGGCCGACCGTCACAACCGAAGAGGTCAACGACACCGTTGCCCGCTACATTGTGGAGCCGCTTGAGCGTGGCTATGGCTACACGCTCGGCAACTGCATGCGCCGCGTCCTGCTTTCCTCCCTCGACGGAGCGAAGGCGACCGCCATCCAGATCGAGGGCGTCCAGCACGAGTTCACCACGGCCGAGGGCGTGGTTGAGGACATCACCGATATCGTCCTCAACGTCAAGGGCCTGGTCTTCTCCGCGCTGAACGACTCCATCACGGAGGCCACGGCGCACGTGTCCGCTGAAGGTCCGTGCATCGTCACCGGTGCCGACCTGGAGGTGCCGACCGAGTTCACGCTGATTAATCCGGAGCACGTCATCGCCACGGTCGCCGACGGCGGTCAGCTGGACATGACGATTCGCATCGGCGTGGGTCGTGGCTACGTGTCCGCCGAACGCAACAAGCGCACCGAGGATCCGATCGGCGTCATTCACGTCGACTCGCTGTTCTCGCCGGTGCGCCGCTGCACGCTGAACGTCACCGACACGCGCGTTGGTCAGCGCACTGACTATGACAAGCTGGTTCTCGAGGTTGAGACCGACGGCTCCATCGCCCCCACCGAGGCGGTGACCCGCGCGGCC
>ERZ827512.3318-NODE-3318-length-11420-cov-2.876903_pt1 | contig 11420 bp, 18 predicted proteins | sample MGYA00519916_ERZ827512 | MGnify/ENA primary metagenome ERZ827512 (study PRJEB31778, sample SAMEA3449335) | human gut metagenome | biome: human gut; feature: human-associated habitat; material: faeces | place: United Kingdom | collected 2010/2012 ... | reverse complement strand
ACATGCATAACTATCAACCTTTCATAGTTTTCAGCTTTGCCAGCTGATTACTCAAAATCGTATAAACAAAGTATCTGACAGCATCCATTGCATGATCGTGCTGTTTCACCGGCTTATCCTCTCCATGTTCCGATGCTTTCTGATCCCATATGTACGATCCAAATTCTTTGATTGTATTCGGGCACTGGTCACTGATCGCAATTTTTCCCTGATTCAGCAGGGATGCCACAAAACGGATACCATCCAGTACATCATTTTTCGCTTTCTTGATCGCATAACCGCGCTTTTTCAATTCTGCTATAAACGATGCTGCAGACGGATCAATGATGATCTTTACCGGCTTTATCCCGGCAAGCCATTGTTCCAGATCATCCGCATACTCTGTATCGGTTTTCTGCCTTTCTTCATCTCGACCGGAATAATAATACTCACGGCAGCATACCCACCGCCCGGAGCGTTCTTTGCACCACAGCAGAAATACTGTTGCATTTTGCGTACCATAGTCACAGGATATATAATAATTCGCATTAACCAGATCAGCCAGATTCGATATTACATGCTTGGCAGTGTCGAACATATCGTAAATAATGCCCTCTGCCATCGCCCACAGTCCCAGAATATACCGGCGATAGAAAACACCTGTGTACATACTGCGGTACCGTTCTTTAATTTTCTCCGACAAGCTTAAGTTATCATCCATCGTAAAATGCAAATACAACAGATGCTTTTCTTCTCGCTTATCAATCCAATCGGTCTTGAACCAGTGGTATGGTCCGTCCGGGTTACAGTTGAACCAGTACTTAGAACCATCAACAGAGCATCGCCCGGTTGCCTGGTTCACGAAACTTTCCGGCATCAGCGCAACTTCATCAAAAAAGACCCCAGCCAAGGTAATACCCTGAATGAGATCCTGTGATCGTTCGTCTTTGCCGCCAAATATATAAAAATAATTGGTCACATCTCCCTTTGTGATGATAACCAAATTATCAGCCCGATGATCTGCAACGGTATAACCGCGGCTATGGAGCATCATCTTTAATCCAGACAGTACATTTCTTCGGAAAGAACCGATTGTTTTACCACACATGGCAAAATTCTCGCCATTAAATGAGCCCATCGCCCACATAATGAACGAAAGTGACATGCTTACGGTTTTACCTGATCGGATTGCTCCGTCAGCAATAATGCCGTCGCTGTCTTTTACCGGTGAATCCTTACACCACCAGTTCAGCACCATGCGCTGTTTTTGTGAAAACGGTTGGAATTTGAAAATCCTCTTAATTTTCTTCATCGCCCCAATCCTCCGCAGCTGTACCATTCAGTGCATCGAGGAATCCGTCGTCTGCAATCTCCTCGCCATCGTCCGTCTGAACCTTGGCTTTCAGTAATGCAATCTCTGCTTTCTGCTTCTCGGTGGCAAGATCCATGTGATCCGTAAGCCACTGCAAGGCTTTCATCCGGTCAGCAAGTTTTACTTTTACGCCGTCCTTGCCCTTGGATACTTCGGAAATGATCGTTCCGTCCACGTCCGCATCATTCTTGATATTGACATGGCTTACTGTGATGGTCTTTCGTTCTCCTGTGTCCAGGATCACATCCACATCCTCATTTCCAAACTCTACAAAGTCAGTCACATCTGCAAAAGCAATGTCCATGTACTTCTGGAATACATCGGATTCACTTAGGAACTCTCTGTTGAGACGGTCCTGCTTCAACCTATGGATTTCCTGTTTTACTCCATCTTTCTCCAACAGACGATAGCCTATGGATGCTGCAGTCGCATAATCAACACCGTACGCTTTCTGGTATGCCTTGGTAGCATTGAAACACCGAATGTAATGTATACAAAAAAGCTGTTGCTTATCGGTCAAGTCGGTATTCTGTATCACCTGCTTGACTTCATCAGCTACAGCCTTGTCCGTAACGTTCTTTTTGCTTTCCGAACGTTCGCTTTTCTTTTCCGAACGCTCGCTTTGGTGTTCACCGTCCCAGTGATATGTACTTTTCCATCTCCGAACTGTACCGGCAGGAACCTCTAGTTGACTTGCAATCTCAACCAGCTTCATCCCGCCCTTATACAGCTTACGGGCTTCCTCTGCTTTTTCGTTTGGGCTCCTTGCCAATACTATCACCTTCCTGTTTCTTTTTCTTCCGGTATTCCCGCATAACGTGAGCGATAGCCTGGTCTGCTGTCGGATCACTGTACTTTTCTTTGTTCATCCACGCCCTCACTTCCTTTGGGGAGGTTGCGGCTCCCCTAGATTTCATGGAGCCGCGCTGTTGTAGCAAAACAAAAAAGCGCAGGGGATTTTCCCTTACGCTTTTTCACATCCTAACTATACCACAACCGGAGTGTGTCATTCTATGTCATCTTGAAATTTTTAAGTGCTTTACCGTGAATCCGGTGGATCTGCTTCCAACTATATTCCATTTTTACACAGATCTGCTCCCAAGTGTACCCGCGCAGATAACGGTAGGTAAGCACTGCTTTTTCTGTCTCGTCCTCCAGATTCTCCACATCTGTAAATATTTGCATATACAATTTGATCCTGCCATACCGGGCATCGATCAGCTTATGCTCGAGTTCGTCCATCTTTGCCATGTAGTCCGACAAATCTTTCTGATCGTGCGCATGCGGCATATCGTCCATAATTAGAGACGGCAGCATCTTATCCAACCGCAACCGCTCTATTTCTTCCTCTATCCGCTTTGCCGCCCTGACGGCTGACATATATGAGTGCAAATATTCTTTCTTTGCGTCCATTTCTTTCTTTGCGTCCATTTCATTCTTAGGCTCTTTCTCCATGCTTATACCTCCCTCGTATAACCTTATAAGAAAAAACCTAAACTAAAAATGTCAGATATTCAATGGCACATTCTCACTTTTATCTTTCAACCATCTATAATCATTTATATTTTATTAACAAGCATTTCTGCAGCTTTGGTGAATTTCAATAATATTTTTTCTAAACTTTGATAGCAGATTTTCAAATTTTTTGAAATAAATAAGCACCTACAATAATAATGTTTTCGATTTGCATATTCATTTTTTATTATAATCATCTAGCATTTTATCTACGACAACTAAAATATAGCTTTGCCATTCCCTGATATTTCTAAACTTATATTTTACATATATTATATACAATAATGCATACAATAATATACCTAATAAAAGAATATTGAAATTGTTATCCTTACCAACTATACTACGAAGAAGTGACAAACACGAAATAGCAAATGCACATAAACTAAGTATCCATGTAAAAAAATTTTTATAGTCATATTTTAATACATCCGCTTTAACCTTCAGTATTTTATTAATATCACCATGAGCATATTCCTCTAAGTATCTTTTTACGCACACAATTTCATTCTTTTCGCAACACTTGTTTCCTTTTGCCAATCTGTCACACATTATTTCTAAATCAGTCTTCATTCCACTTCTCCTTTTACCTTTTGTTATTATAAAATATTATATCACCACCATCACAACCATTCAATTTTCAAGGTTCCTACTTTTTCGACCTACTTTTTCGACAGTCCATACCCTTTCCAGCTTAGTTATTTTTGCAATTTACCCCATAATGTGCTACGCTATGCATGACCTATTTCGTGGTCATTTGTATTTCCGCCCCGCCGCCGTCTCCCCGGTAGCGGGGCATCTCTTTACTCCTTGGCGATCGCATCCAAGCATGCGTTCCAGCCTTTGTTTTCGATTAAGGGAACTTCCCATGTTCCTTTTGTAGAACCTTTGCATTCACGCAGTTCAAACTCTTCTTTCTTCTCCGGCAGTTCCCGGAGCGGTCACCAATCTGGCTTTCCACCTTCCATAATCTGCTTATCCACGGTGTAAATAGTGCATATTCTATCTCCTGCCAAATATTTTTTCAATTTACAAGCATTTAATCCTCGACAAAACACACATTTTTTGCATGATTCCGGCATATCCATAACCAATACTGCTTTAGGCATCTTCATTCCCCCTTAATTCGCCAAGGCTTTCCTGCAATTCTTTGTAATAATTGATTTGGTCTGTGAAATGATTATCTAACACATCAATCATTTCTTCTTTCACATCTTCCAGAGATTCTGCCTGTAAAAAATCCATGTGCCCATCAATGACAGACTGCCACCCTATTTCTTCTCCGCAATATACAATGCTTCCTATGACGAGATCTCCATAATAGGCAACTACATCAATTTGTTTCTTCCAGTCTTCCTGCTCTGGTTCAACTTCTTTCCATTCAAGTTCAGTCATACTTCACACTCCTTTCGGCTTTTCGCACCGCTCAAATTCGATCACCCATACCCACGGTGATGCATCCCAGCCGTAGCGGTCAAGGTCAGATTTCTTGATGGTGCTGTTCCAAATTCCTATAAACGATGTGATTGTTTGGTCTTCATTTAATGTTCCATTTGCATGAATGTACTTATCTGCTCCCTCAGTTAAAGCACTCTCTGCGGTTATTTCCTGCAACCGCTCCACTCTCACATCCGTAACCTTTAACCAGATGCGTGCAGCTTCTTTCGGCATGTGGATGGATGGTTTCCATTTGAAATTTCCACTTTCAGAAGCTTTATAAAAATATCTGCCCGGTGTAGAATCATGAGTAAATTGTCTATCATCGCACCATGTCTCCCGAACATACAGGATATCTCCCGGCTGATATGGTGGCTTTATACACTGCGCCCCATAATGCGCCGTAGGCTGTGGCTTTACAATTCTTCGCGTACATGTCTTTCTTCCGTCCAGAATCGCCCGAACCATTTCGGTATTGAATAAAATCGGTTTAATTTCCATCTGCACCACCTACCCTTTCAAAATAAAACTTTATATGTTCTCTGTTTTCCTGCACCATGCCGTACCGCAAGGCTATATTATATGTACACACATCTCTTTTCAGCCGATCCGGTATTTTTTGCAGCTCTTTTCTGAATGTCTCTAAATCCATTGTCGCCTTGTAGCGATTGCACGAACCACAGGACGGCATCAGATTGCTTATGTCGTGTACGTCAATTCCGGTAAATTCTTCGGTATACTCATAATTTCTGATGCAATGCAAATGATCTACATTAAAACCTTTCTCCGGTATCTCACAGCCACAGTAAGCACAGTGACCGTTGTATTTCTGATACACCAATTTTCTTACCGACTTAGGGATTGGCTTACGCATCTACTCCACCGCCTTTCACAATCTCGATTGCTTTACAAATAAGGCATACCGTGCAGTCCGATGCTCTACACTCTTCTCCAAAACAATCCTTGTTCACTGGTGATGTCATTATTTTTTCAACTTCTTCCAACTGCTCCACAACCTTGTCCGGGTCATAGGCGGTCGGCTGCTCTTTTATTTCATCAGTAATTGCCACAAAATCAAGACCAATTGCATTTTCTTGCTCCTGAATCATTTCAAAATGTTTTAATAGTGCGTCCGCATCAATCAGTCTTCCCATCGTTCGCCCTCCTGTTCCATGCTTTAACCGCCATTTCTCTTTCATCTTTAACCGGCATTATTGCGCCTTTTTGGCTTAACTTTAAACTGACCGCATAATTTCGTGGCTGTGCTATATTACATGCCGAGCATCTAATATAGAATTTGAACCCTACATCTAAATCAGATGACTCATTTTTCGACACCGCAAACTCTGCTTTCCCTCCGCAGAACGGGCATGGTTTCAGTTCTTCACTCATTCTTCATCACTCCAATCAAATTCAATTTCTTCTGCACTATCAACACCTAACTGCTCACACTTCGCTCTGGTAGATGTACCGCCGGAGTGGTTTGTGCCTAAAAGAAACAGTTCCTGTACAATGCTGAAGTATGGCTTTCTAAAGCGAAACCTCTCTTGCTCGTCAAGTTCCTCAATCGCATCCTCTCCATGTTGCCATCTGTACCACTCTGCAAACTCATTAACCACTTCCTGCATAAGGCTGATACAGCATTCAAGAATGTGTTTTTCATCGTGGCTTTCCAATTCCTTGTTGACGTTCTGTTTCTCCATCGCCGCCCTGCATTCTTCCGGTGTGCCGATCTTTCGGTATTTCTGGATCTCTTCAAGTGCCTTTACTGCACGTTCAAAAGCACATTCCCTTTTTCCGTGCAGACAACTGTCATTGCAGATTGAAGGCTTGCATCCTTCACGGCACGATACTTCTTTTATTATCTTGATTGCCTGATTATCATTCATCATCGTTTCACCTCATTCATCATTCTTAACCTGGCTTCAGCTTCCTTGCGGGTGTAAAATACTGTCCTTCCAATTTCGTGCGGATTCATACATTCATTGGTATATTTAAGACCAATAATAAAATCAACCTTGCCTACCCCTATATAATCTACGGTATCTTCAAACACCGCTTTTTTCTTTCTGACTTTTCGGCAATCGCCAGCTTCTTTATGCGGACATTTTCCATCTAGCTCATACGGGCAATAATAACCTGTTGCCGTTCCCGGCCCTCCGTCAACGCCATACAAACTACCATCAAGCACCTCTTCAACATCTTCGCAAGTATATATCGTGTACAACGTATCTCCTATGCCACACGGCAACCGCAGGAGCAATCCCTGTTCCTCGGCATCCTCATAGTCTTTGAGTTTCCGATATACGGCATCTATTTCCTCGCAATCCGGTTCACATGCCCTTTCCCACAGTTCATCATCAATCCATAATGGATTCTTTTCTGTTAATCTCTCCATGCTATCCCTCACTTTCTGCCCGAAGCCACTTTAATAAGCACTCGTAACAATTACAATTATCATTTTTGTCACAGTCGATTTCTGCTAACCCATTTTCATTCGGACACATCATATTGACTGCCAACTCTTCGTCCGTCATGCTCCGAATCCGGTCTGCATTGGTCTGTGGTTTTTTCTTATCTCTAAGGAATGCTCCGATCACGGGCATATCCCTGTCTGCAAAAGATAGGTGTTCACTACTTTTCCCGGAATAAATAATCAGTGGATTTTGCTTTCCGGCTTTACTGGCTCTTAATACCTCGTATGGATTGTTTGACAGCGGGAGCAGATCCCAGCCATCCTTGACCAGCCATTTTTTCAAATCTTCCAGCTTACTGATATGTAATACATTTCTTTTCGCCATCATTATTCCTCGCTTTCCCGGTATGGCTCCGGCAGTGGCATCCAGGCGATAACTGTATCATCTACAAGATTGTTGTAGACTTCATCTGGATTAAAATGCCTGTTTTCCCACCATCCTTCCGGGACGATGTAACAATCATTCTCTTCGTCATACTCGCCGTCAATGTCTACCCAGTTCCAACAACTATCGCATTCCGAAATGTTGCCATCTTCGTAAAACGCTGTTGTGATAATATCTACACACCCTCCACTCTTATATTTTCTTCTGGCAGTTATCAATACTTCTGTTTCCGGATCCGGCAACCTCTCACTTACCGGAATCCACCCGCCTGTCTTTTCTTCCTGCTCCAAAATTTCCTTTACCTCTGCTTCCGAGATTACTCTGGTCAGCGGAGCGTAGCCGCAGGCTTCCTCTGCCACCGCCGCTATGCGCTGTCTTATTCTCTCGATCATGTTCTTATCCTCCTAAAGTTCAGTTTAAGTAGGTTCTTGATCCGCTAATAATAACTCATTTTCTTCAATCCTTACATCTTCTACAGGGTGAATATCTCCCCAATCATTTCTGATATATACTTCTGAATCAAGAGTCAAACAACCACTATTCAGATTTTCTTGTATACAATTTAATAGCTTTGATATTTTCATAAACACTCTCCTAAACTTCTAATTTAAAATTCAAATGCTACTTCAGGTGCCTTTGGCATATAGCCATTGGATTGCTCTATTCTGCGGATAGCCGCTCGCATACTCACTTCCTTGTACTCCCATGCATACTCGTAGCCATCTGGAGCAAACGCCTTTTTACACTTCCCATTGCACCGATCTGTCACTGTCTGCCTACTCATAAAATTCTTGCGTGCAGCTTCTCGTGCCGAGCAATATACTTCCACAATCTCACCTGATGCATCTATTTTCGCTACCGGCTGCCGCCTTGAATTTTTTCCAGTACGTTTTCCAAGCTCTTTTTTGCTGATATACGCAATATTCTGTATGTAGTTATCTGACTGACACCCATTTCTGTGATATGGCACATGATCCGCCGGCGGGACCCCAAGAAATGTTCTTGCCATGATTTGAAGCAGTATAACTTCTTTTGCTTTTCCGTCTTTTGTCAGTTTTACTACCAGACGAGGGCTTCCGCTCATCTTTTTAGGATAAGGCTTCATCGTCCTTGCCTTTCCAGATCCGTATATCCGGCGCACATTACCATTCATATCCGCTTGGTACTTCCCGTCATAGCCTGGTATATCTCTCCATGATTCTTTCACGCCATTACCTCCTACTCAAACCGGAGCTGCCCGGTCTGCTCTGTCTTGATCTGCATATTCGGTGTCCGCTCTGCCACGCATAACTCTGGCAGATTTGCTTTTACAAGCGCCGCTGGAATCGGCGGACACACTGCATTGCCGCATCTACGCACCTGTTCGCTTCTTGGGTATGTCTTGCCGGTATAATCATGGTCAATTATGTAATCGTCCGGGAATCCCTGGCATCCGTATAGCTCCCGCGGTTCCAGCATCCGCAGTCCGATATCCACAATCTGATAGTCTGTCCCATTTATGGTCACTAATCCAAAGCGATCCTGTGCCGTGACTGTATCAAGCGGCTTCTCAATATCTTGCCCTGTTCCCTGTCCGTAATATTTAATCAGAAATGCTCTGACCTCTCCAAAATGTCCGTCACCGGCCGTGATCGTTGGTAATGGCAGTCTGATATCTTTTCCGTCACAATGGTTATTCATCTGGATCAGATTCGCAGTAACAACGCTGTTATGATCCCATGCTGTAACAGTCGGAAGTGGATTTTCTACTGATTCCCCGGCACCTTTATATCCTCCGTCATAATACTTATGCAGAAATGATGTGACGAGTCCATATCTGTTTGAACTGTCAACTGTCATGATCGGATCTTCTATAGTCTGTCCTCTTACTCCATCTTTTGAAGTTTCTGAATGGTACTGAATCAATGTAGGACTGATAAGGCAATGCTCATTCTTGCTTACGATAGTTGTAAGTGGCTCTCTAACATCCTTGCTTCGGTCTTTTGTAAATCCTGTCTGCCCGATCTGCACCATATATGGCTCTACAATCCCATATCCGTGCTTTCCGGTGATAGTCGGCATCGGCTCTCGGATGTCGTTCGCTCTGCGCTCGCCGCCGTGGTTGCATTGGATAATAAATGGCTCTGGATTATCCAAAACGAATTTTTTTAAACCTCTTGCAATCCGATCCATTGTTTTCTTGGCAAGCGGCCGCACCGCCCGGATGCCGTACTTTTCTTTTATTTCCTCAGCTGTATCAAAAATGCTCGGACACGGGCGGCTGAAATCAATCTGTGTATATGCTCCAACGTAAGGTTTTAGCAATCCGGCTTTTACCGCTTCGCTGTCTGCCGGTCCGTGTGTCGGCTCCGGCCATACAATCGGTTTACCATCACATCGTGCGATCATGAAGAATCGTTTGCGCATGGTCGGCGCTCCGTAATCTGCCGCTACCAACTCGCGAAACTCCACTTTATATCCCAGATCAGTAAGCTGCTGCACAAATCGCTCGAATGTCTTACCCTGCTTGTTCTTGATCGGATGATGCCCCCGGTTTAACGGCCCCCACGTCTTAAATTCTTCCACGTTCTCAAGCATGATAACTCTCGGCCGGACAAGTCCCGCCCACCGGCAGGCTACCCATGCAAGTCCTCTGATATTTTTATCCTTTGGTTTTCCGCCTTTTGCCTTGCTGAAATGCTTGCAGTCCGGGGAAAACCATGCAAGTGCCACCAGATGCCCTTTGCAGGCTTTTACCGGATCAACCGCCCACACATTTTCGCAGTAATGCTCGGTGTTCGGGTGGTTTGCCTTGTGCATCTTAATAGCTTCTGGATCATGGTTGATGGCTATATCTACACTGTAGCCTGTTGCCAACTCGATTCCGGTAGATGCGCCACCCCCGCCGGCAAAATTATCAACTATCAGTTCTCCGTTAATCATGGCATCACCTCCGGGAAATCTGCTTCAAACGACAGTTGTGCATCAGCGTAATTCAACCACAAAACTTCTTCCCTTTTTACTCCCGCTTCCGCCAATGTATCCTTTTTTATTTTTCTCCATCCCTCAAGTATGGAATTATACAGATCATTTTCATATCCGCTTATCATCACTGGTCCCGGATGATCCGCCAACGCTTTTAACATTTCAAGATGATCCGCATCTGTCATCTCATACTTGTACAAATAATTTTTTCTGGTACTGTGTAAATACGGCGGATCTGCATATATAAAAACATCTGATGTGTTATAGCGTTTGATAAGCTCTATCGCCGGGAGATTCTCTATTTGAACCCCTTTCAACCGATTTGATGCCTGAGTAATGACATCCGGATATTCCGCCCATGCTTTTGCTGGATTGGGGCTATTTGTCTGCTGACCGCTTTTGAATCCATTATGGTACAGGTTTGCGCAGCCAAACCCTTGCCAACATCTGACACAAAACCTCCTTGCCCTCTCAACATCTACATCGGATTCCTGATAAGCTAAGTCATACTCTGCTCTGCTGTATGGAGTAAGTTCTATCAGCCGTTTCAATTCATCCGGATCATCCCTTAAAACGCGGAAGAAATTCACCACTTCACCATGCAAATCATTTACTGTCTCTATGTGGCACCGTGGTTTGTTAAACAATACCGCCAAACTCCCTGCGTATGGCTCCAAATACACCGTATGCTTCGGCATGTTATTTACTATCCAATTTGCTATTCGGGATTTTGCCCCCGGATATTTCAATACCTGTTTCATTTTCCCACAGGAACCGGGTACCCTTTATGCGCGCTGGTTCGGCTCCTTTCTTTATTTTTACTAACACGGTCCGCCTTCTGCCCCATGAAAGGCTCCGGCGGGGTATTTCCAATCACCTTTTACATACACATCATCCACAGTAAACTCACTTGTAACTAAACTATGTATTGCCCTTTGGTCTCCGTGATACACACATGACTTTGCATTTCCCACAAATGTATCAAGATCGCATTTATTGTCCAGGGTAAATCCCAAAATGATTTCGTCTTGCTTTAACTTTTCATATTCCTCCGGGTATATCTCCCTAATACCGGCAAACAACGACGGTGTGGAAAAGATGCACTGAGCGCAACTGCATCGGTTCCATCCTGCCCGATAGCAAGGATGTGGATTGACATTGTGCCGTTTCAGTACTTCCCAAACGTCTTTCTCAGAATAATCAATTACCGGACGCCACTGGTGGACAATGCGGTGTGCTTTCTTTTCTGCATTTGTCCGGTGGATTTCCATCTCATTGTAATTTGCCCGTCC
>ERZ827512.3316-NODE-3316-length-11425-cov-3.081003_pt1 | contig 11425 bp, 10 predicted proteins | sample MGYA00519916_ERZ827512 | MGnify/ENA primary metagenome ERZ827512 (study PRJEB31778, sample SAMEA3449335) | human gut metagenome | biome: human gut; feature: human-associated habitat; material: faeces | place: United Kingdom | collected 2010/2012 ... | reverse complement strand
GGCCGGAGCCGGAACAGGAAGCTCCGGGACAGCCGCAATCAACGGAACCGCGCTGCCCGCACTGCGGCGCACCCGTCAAAATGCCGGGCGCAGCGTTCTGCACTGCCTGCGGAAGGAGACTGGAATGAGCATCGTTCTATTCATTCTGGCTCTCGCCGCCGCGTTCATCGGCACAATCTTCGCTTTCCGCGCCGTCCATCGCATTCATAACGGCGAAAGCTATACCTACGAGTCCACTGCCTGCGCCGCCTGCGTGACACTCATCGTGCTTGCGCTGATGCTGCGATAGATAATAAGCGTTCAACTTATCCGTTTCACCATAGGGGGCCGATGCTGCTGCATCGGCCCCCTATAGCTGAACTGTCCACTGGACAGTTCAGCGTCCCTACCAACAGGATCCGTTTTTCCGGATCTCGCATAAAGATAGACCAGTTAAGGCTGAATTGAGTTGGTATGCGAATGGATATTACAAACCTTCATGGAACTATTATAATCACGCGCTTCCATTTTACAAGCCCGGCGTTTACAATCAGTTCATAAATTGAAGGAGCGCACACAAAATGACGACAAAAAAACTGACGCGCAGACAGCGCATTCTGGTCGCGACGACCCTGTTCGGTATGTTCTTCGGCGCAGGCAACCTTATTTTCCCCGTCCACCTCGGCCAGATGGCGGGCAGCAATGTGATCCCGGCCATCATCGGCTTTATTATCACCGCCGTCGGCATTCCCATCTTTGGCGTCGCCGCCATCGGCGTGACGCACTCGGACGGCTTGCAGACGCTCTCCGGCAAGGTCGGCAGGGGCTACGGCATTTTCTTCACCTGCCTGCTCTATCTGACCATCGGCCCGCTGTTCGCCATCCCCAGATGCGCGACTGTCTCATTCACGACCGGCGTTTCCCCGATGCTCTCGGAAGCGGCACAACCGCTGGCGCTGCTGCTGTTCTCAGCTGTCTTCTTCGCATTCGTGCTGTTCTTCTCGCTGCGTCCGGGCAAAATCACGGTCTGGATCGGCAAGATCATCAATCCTGTCTTTCTGTTGTTCCTGGCCGTGCTCGTGATCGCCGCACTGCTGAATCCCGGCGCATCCATTTCGGCCGTTGCACCAACTGAGCCGTATGCTACTAAAACAAGCGCGTTCTTCTCGTCCTTTATCGAGGGCTACGGCACCATGGACGCCATCGCAGGCCTTGCCTTCGGCATTGTCGTCATCGACGTCATCCGCCGCATAGGCGTTGACAATGACGACGCGGTTGCCGTTGACGTGCTGGGCTCCGGCGTACTGACCGGCATTCTGATGGCGGTAATTTATGTCGTTACGATTCTCATGGGCACACAGTCGCGCGGATTGTTCGAGATCTCCGACAATGGCGGCATTGCCCTGACGCAGATCGCGGGCCATTATTTCGGCGGTGTCGGCCAGATCATTCTCGCCGTCACCATCACCTTCGCCTGTCTCAAGACCTCCATCGGCCTCGTGACCTCCTGCTCGGAAACATTTGTCAAAATGACACACGGCAAAATTTCTTACAAGGTCTGGGCAATTCTGTTCACGCTGTTTTCCTTTGCCGTTTCCAACGTGGGTCTGAGTGCCATCATCGAATATTCCATCCCCGTGCTTATGCTCATCTACCCGCCCGCCATCGCACTTATCATTCTGGCGTTTGCCGGGAAGTTCTTCCGGCACGACCGCGCCGTGTATGTTTCCGTCATGATCTTCACATGGGCTGCTGCGATCTTTGATTTTATGAAAACGCTGCCTGCCGGTGTGCAGACGGCTCTGCGGCTCGACGCGCCGGTCGAGCTGGCGAAACGGTATCTGCCGCTGTTCGACCTGAACCTCGGCTGGCTGCTCCCTGCTGTGATCGGCTTTATCATCGGCATGGCAATCCACCTTTCCAAGCGCAGCCGCGCGAACTGAACAAACAGCAAGCCCCGCAGCCCGGAATAGCCGGACTGCGGGGCTTTGTATCGTGGCTTCTTCGTGCTGTCTCAGCCGTCTGCGGACAGGCAGCGCCGTTCCCGGCTCTGACAGGTGAACAGGAGAATCTGCCGGTTTGCTGCTTCACGCTGCAGCAAACACAGCGCCAAGCACAGACGGTCATCGTCAAACATGGCAAGCGCATCATCCAGCACAATGGGTGCGTCCTCCGGCAGCAGCAGACGGCAGACGGCCAGGCGAACGGACAGATAGAGTTCATCCGCTGTTCCGCCGCTCAGGAAGAGCGAACGGCGCATAGCTGCGTCCGGCTGTCCGGCCTCCATGTCCATCTGGCGGCTGATCTGCACGCGGGCATAGCGCCCGCCGGTCAGTTCAGAGAAAATATCCGACGCCTCGCGCACCAGCCGTGGAGAAAAGCGCTCTGCCAGCGCCGCGTTGGCCTGTTCCAGCGTCTGCCGGGCAAGCGTGAGCGCCTCGCGGCGCTCATTCAGCAGATCAAGCTTCTGCGTGAGCGCTTGCTTTTTTGCCGACAGTTCCACCTCAGAACCAAACTGCTCCAGCCGGCCCCGGCTTTGGTCAAGCTGCGACTGTACGGCGGCGGCAAGCGCCTGCGTCCGTGCCAGCGCAGCTTCTGCCTGCTCGTTTGTCAGACCGGAAACATCGCGCGCAGGCACAGGCAGATCCGGAATGTCCCCGAGAGCCTGCGCAAGCGCATCGTAGCGCGTTTTGGCCTGCTGCGCGGCCTGCTGTGCGTCATGCCAGGCGCGGTAAGCGGCCAGTGCGGAGGAAATCGCGCTCTGTGCGTCCGGAACCGTTCCGGCCTCCGCGAACATCCGGACGCTGCCGAGCAGCGCCGCCGTGCGCTCGGCGCGCAGACGGCTTTCCGCGTCGCGGGCCGCATTCTGCGCCGCAGCAGCCTCACTTGCCGCCTGCCACGCACGCAGCGCGTCACGGTACTGAACGGCATAGGCGTAAAACTCGTCGCGGCTGTGGTTTTCATAGAGCGTCAGCAGCGCCTGCGCCTCGGAAAGCTCCGCCTCGCGCCGCCGGTCATGCGCCGCGTTTACGAGCGCGATCACAGCGTAGGCCAGCGCCGCCAGCGCGAACGCAGCGGGGATGAGCGGCTCGTGCCGGACGAACCAGCCTGCCGCGCCAAGCCCGGCGAAAAGCGCCGCAAGCACCCAGAACGGCACAGATGGCCGGTGCTTTTTCGCCGTCAGCCGGTCAAATTCGCGCATATCGCGCTGTGCCTTGTCGAGAAGCCGTTCCTCGTCCACCCCGGAAAACGCCTTTGGGCAATCGGGACGCGCGGGAGAGGCTGCGGCCGCTTCCAGCTCCGGCAGAGAAAGCAGAGAAGCCGCCTCCTGCGAAAGCGTCAGCAGCGCGTCTTCGCGCGGGAGCCTTGCGCACACGGCGGACGCGGCGTTTTCCCGGTTCGCTGCCTGCATCGCAGCGCGTTTTGCATCGTAGAGTTGGGCCTTTTTCTGCTGCACGTCCGCCGCGCGCAGCGCCCGCAGATCCGCTTCGCAGGCAGCCTGCTGCGTTTGCAGCGTTTGCAGCTGCGCGCGCAGCGCCAGGTTTTTTTCATGTTCCCTCGCCAGCGCGGTCAACGCGCCGTCTACGGCGGCAAGCTCCCGCTCGGCGTCAGGGATGAGGCCGGTTTTATTGTGCCGGACACGGTTCTGCCATGCAAGCAGCCGCTTGTCGGCGGCAGCAAAGCTGATAGCCTCGTCGCCGGTCGTGACGAGTGCGGACAAACGCGCTTCCAGATCGGCGTCTGCTGTCAGTCCGAGTCCCGCCTGGCGGACAAAGGCGCTGCGCTGGTACACGCTTTTCGGAACACCCAGAAGCATCTCGCCGCAATTCGCGCCCGTCATGCCCTCGACCGGCAGTCCGGAATCGGTATAGACGGCGGAAAATACGCCGAGCGGCGCACGGGCCGTCGAGGTGCGTGTGATCGTGATGCGCCGCCCGGCGTGTGTAAGTTCAATTACGCCCTCCATCGGCTTTCCGCTCCACGGCTGATATTTCGTCTTGACGGGCAGAACACCCGTTTTTACCCGCTCGGAGGTATCGACGCCATAGAGCATGGCAAGCAGAAATTCCGCCCATGTACTTTTTCCGGCTTCGTTCGGCATTTGCAGGACATTCAGGCCATCTGTAAGCGACAACGTCTCCTGTTCAAGTCTGCCGAACGTCGCGGTCATGCGCAGAAGCTTCATTCCGTCGCCTCCCTTCCGTCCATGGCCGCACAGCCACAGCGCGCGGCCAGCGCGATCATATGTCTGTCGCTCTCATTCTCAGCCGCGTCATACTGCGCCTTGAGCGCCTGCAGAAACAGACCGCGCAGCGTATCCTCCTCCGCGCCCTCCCAAAGCGCACGGCGGGGCCGCGTCTCGTCGCGGACGGTCAGCGCGTAAAAGCGCGGGGCCAGCGCCGCCTGCAGTGCAGGCACATCGACCGGCTCCGCCTCTCCGGTCAGGAGCACACGGTAAATATCGTTCTGCGTATCCTCCGGCAGCGCCGCCGTAACGGCGGAGAGGGCATCGTTCCCCGCCTCTACGCGGAGAATTTCGTATTTTCTGCCGGGCAGCGGCAGAAAGTCCAGCCGGACGCCGGAATCGGAGATCTCACCGAGATACGCACCCTTTTGTCCGAGTTCGTCAAAGCCGCGTCCCATCGCACAGCCGGGCCATGCGTAGCACGTTTTTCCGCACCGCAGCAGCCCGCTCGCCTGATGGATATGGCCAAGCGCCAGATAGTCAAGGCCGGAGGCCTCCAACTGGGCCTGCGTGATGGGGTTATAGGGCGAGGCCGCCTGCGTCGGGTTTCCGTGGACGACCATAAGGTTCGTCATGCCATCCGATTTCGCGTGAAAGCCCTCGAGCAGCGGCTTTTCAAACCGTGCGGTAAAGCCCGCGCCATAGACGCGCAGGTTTTTCTCCGGCAGTTCAACAGCCTCAATTTCATCCGTTTTGAAAATATGCACGTTTTCCGGCCAGACCTCCGTCAGATACGCGCTGCCGGGCAGCAGGCAGTCGTGGTTACCGGGGCTGATAAAGACCGGCGCGCGAATGGCGGAAAGTGTCCGCTGAAGCGCCAGCAGCGTCTCGTCCGACGCGCCAGCGCTGTCAAACAGATCGCCCGCCAGCAGGACAAGATCGCAGTCATGCGTGTTGGCCGCCTCGGCAAGTTCGGTCAGAAACGCACGCTGCTCCCGCCGCCGTTCGGCGGCCTGTTCGGGGCTGAGCGCGGCGAACGGCGCGTCCAAATGCAGATCGGCAGCATGCAGAAATTTAATCACGGAGCACCACCCTTTCCGCGCCTGTACAGTGCCGGGATTGCGCGTCGATGGTAAAGACCGCGCCTGCAAGCATGCACGGCCCCGCCGCAGGCTCATAGCGTGAGGTAAGTTCCCCCCGGAAGTTTGCGATAGACTGCTCCGGCTTCACGCCGATGACGGAATGCACGGGGCCGGTCATACCGAGGTCTGTAAGATAGCCGGTGCCCTTCGGCAGAATCTGCTCGTCCGCCGTCTGCACATGCGTGTGCGTGCCCCACTGAGCGGAAATTTTCCCGTCGAGATAATACGCCATGGCAAGCTTTTCGCTCGTTGCCTCGGCGTGAAAATCCAGAAGCACCGGCAGCCCATCCAACTCCTTCAGGACCTTATCGATCACGCGGAAGGGATTGTCCGGCCGGAAGTCGAGATTGCACCGGCCCAGCAAATTGACGATGCCAACCGGTCCGATCTTCGTCTCAAACGTTCCGAACCCCCGTCCCGGCAGGCTCGGCAGCAGATTGGCAGGCCGCAGGATATAGGGGCAGTCGTCCAGATACGCGCAGATCTCGCGCCGGTCGGACGAATGATTTCCGAGTGTAAGGATGTCTGCGCCCGCGTCCAGCATCCGGTCTGCTTGCTTTGGCGTCAGGCCGGTTCCGCTGGCATTTTCACCGTTGACAACGCAAAAATCAATGCGGTATAACTTTTTCAGGCTTCGCAGATGCTGTTCCAGACACTGCAGTCCGCCTTCGCCGACCACGTCGCCGACGGCCAGAACACGAAGTTCCATAAGAAGCCTCCTTTACATATCATTTTTTTCAGTATACCATTTAAAAAATTTTTTGGCAATGCTATACTGTATCCTGAAACCAACGGGACGCGTTTGCGTCTTTACAGACAGAGAAAGGAGCACACAGATGGAGGATTCCGCAATTATCGATCTGTATTGGGCGCGCGAAGAGCGTGCGCTCAGCGAGACGGATGCGAAATACGGCGGCTATTGCCGCTCCATTGCCCATAATATTCTGAAAAACCGCGAGGACAGCGAGGAATGCGTCAGCGATACCTGGCTGCACGCATGGAACGCCATGCCGCCGCAGCGGCCGTCGATTCTGTCGTCGTTCCTTGGCAGGATCACGCGCAATTTGTCCTTTGACCGCTGCCGCAGGCAAAACGCGGAAAAGCGCGGCGGCGGGTCGCTGCCGCTGGCGCTGGATGAATTATCCGAGTGCGTCCCGGCTCCCGGCCGGGTCGAGCAAGCGCTTGAAGCACGCGAACTGGCAGAGGCCATCGACCGCTTTCTTCGGACGCTTCCCGCGCGCGAATGCAGCATCTTCCTGCGGCGGTATTGGTATGTCGATTCCGTGCAGGATATCGCCGCGCGGTATGCGCTTCGGGAGAACACCGCAAAATCCATTCTGTTCCGAACCCGGGAAAAGCTGCGCCGGTATCTCGCCGGAGAGGGGATCATCGTATGAAAGAACAAAGTGAAAAGCTATTCCGCGCCATCGGCGATGTCGGTGACGATCTGATTGCGCAGGCCGATGCACCGGTCAAAAAAGCGCCTCGCGTATGGGTCAAATGGGCCGCGCTTGCGGCCTGCTGCGCGCTGGTGATCGGCGCGGCGGCATTTGTCGTGCCGATGTTCCACGCAGGCTCGTCCGCGCCGGAGACGGCATCTGCTCCGACGGCGGATACCGCGGCGCTGGAAGCGCCCGCGGAAGAGGAAATGACGCTGGAGGCGGCGGAAGCGCCCGCCGAGGCCATGCCGGAAACATCCCCGGCAGAGCCCGCGGAGCAGAAAACTCGGACGCTTCCGGGCGCGGACTGCTTCACGGTCGTGCCGGAGAGCGTTACACGCACGTCGGCAGATTTCACGCTGACAAACGAAGAAGCCGCTGTGCTTGCACTGCGCAGCGAATACTGGCTGGAAACACTGACGGATGGCGAGTGGCAGCCGCTGACGTCGAATCTGATGAAGTCTCAGAGCCAGACGGACGAATCCGCGCTGGAATCGACCGTCTGCACACTGCACTATGACTGGCAGACGCTCTACGGTGAGGTGGAGCCGGGTGACTACCGCCTTGCCCAGCCCGTGATCCTGCCGGACGGGTCAGACTATACGCTGTACGCGGAATTCACAATCGAATAACAATAAATTGCCCCGCCGCATTTAGACTGCGGCGGGGTGTCTTTTACCCGATGAACCCGATGGCGCTGCGGCAGACAAAGTAGAACAGGCGGTCTTCGCTGTTGGCGAGAATCAGAACATCTCCGACCTCGCCGAGCACGCTGGCGTTGCCGACGACGAGCGGGCCCGCCGTCACGGACACCGTGCCGCGTCCGGCGATATCGTCCGACGAGCGGTCGCACGGCGTCGGCTTTACCGGTGTCGACGGCATGGGGCCGCAGCCGGCATGGGTGGCCTGATAGAAGAGTTTTGCAAGTTCGTTGTAGGCCGCCTCCGCACTGGGGAAGTCAGTCGTCTCCGTCACGCCGAAAGCTACGGCGCTCACGCTGCACAGCCGCACAGAGTCCGCGTCAAAATACGGCCCCTCGGCGCAGCAGGCTGTCTCCGTGCCCCCGGTGCAGATGGGGTTGGGATAGTAGATCTGGCCGGAAACCTCTAAATTCTCACACGAATCCGGCGTGATCTTCACAAATTCCCCGTCCAGAGGCCCGGTCAGGTTGTCGTATGGAGTTGTAACCGTCGCGGGACAGTTCAGCGACGAGCCGAGCACAAAATCGCGCGTGATGAACGCAAACTGCTTATAATCCGTCAGTGCCGCAAAGCGCGGACGGCACAGCAGCTGCAAAGCCGCAACGAGCCCCGGCGCACAGGAACATCCGCAGCCGCAGCTGATGTCGGCCTCCGTGACCGGCGCGACGGGCCGCTCACCACCCGGCCAGACCGGCGGGAACGGGGGCGGATACGGCGGGAACGGCCCCGGCCCGGGACAAGGCGGCGGACAAGGCGGCGGGCAGGGCGGCGGACACGTCTGCTGGCTGCCGCCGGAACAGGCCGCGCAGCCCTGAACTGCCTGCGGCTCGGGACAGCCCCCGGTCGTCGTATAGTTGCAGGGTTGATTCATAAAACCCCTCCTTCAAAGACAAGAATGTTTTCTGTCTTCCCTACCATATGCCGGGCCCGCCCGTTTGGTGCATAGTTGCAAATCCGGGTACAATGCGGTATGATGCAGCTATTCGGAAATGCAGAAGGAGAAGCTGGTATGATAATGAAAAAATTCCGTTCGGCAGCCGCAGCGCTGCTCTGTGCGTTGTGTCTTGTGCAGGCGGCAACTCCTGCGCTGGCAGCGGAGGCCTATACTGCCCCCGAGACAGCAGGAAAAACTGTGGAAGAACTGATCGACGAGTTTCGCGCGGAGCATGCACTGACCGAGGACAATTTTGAGATCAGCTTCTATGTGCCGGAAACAGGCGAAAGCTACGAGTTCAACGAGACGAAAATGCTCTACGGCGCAAGCACCTACAAGCTGCCGCTGAACCTGTATTATTATGATATGCAGCTCGCGGGCGAGATCACCGGGGACACGATGATCACGCAGGGCGCTTCGCTGGACGAGGCGCACTATCAGTCGCTGGTCTATTCCAACAACGAACTTTCGTATTCCCTCTGGCGGCGCATCGGGGACTGGCCGGAATACAAGATGGCCATGCGCAAATATTTCACCATGACCGACGACGAGATTCCGCAGAATTACTATTATGACCACCTGTTCTGCACGCGCATGATGCTGGACACGCTGAAGGTCGTCTGGGACGGGCAGGAGCAGTATCCCGAGCTGATCGACTACCTGAAAATTGCCTGCCCGGACGCGTATTTCAAGACGTATCTCGACGTGAATGAAACGCCCATCGCGCATAAATACGGAAGCTATGAGGGCGCAGAAAACGACGTCGGCATCATCTGGGCCGAGCGGCCGTTTCTGCTGGCCGTGTACACGAGCGGACTGTCCTACGGGCCGGGCGGCAATGTGGACATGGCGTATGCTGACGGACAGAGCGCAGGCTCTGTTGTATGCGGACAGCTGGCAGTGCTGTTGAAAGCCTATCTCGACGAGCAGGTGCAAGCTGAGCGCGAGCAGGCGGAAAAGGAAGCCGAAGAAGCCCGTCTCACCGAAGAGCAGACGAAGGCCGAACAGGCAGAAAAAGAGCGGCTTGCCGCCGAAGCGAAAGCCGCAGAGGAAAAGAAGGCCGAGGAAGAACGGCAGGCCGAGCTCCAGCGGCAGGCCGAGGAGCAGGCCGCGCAGGAGGCAGCGCAAAAGGCCGCCGAGGAAGCCGCCCGCGAGGCCGCCCGTCAGGCCGCGCACCGCAGGCTGGTCATCCGGCTTACCTGCGTTGGCGCGTTCAGCGCGCTTGTCATTGCGCTGGCCGTTGTGCTCATTCGGAAGCTCCATAAGGCAGGCAGGTGCTGATTTGCCTCACGGGATGATCCGGCTGGGCTTTTGGTAGCGCTCCTGCTCAGAGAAGATACAGCCGCAGTATTTCTGCATATAAAAGCCCAGTTCCCGCGCACGGGCCTGCCCGTCGCGGAACATGGGGCGGAAATCCTGATAGTAGAATGTCACACCGTTTTCCTCCGCTGCGAGGTAAGCCACATCGCGCATCAGTTCGTGCTTCTGATAGGGGCTGATGAACAGCGACGACGTAAACGCGTCGAAGCCGCCCTCCTTCGCGGCCCGTGCCGCCTCAAAAAGCCGCATTTCGTAGCATTTAACGCACCGGCCCGCGATATCGTCTGCTACCTCGCGCACGAACGGCCGCAGGCCATAATCGTCGCGCACGAGAAGCGGCAGTTCGATGGTCTTCGCGTATTCCTGTAAGCAGTTCCGCCGGGCACGGTATTCGGTAAATGGATGAATGTTGGGGTTATACCAGTATCCGGTCAGATCAATCCCGTCCGCGCGCAGCGCGTCGATCGGCATATTCGCGCAGGGCGCGCAGCAGATGTGCATCAGTAATTTCATGACGTTCGCCTCCTGTTTGTGCACTAAGCATATCACACATCGCCATTTCTGTACAGATTGCAAAAAAGAATCTGCGACATTCCGTAGAAAATGAACATGGACAAGCGGCAGGAGCAGTGCTATAATTCCATCTAATATCAGATACAAGCAAAACTGAACGCAGAAAGGAAGATGTTCCATGGCATTTCCCATTGAAAGCTACGCAGCGAAAATACAGCGGAAGCTGTTAAAAAAGCAGCGCGTGATCGAAGCTGCCTCCGGTAGGCAGAAGGCTGATCTGGTGCTGAAAAATGCAACGTATGTCAACGTGTTCTCCAACGAACTGCTGACGTGCGACATCGCCGTGGCGAACGGCCTGATCGTGGGTCTTGGCAGCTACGAGGGCGAAGTCGAATACGATATGACCGGCAAAATCGTCTGCCCGGGCTTCGTTGACGCGCACATCCATCTGGAATCCAGCCTTGTCACGCCGAAGGAATTCGTCCGCGCAACGCTGCCGCACGGCACGACCACGGTTATCACCGACCCCCATGAGATCACCAACGTCATGGGCACCGACGGCATCGATTACATGTTCCAGGCGACCGAGGGACTGCCCATCGACGTGCGGTTCATGCTGCCGTCCTGCGTCCCGGCCACACCGATGGACGAATCCGGCGCGAATCTGGACTACCGCGCCATCGACTCCTTCTACGACTATCCCAGAGTGCAGGGTCTTGCCGAGATGATGAACTCCTACGGCGTCATCCACAACGACCCGGAGGTCGTCTCGAAGATCGTCGCCTCGCAGGCGCACCACAAGAAGATCGACGGCCACGCACCGGGCCTGCAGGGCAAGGATCTGGATACCTACGTTGCCGCCGGCGTCTATTCCGACCACGAGTGCGCCACGATGGAAGACGCACTTGCAAAATTGCAGCGCGGCCAGTTTATCATGATCCGCGAGGGCACCGCCGCACGCAACTTGGAAGCGCTCGCTCCCCTGCTCACGCCGCAGTACGCTGAACGCTGCATGTTCTGCACTGACGACAAGCACCCGAGCGACCTGCTGGAAAAGGGTCATATCGACTATATCGCCCGCGAGGCCATCAACAAATATGGCGTCGATCCCATCATCGCCGTCAAGGCCGCCTGCCACCACGCCTCACGCTACTTCCTGCTCAATAACCGCGGCGCGATTGCGCCCGGGTATCTGGCCGACTTCGCCGTGA
>ERZ827512.3312-NODE-3312-length-11432-cov-2.451349_pt1 | contig 11432 bp, 10 predicted proteins | sample MGYA00519916_ERZ827512 | MGnify/ENA primary metagenome ERZ827512 (study PRJEB31778, sample SAMEA3449335) | human gut metagenome | biome: human gut; feature: human-associated habitat; material: faeces | place: United Kingdom | collected 2010/2012 ... | reverse complement strand
GGGTCAGATTTTGATTGATTTCACTAAGCTTACGCCTGCGAGAATACTTGTTTCTTATGTTGTTGCGGGAGTAATTTTAACCGCAATCGGCGTTTACGAGCCTATAGTTGAGTTCGCGGGCGCGGGTGCTACCGTGCCTCTCACCGGCTTCGGCTACAGCCTTGCCTGCGGCGTTAAAGAGGCGGTAAAGGAATACGGCTTTATGGGCATACTGATGGGCGGGCTAACCGCAACCTCGGCGGGCATTGCAACTGCCGTTGTATCGGGCTTTTTAATGGCAGCACTGTTTAAACCGGGAGACAAAACTTAATGCGGAATTATGAATTCGGAATGCGGAATAAAATAAAGGCTCCCTTGCCTAAAGGGAGCTGGCAAAACCGTAGGTTTTGACTGAGGGATTGTTACGGACTTTAAATACCCCTCAGTCACTAACGTGACAGCTCCCCTCTGTTTTGACTAACGTCAAAAAGAAGGGAGCCTTTGGTTTGCAAAAAACTTTACTTTTTATAGTTAAGCAATAGCTTTGCGCCGGCAAGATAATCATATGTATATTGCTCGGCAAAATTTAAAAGCCTGTCCTTACAGTCCTCTACCGTTTGTTCCGAACACTTTTCAATCAATACTTCTTCTTTATACGAAAAAAGTATTAAAAACTGCGTGTTCATTTCAAGCCCTCGTATTGCAACTTGTAACTCATCTAAAATTTCTTCGTACTCCATTTATAATCACCTCCTAAAGGATTATACAATATAAAACTTTGCAGAAAGTATGAGAGCCTCCCTTGGAGCATTATACATCATAAAATAGCGCAATATACCAACGATTGTTGGTTTTATATAATTCAGCATTCTGCATTCATAATTCCGAATTTTTATATTTACTTTTGTTCCGTAAGATGCTATAATACTTAAAGTGTTTCACGTGAAACATTTACAGGGAGGAATAAGAATGGGGAAGATAATCGCCGTTGTTAATCAGAAAGGCGGCGTCGGAAAGACCACAACTGCTGTAAATCTCGCCGCGGGAGTAGGCATTGCGGGCAAAAAGGTGCTTTTGGTAGACGCCGACCCGCAGGGCAACTCAACAAGCGGCTTTGGAATAAACAAAAAAGAGGTAAAAACCACTTCATATGAGCTTTTAATAGGCACGGGCAAGCTTGAAAACGCCATAGTAAAGACGGAATATAAAAATGTAGACGTTGTTCCGTCCTCAATGGATTTAGCGGCGGCGGAGGTTGATTTAATTGAAATTGAGCACCGCGAGGCGCAGCTTAAAATGACCCTTGCCACGTCAAGGGATAAATACGACTACATATTTATTGATTGTCCGCCGTCCTTAGGACTGATAACGATAAACGCGCTTAACGCCTGCGACACGGTGCTTGTGCCGATACAGTGCGAATATTTCGCGCTTGAGGGGCTTTCACAGCTTATGGCGACGGTACGACAGGTAAAAAGACTTTACAATCCTACCCTTGAAATTGAGGGAATAGTGCTTACAATGTACGACGGGCGACTGAATCTGACGGGTCAGGTGGTAGCCGAAATTAAAAAATACTTTGCCGATAAGCTTTATAAATCGGTAATTCCGCGTGCGGTAAGGCTTTCCGAGGCGCCGAGCTACGGCATGCCGATACAGTATTACGACAAGCGCTCAAAGGGCGCGGCGGCGTATGACGATTTAACCAAGGAGTTTTTGAAGAAGAATAGGAGAAGATAAAATGGCTGCAAAAAAAGGCGGACTCGGCAGAGGACTTGAATCCCTGTTCAGCGAAAACGCGACCGACAGCGACGGCGCGGTAAAATTAAATATAAACGATATTGAACCCAACCGCGACCAGCCCCGAAAGGACTTTGACGAGCAGAGTATTTCGGAGCTTGCGGACAGCATTGCAAGGCATGGACTTATACAACCTATTGTGGTTAAGCCGAATGCAAACGGCAGATACAGTATAATTGCAGGTGAACGCCGCTGGCGCGCAAGCCGCATTGCGGGGCTTAATGAGGTGCCTGTTATAATAAAGGACGCAGACGAGCAGACCCTAATGGAATTAGCGCTTATAGAGAACCTGCAGCGCGAGGATTTAAACGCGGTTGAAGAGGCGCTCGGTTACCGCTCACTTATTGAAGGCTACGGGCTGACCCAGGAAGAGGTTGCAAAGCGAATGGGTAAATCACGCAGCGCAGTGACTAACGCCTTGCGCCTGCTTGCCCTTAACAGCACCGAACTGGAGGCTTTGCGCCGCGGCAGCATTACTGCGGGTCATGCGCGCGCCCTGCTTTCGTGTGATGACGAAAACACGCGCTCTAAAATGCTGCTTGCCGCAGCGGACGGCGCATCTGTCCGTGACCTTGAAAGAATGGCGGCAGCCGCAAAAAAGGCGAAAACTGCGGCTAAAAAGCCCGCAGAGCCTAAACCGACCTTTTACAGCGAGGTTGAGCTTTCCCTTAAAAACGAAATGCACAGAAAGGTACATATAAACCCCTCCGGCAACGGCAAGGGCACGCTTACAATTGAATTTTTAAGCGATGACGAGCTTGCCGAGTTTGCGAAAAAACTATCGGAATAAATGCACTCATGCCGTGTGGGCACCCTATTTCTGTGCGGACAGAAATAGGGGAAAGAACCGTCGGACACCCTTTTGATTGGGTTTCCGAACCTTCCTGAACAACCAAAGGGGCAAACTCCCCTTTGGAAACCCCTACTGCGCAAGGGTACAGTAGGGGCAAAAGCAAAACATATTTCTAAAAGGGAGAAGAAAAAGTGACAACCTATAACCTATTTTATGCACGCTCTTTTGGCACGTTTTTTTTCTTGTTGGTAGTAGTTTTTGTTATAGTATTTATAATTATTTACGACAATAAAAGAACTAAGAAAAAAAGAGAAGAACTTCAACGCAAAATTATGATGTTGGATAGTAAAAAGCCCGAAACTGTAGATAATGATGAAGACATAGAAAAACTACCGTACAGGCGGAAATTTTTGCTTACGAAAAACGAGTACTGGTTTTATAAAAGTCTTAAAGAAATAGCGGATAAATACGACTTTGCTGTTTTGGCGAAAATTCGCTTTGCTGATTTGGTTGAGGTGAGTGCCGAGGCGGACAAAAAGGAATATATGAAGTATTTCGGCAAAATCAAGTCAAAGCACATAGATTTTATTCTTTGTAAAAAGGATAATTTATATCCCGAGCTGTTGATAGAGTTAAATGACAGTTCGCATAATACTGAGGACAGAATAAAAAGAGATGAATTTATAAAGAAAATTGCCGAAAAAGTAGGCTACAAAATGGTATTTGTAGACGGCACGCAAAACCATGAAGAAACGATAATAAAAGCACTTGAAATTAAAAGCGAAAACAATAACGACCCACCGATAGATGCGAATTAAAAAAACAAGGCAAAACAACGCGGAAGGTAAATGTGTTTGTAGTAAGGGTAAGGGTTTCCAAAGGGAAGTTTGTCCCTTTGGCTGTTTAGGAGGGTCTGGGAACCCAATCTGAAGGGTTCCCAGCGGTTCTTTTCCATATTTATGTCCGTACAGAAATATGGTGCCTGCGCGGCATGAGCGCATAATTTGTAATTATTATAAAAAATTACGGTTTGCACCTGCCGCAAGGCTTATACCCCTCGCTCACCGCTTCCTCGCGGCTTTTAAAGGAAACGCGGTTTTTATCCTTCAGCTTTTTGGCATACAAGCAGTCCGGCGTGTGGAACTTTTTGGAATTTGAATTTCCTATGTACGCCGTAGGCGCGGTTTCGTTGGGCTTGGGCTTTGCGGGCACAGTGCTGTCGGCTGATATTTCATCGGGCATAGAGCCGCTGCCGCCCGGGCGGTAGCCGTTTACGGTGTCGTCACTTGGGTAATTTACGGTTATCTGTGCGTGTGATTCGGCATTGTCGGCAACGGATCCGTTGCACCCGCAAAGAATAACGGGTATAATAAGCAGTGCAATTAATTTTCTTTTCATAAACAAAATTTCCCCTTATTTTTTGGTACGGAGGCTTTTAATGGACGACCGTGACGATATTTCAAGACTTTCGCGGCTGAAAAAACGCGCTAATCGGCTGCCGCTGCTGCCGGGCGTTTATATAATGAAAAATAAGAACGATGAAATCATATACATCGGCAAGGCAAAGGCGCTTAAAAACCGCGTTACGCAGTATTTCGGCGGCGGCTCGGGGCACACCGCAAAGGTGCGCAAAATGGTCTCAAATGCCGATCACTTTGAATATATTGTGTGCGACAGCGAGTTTGAAGCGCTTATTCTCGAAAACTCGCTTATAAAACAGAATCAGCCGAAATACAACATACTTTTAAAGGACGATAAGGGCTACTCCTACGTTAAAATAACAAACGATAAATGGAAAAAGATAACCTTTTCGCGCGCAACCGATAAAAAAGGGGAGTATATAGGACCTTATTCGTCGCTTTATGTAGTTAAGGAAACGGTGGACGAGGCGCGAAAAATTTTTAAACTGCCCGATTGCAGCAGGAGCTTTGATAAACCCTCAAAGCCCTGCCTTAATTACCACATCGGCATATGCGACGCGCCATGCCGCGGAAAAATGAGCCTTGGCAGTTACCTTGAAAACGTAAACGCCGCGGTGGATTTTATAAAGCACGGCGGAGCGGACAGTGAAACCGAAACGGAATTAAACAAAAAAATGCTTGCCGCCGCCGAAAGGCTGGATTTTGAAACTGCGGCAAAGCTGCGCGACCGTATAAACGCAATGAAACGGATAAGGGAAAAGCAAAAGGTGGTTCGCGCGACCTATAAAAGCGAGGATGTTATCGCGTCCGCCCTGCTCGGCGAAACTGCGGCGGTAAGTGTGTTTATTTTCAGAAACTACCGCCTTTGCGATAAGCAGGTGTTTTTATTCGACGGAATATCTGACAGGGAAAGCCTTTACGAGGAATTTTTGCAGCGCTACTATCTTGAAAAGGAAGATATACCCGCGCGCGTGTTAATAGATATTTCGGCGGATTTTTCCGCCACCGGGCGCTGGCTTACCGAAAAATCGGGGCATAGCGTGAGCTTTATAAACCCAAAGCTCGGCGAGCAAAAGGCGCTGCTTGATATGTGCCTTAACAACGCGGCTGAAACCCTTTCACAAAAAGCGGAAAGAACGGGGCGCGAAATGTCGGTATTAGATGAACTGGCGCGTCTTTTGGGGCTGCCCTCTGCTCCGCGGTATATTGAGGCTTACGATATTTCAAACACGGCGGGCAGCGAAAACGTTGCCGGAATGATTGTGTATAAGGACGGCAGACCTTTTAAGCCCGCGTATAAGCGCTTTAAAATAAAGAGCTTTTTGGGTCAGGATGATTTCCGCTCTATGGCGGAGGTGCTTGACCGCCGATTTACCGAGTACGAAAAGGGTGAGGACGAGGGCTTTGCGGTATTGCCCGATTTAATATTGCTTGACGGCGGTTCAGGGCAAATGTCCGCCGTGCGCCCCGTGCTTGAAAAGCACGGAATAACCGTTCCGCTTTTCGGTATGGTAAAGGACTCAAAGCACCGCACCCGCGCCATAGCCGCCGAGGGCGGGGATATAAGCATTAAATCAAACCGCGCGGCGTTCACCTTTATTACCGGCATACAGGATGAGGTTCACCGCTTTGCAATAGGCTACCACAAGCTAAGAAGAAGTAAAAGTATGCTGTCAAGCGAGCTTACCGAAATTGAGGGTATAGGCAAAGCCCGCGCCGCGGCGCTGCTGAAGCACTTTAAAACGGTTAAGGCGATAAAATCGGCTGCGGCTGATGAATTGGCGGCAGCCCCCGGAATGACCAAAGCGGCGGCGGACGCCGTGTATAAACATTTTCATGAGGAATTATAAATGGGAAAAACACTTGAAAAGCATACCGAAATTGAGCGGAGCATAATTAAAAAATTCCGCAAGACTATATGGAATAATTTTATAGGTGCGGTAAAGGAATACGAGCTTATTGCCCCCGGCGATAAAATAGCCGTTTGTATTTCGGGCGGAAAGGACTCAATGCTGCTTGCAAAATGTATACAGCAATTGCAGCGCCACAGCGAAATACCCTTTGAAGCCGAGTATATTGTAATGGACCCCGGCTACAACGCCGAAAACCGAGCGCTTATAGAGCACAACGCGAAATTGATGGATATACCGATATATATTTTTGAAAGCGATGTTTTCTCGGTCACCGAGCGCGCGGGAGGCTCGCCCTGCTACCTTTGCGCCAGAATGCGGCGCGGCTGCCTTTACAGTAAGGCAAAGGAGCTCGGCTGCAACAAAATAGCGCTGGGGCATCATTTTAACGACGTTATTGAAACGGTGCTTATGAGCATGATGTATTCATCCGAAATAAAGACCATGCCGCCGAAATTACACAGCACCAATTTTGAGGGTATGGAGCTTATACGCCCGCTTTATAAGGTAAAGGAAAAGGATATTATTGCTTTTTCAAATTACAACGGGCTTAAATTTCTGCAATGCGCCTGCAGGTTTACCGAAAACAGCGCCCACAACGAGGGGCTTTCAAAGCGCAAGGAAATAAAGGCGCTTATAGAGGATATTAAAAAGGTAAACCCGAATGTGGACGATAACATTTTCCGCAGTATACATAACGTAAATATGGCTACCATACCCGGATGGCGCGACCGCGATTCGGGCACCTTACACAGCTTTACAGAAAACTATTAAACCGATAATTTAGTCTCGCGGGCGTAAAAGAATATATACTGCTGCGCAATACCCGCGTAGGGCTTGGCTTCATCGGGCAGCTCGCCCCCGAAAAGCGCCTGCATTGCGCGCTTTATCCACACATCCTTGGGGAATGCGTCAATATGGCAGAGCGAGAAAAGCAGCGCGCAATCGGCAACTTTTGGTCCTACGCCCTTTATTTTCATAAGCTCGTCGCGGGCTTCGTCGGTCGGTACTGTTTTAAGCCTTTCAAGGTCAATTTCACCCGACGATATTTTCTGTGCTGCGTCAAGTATATATTTCGCTCTGAAACCGCTGCGCAGCACCTCTAAATCCTCAAGCGAACACGCCGCTATTCTTTCGGCGGTGGGGAAAGCGCGGTAGTCGCCTTTATCCTCGCCGAAATTATCGCACAGGCGGCTTATAATGCCCTTAATGCGCTTTATATTGTTGTTTTGGGATATTATAAAGGAGCAAAGCGTTTCCCACGGCTCTTGATTTAAAATTCTTATACCGAACGAATACTCCGACGCGCTTTTCAGTATTTCGTTTTTACTTAATTTTTTATTTACCGTGCCGTAATCCCTGTCAAGGTCAAAATACTTTCGCCATATGCTTTCAAAGTCGTGTTCGGTCGTGTTAAAAAGCGCCAGTGTGCCGTCTGCTTCTTTGCAAAGCTCTAAATATTTCCCGTAGGCTACGCCGTGCCATACGCCGTTTTCCTTTTCCTCCCAGCGGAAAGCCTGACCGCAGTCAAGCGTGTGCGGCAGGTCAATGCCGTCGGGCACGGTTATGTAAGCGTTGTTGTTTTTATACTTTACAGTAAACATATAATCACCGAAATAGATTATACTCTTTTTCGACAATAATATCAATAAAAAAACAGGAGAAAAAATTATGAGAGACGATATTTGCACCATACCGGTAAGCGAGGTTTTCGAGCATAACGACGGCTGCCCCATATGCCGTATGCGCGATACCATTGAGGAACGAATGACCGATTATATTTTAGGCGACGCCATGATGGAGCCCGATGTAAGAATTGAGACAAATAAAACCGGCTTTTGTGAGCACCACTATAATAATATGATGTCGCGCAGGGGGCGGCTGCAATTAGCGCTTATGCTCCAGACCCACATTAACGAGATAAACGGCGAAATTTTCAAGAAAAAGCTTTTCAATACCGACAGTAAAAAGACTGGAAATGCCAAAAACATAACTGACTCCTGTTTTATCTGTTCAAAAATAGAGTGGGGGCTTTCCCGAATGATCGAGACGGTTTACCGCTGCTACGAAACACAAAAGGATTTCCGCGATATGTTCAATTCGCAAAGTATGTTTTGCCTTCCGCATTATGAGCGGCTGCTCGGCGGAGCTTCAAAACGGAATATGAAATCATATTATTCGGAATTTTCCGAAAACCTTAACCGCATAACCGGTGAATACTCAAAATCGCTTTATGACGATTTATCAAAATACTGCACAATGTACGATTACCGCAGTCGTGACGGCGAGACCGATTGGGGGAACAGCCGTGATGCGGTGGAACGCACGGTCGCATTCTTAAACGGAAGAATATATGATGTGTACTGATTTAGAATAACCCGCGGGTTTTTTAATTATTCAAATCAGAAGATTTGAGGAAAGCATCGTATGAGTTTCGGGTATTTTTAAAAAATTATTGAATAAAACAGGCATTATTTGTGATTCCGACAATGCTTAATGTCAGAGGCTGCCACTTGTGATTTTTCACTTGCGACAGCCTCTTTTTGCTATACGGTATGACACTGAAGTTATTAAAACTGCAAAAACAATCAAAATACGATTATTCACAGAAATGCGGGAATAAGTTTATTTGATCTATTCGTGCATTTCCGTTTATATCTCCTTTGGTGCATTCAACTCTCAGCCGCCGCGCGGATATAGGCGTTTCAAAACGGAATGTGTTTTTGCGCTCCGTATTATCTGCCATGGAAGCTACGGTTACCCAGGTGCCGCCTCGCTCAATTTGAACGGCATAATCCCGCAGTGCGCAGGCCAGTGATGTTGTATACAGATCAATTTGGCAAAAGGCCTTCTCTGTTTGCAGGTCGATTATTAAATAGACAGGGTTATCCGGGCTGCAAAGCTGAGCAGAACACCATCCGGTATAATTATCGGTTGCGCCGTTGACTGCGCGCCACGGATAGCAGCGTTTATCGTATCCTTCATAATAATCCGAACTGGTTACCCGTGCGCCTATTGATAACGACGGCATACCGAATTCCGTAATTTCAAATATTGCAGAGCCGAAAACCTCCGGATAGTTTTCGGAATAGGCCGTTACCTTAACACAACCGTCCGAAATAGCGGTTACAGAACCGGTTGTTTCCATAAATGCCTTGTTAGTTGCGGAGCCGTCAGGCTCGGTGATCTCCCAATGTACCTGCTGGTCGTAGCAGTCAGGCGGATCAAAATGAGCCATTACCTGAAGCTTAGGCTGCTTTTTCGAGAGTTGACGTAGTCCGCGTTCTCCGGTTACGGTAATTTTTAAAGGAATCGGAGCAGGCTCTGTTTTATCCTGACGAACCATAATAACCGTTTTTCGGGCGATATTACCGTTTAAATCCTCGGCATATACGGTTGTCACGCCATTGATACCCATAGGCTTAACCAAGCCGTTGTCGATTGTAACAATTTCGGGGGATGACCACCATTTTGCTGTCGGGAAATTCGTATATAATTGAAGCGTTTCCCGTGAGCTTTTTATCGTAGTGGCATTATCGGCGCTTGTTATAATCAGGGGTCTGTTTTCATGCTGTTTGAAATTATCGGTAAGAAGAAAAATCCAATCACGCTTATCCGGCTTTTGCGGAATTACAAATACACCGTCAGACGGCTCGCATGTACCGACAGAATTATAAACACCGCTATCAATATCATACCACAGGCCTTGATATTGCGTATTCTTTAAATGGCGCAATTCTCCCGATGAGAGCGTTTCGTCAAATAGAAAAACCACATATGTATCATTTGCGATTGAAGCAAGAGCTTTTCTTTCGTTTGTTTTAAAACTGCTCCATTCCGGATCGTCAAAATGCGGCTCCAATTTCCACCATTCCAAAGCCTCAAAAAAATGTCGGCAATGAATCAGTTTTTTCCCGGCATCAAATTGCAGTGCATCAAACAAGCGTCTGTAATCACCGTAATGCATCCAATCATTCGGTGAGTAATCGTCATTCCAAACACCCTGCGCTCCGTATCCGTAGCCGCACATACCGTTTAAATATGCCTTATACCCGGCACCCAAAGCCTGTGCTTTATCAGCCCATAGCTCCTCATAACCGGTTTCGTAGCATACAATCGGTTTCGCAATTTGATAAAAGCCTTTCAAATACGAAGTATTGTTCAAGGTATATTCCTGCGGCTGAAGACCGAACCATGAATGGTACGGCTTGTCGTTCCAAGCAGAGTTTTCTGAAGTCAGCAGGCAGTTGTTAGCTCCGTGTGCGGTAAGTGGATGACGGTAGGCGTCAAATTCGGCAATAGCTTCGGCTACGGTATACCACCGTTCCGGATATACCGTTCCGTAGCAGTGCGGATCAATTTCCTGGGCAACAGTCCATAAAACCGGATAGCTGCCGTAACGAGCTACCCAAAAGCGAGCTAAAAGGCGAAGATATTCCGGTGTATATGCCGGATTGCTTATTTCATCGGTAAAAAATAATTGAGAATTAGCGTGCACCAAACCGCATTCGGCAATGTAAGCAAATTTTTCGTCGAGCTTTTGAAAGCCGAGTATATCATTTTCGTCCAAGCCGTCGGTCAAGTCGTATATTTGAGGAATATTCGGTATTCCCAAAGGCTCTGATTGATAAACGGTAAAGCCCTGCGATACCCGGTGATTAACGGTGTAACAAAACTGACTGTCAATTCCTTCCACATTAGATTCGTCCCATTTTTCATGGCATAAAAACCAATGCGTATCGCCTAAATAAAAAAACGGTGTTCCGTCATGATACGAAAAGTAACGGGTATTCGGCCGAACTGTCAGAAATCCTCTTTTATATATTTCGCAATCACCTTTATAGGGAACGCAGCAAAGCTTGCCGCGGCGCAAATGCAGTCCCGTATTCTGTGTATCGGAGCAGAAGGTGGTATATTCCCAGCTTCCTTCCTCGGTCAATGCCGCCCTTACCGCAAATTCACATTTTCCGTTCCAAAAAGCCGGTCGTTCTATAATGGTCCCGCGCTCCGATTTGAAGGTTACGGAAAGAGAAACATCAAACAACGGATCGGCATACGGATAATCGGAAACAAACCTTAATTCCGCTGTTTTCCACTTTTCAACCATCATAATTTTTTCATCCTTTCCTTATCAAAGAAAATGCGTATTGTAAAATGTATCACTTCACAATACGCATTTTGTAATAATTACGCTATGAAACAGCTATTTTTAAGCACCTTTAATTTCAGGCAGCTCCGCTTCTCCGGTAACATAAGGATAACTTCCGTTTTCATAAGAAGCGGCAATGATTTTTGCGTTTTTCATGTTGGGCCTTACTCTGTCGTTAATCAGTAAAACCCAATCCTCGGTATTTGAAGGCGGAGCAGGCGTTTTCCACTCTCCGTCGGAATTCGGTTTGAATTTGGCGGCAGCGGTCGTCGTTTTTCCGTCTCTTGGATTTACCCATTTCGCATCATATGTATGTTTCGGATTTAAACGCGAAATTGTTCCGATGAAATCATACGAAATCGGTTTTTCCTGTATCGGAT
>ERZ827512.3308-NODE-3308-length-11435-cov-4.220738_pt1 | contig 11435 bp, 11 predicted proteins | sample MGYA00519916_ERZ827512 | MGnify/ENA primary metagenome ERZ827512 (study PRJEB31778, sample SAMEA3449335) | human gut metagenome | biome: human gut; feature: human-associated habitat; material: faeces | place: United Kingdom | collected 2010/2012 ... | reverse complement strand
AGATAAAATAAAGGAAAAATCAATTGGTAGTGTATAAAACATTACACACTACCATAATTTTAATAGGTGAAGGTTGAAAAATAAATAATTAAATTTAAACACGCAAAAGGAGTTCAAAAACAAGAAATTTTTTTTGAACTTATATTAGTCAATGAAGACTATAAAATAAGTAGTTCTTTGAAATAGTAAACTGTTATTAGGTATTCTGCAAAGTAATGTTGTAACCTAAATTAGTTAAATAAGGAATCATCTCTTCAGGTGTGTTTTGAATATTTTTATGAGATTTAAAATTTCTATCCATTAGATTTTCAAATCTTTGATAATCAAAAACTTCGCCAGTAAGTAAAATATGATATGCACTTGTAAGTAATAATCTTGCAATAGCAATGATTGCTTTCTTGTGTCCACGACGTCTTTTTAATGATTCGTATCTTACTTTAATATAAGGACAAGAATTATCTTTAATTGCACATAAAGCACATTGAACAAGTAAAGGTTTGATATAAATACTGGCTTTAGTGATTCTGACAGATTTTTTCTTTTTGGCAGATTCATTACATCTAGGTGTTAGACCAGCCCAGGAGCAAAGATGTTTATCATCAACAAACGTATTCATATTTGTACCAATTTCTGCTATAATAAATATCGCTGATATTTCTTTTATACCAGGAATGGTTAAAAGAAGATTAATCTCAGTTGAGTATTTGAGAGCAAGTTTTAAAATTTGTTCTTCTAGTTCTTCGATACATTCATTAATTGAATCGTAATGTTTTAGAACAATATTCATTTTTGATGATTGAGACTCATCAAAATTACCATTGATAGATTTCAAAATCTCTTCAGGTAACGATTTCAAATTTTTACGAAGTAATGGTGTAATATCATCTAAAGTTAAATTTGGCTTAGAAAGCATTAACTTTAAAATTGATTGGGATGTTTTGCCAAAAACATCTGTTACAACATTAGCCATTTGAACATTAGACATAGTAAGAGAATTTTGAAATCTATTTTTTTCTCCAGAACGAATATTAACGAGTTTATTGCGATAACGCATAAGATCTCTTAATTGTCTAATATCAGCAGGTGGCATAAAAGAAGGTTCAACAAGCCCGTGTTTAAACATATCTGCAATCCAAATAGAATCTTTTTTATCTGTTTTTTTACCAGGTATTGATCTAACATATTTTGGGTGAGTAATAATACATTTACATTTTTCTTCTAAAATGTTGAATATAGGAATCCAATATTTACCAATAGATTCCATACAAACATCCAAAGTACCATTAGAAACTAACCAATCACGACATTTAATTAAATCTTCAGTAAAAGTATTAAAAGATTTAGTTTGGTAATCAGTAATATCATGTTCATTTGTCTTTGCGATAGTTACAACAATAATCTTTTTGTGAACATCAATACCAGCACAATTTCTGTTAACAATCTTTAACATAAACAAATTTCCTTTCTAGATATTTTTGTTAAAGGGCCTTGACTGAAAATTCTCAACTAGAAAAACAAGAAATGGTTTTCACATAGATAAGGTTCCGTGCTCAAAAAGGCAACACTCATTTGTACACCAAGAATAATCGACACATATAATTATACGGGTTTAAGATTATATCTTAACACAACTCACCTCGCCGTGCTCTGTAGTATGCCCAATAACAGTTTACTATTATACAATAGAAGGACAATGTTGAAAATTTAATTGTTTATTTTCAATTCAATTTGTGCCTTTCAAAGGACTGAAAGGACGATAGAAAGGAATGTTAGTTAAATATGAATAAAAACGATTTTATTTTAGTAAGACATAGTTATGATGATCATAGCTATATTGATGGTAAAAATGATACAAGTTTAACACAAAATGGTATAGAAATTGCTAAGGAAGCAGCAAAGAAAATTATATATAAAATTGATTCTAATGAAGTTATTATAAGATATTCAACTAAAAAAAGAGCCAAAGAGACTGCTGATATTATAGGTGAATATCTTTCAAAAAATAATATTGATTGTAATTATATTAGTGATAGCGGGTTGACTGAGTTATTTCAAGGTAGTTTTAATTTTGATGGTATGGAACATATAGAAAGAGTAAATTTTTTGCAAAGTTGTTGGGATGATTTTGAGTTTTGTAGAAAAAACGGCGATTTAAATCATAGATTTGGCCAAAATAAAAGTCGTAAGATAATTTTACAATTTGGTGAAAATCATTCAGATTGGTCTGTTCGTATAGCTAAAGGCATGTTAAATATTATAAATGATTTATCTCAATCTTATCAGACTATAAATATAACACATAGAGGAGCAATTTTTGAAATTCAAAAATTAATTGAAATGGTAAATGGAAAAATACAGTTTGATGATGTAGAAAAATATGAAACTACATGGATGAACTACTGTCAGGATTATTTATTGCATATTGAAGATTTAAATGTTGCAAAATCTCTTACTAAAAAATATATTTCTAAAAGGAGTAGAAATGAAAATAATTATTAATCAACCAAGATCTTCTTATTTTGTTGGTGGTGCTGAAATGATTTCGTTTGATCATGCAATTAATTTTTATGAATTAGGTAATGAAGTTTACTTTTTGACAATATCACCAAAAAGTATTGGATTAGATTATACAACTCAATTTAAAAAGTTTTATAATAATTATTCTGATAAAATTAACATAATAGAGATAAATCAAGATTCAAAAATTAAATATATTTATAATATTCAACCTGGTGAAGATAGGTGCCGTTGGAATGTTGAATCAATTTTTTATAATCAAAAATTGTATGAATATATTTTTGAACAAAACACAAATTATGATGTTATTTTTTCTTATTATAATTTAGATGCAGTTTTTGTTCCAAAAAAATTAATTTCTAGAAATGTTTTATATTTATGTGGAGTACCAAAAGAGCAGAATGATTTTCAAGGTAGTTTTTTATCAGTTTATGATAAAGTAATTGCTATATCAGAGGTAGTAAAAAAATCATGGAATAAATATTGTAAAGGGAAAATTGACATAATATCAACAGGTGTAGATTGTAACAGATTTTCTTTTAAAAAATTTCAAGAGAATAATAATAGTGATATAACATTATTATATGTTGGTAGGCTTATTTCTAGAAAAAATGTTGATAAGATAATATATGCTTTTGAAAAACTTTATAAAGAATATAAGTTAAAATTAATTATAGTTGGAGATGGTCCAGATAGAAAACATTTAGAAAGTATTTCTAGTCATAGTGAATTTGTAGGAGTTGTATCTGATACAGAAACTTATTATCACAAGGCGGATATTTTTATATCACCTTCTGAGTATGGTGAAGGACTTCAAGGGTCAATTCTTGAAGCAATGAGTTGTGGTTTAACTGTAGTAGCAACTAATACTCAAGTAAATAGAGAATTACTTGCTAATGGTAGAGGAATTATTGTTGAACCAACTATTAATTCTATAATTGACGGTATTAAAAAAGCAGTTGATGTTGATAGATTTAAAATAGCACAGGATAGTCGGAAGTATATACTTAATAATTACGACTGGTCTAGAAAATCCAACGAAATATTGGAGGTATTAAAATGAATATAATTTTTATGAGACATGGTGAAGCTACTGATAATGTTAATGAATTGATATCTGATAAAGAGATATATTGGTCTGTTTTGACAGAAAAAGGAAAGAACACTGTTTTAGAAACTATAAATAACATAACACAAAAGATTGATAAAATTTATGTTTCACCTTTTCCTAGAACGATTGAAACTGCTCATTTTCTTTATTTAAAATATCCAAAAACTGAGGTAATAATTGAAAAAAGATTACATGAAATATATTATGGAAAATATTCTTTTAAAAAAAATAATAATGATCTTGACAATACTAGATTAAAACAGATTGATGGAGATTATTTTGTAAGGTTTGGGGAATATGGTGAAAATAAATACGATATAGAGAGAAGATTATGTGATTTCTTAAATGATGTTTACAAGAATAATTTTGATAATAATACAATAGTAATTATTTCACATGGTTCTATTATTTCTTATATAAAAAGAATACTGAATATTAAAACTTCCCATATTAAAACTGGAAAAATGGAAGAGTTTATTGATGTTGATTTTGCTCCACTTTTTAACTATATGAAAAAACTAAAAAGTATTAAATCTAAAAAAATCAACGAAAGAGTTAAACAAATTGAATTTTTAGATATAAGTGATAATTTGAAAAAAAAATTAATTGCGATTGCTAAGGAAGAATTTAATAACATCGAATTTAAAGATACATATTTTTCTAATTTAACAAATGGATTTAGTACTAAAAGTTTAATACAAAAGACATCTAAGAAATTTGATGATGGCATTATTTTAATTTGTTTTTATAATGATTTTGAAGGTTTTGCAGAGAAATGGATAAATCACTATATTAATATTGGTATTAAAAATTTTGTATTAGTTGATAATAACTCTAAAGATAACTCAACAAAAATATTAAAAAAATATGAAAAAACAGTTAATATTTCATTTTGGGAGATTAAAGAAAAATATAATTGCTATAAAATGTGTGGTTGGAAACAACAAATTTTAGAATTCTATGGTGCAGGTAATAAGTTTTTAATAGTTGATTCTGATGAATTGTTTATTTATCAAGATTATGAGAATATAAAATTAGAAGAGTTTATAAATAGTAAAAATATATCCTATATTAAAGCGTTAATGCTTGATGTTTATACTAATAAAAAAATATATGAAGGAAGTCTTGAAGATTTTAATTATGTTGATAGGGGAACTTATAAAATTGCAACTTCTGTTCCTTATAAACAAAGGTTTTATGGTGGCCCAAGATCTAGAGTTTTTGGTATTAATCCAAGTTTGCAAAAAATATCCTTTATTTTATATACTGGTAATGAAGTATATGCAAACGATCATTATTATTATCCCTGGGATATAAATGAAAAAGCAATATTTTGTTCATATTTATTGCATTACAAATTCTTACCTGGTGATGAAAATAAATATAATATGTTTGTAAAAGATGGGCGACACTGGAATAATTCGCATGAATATAAAGTTTATCAATCTATTTTATCAAGTAGTAATAATATATCTTTTTATGATAAAAATATTTCAATACCTATAACTGATATTGAGTTTGGTTTTAAATATTAATAGAGGTGTAATGATATGAAATACTTAATATTAAATAATAAGAGAAAAATTAAAAACATAATTAATTATTTAGTTAATAATGGTAGCCTTCCTCAAATTCAAAGGAGATTAAATATATTTGCGGAAGATGATACATTTCAAATTGAAATTTTGAATAATGAAATTAGTTATAGAAGAAACAATAGACTAAAAGCAATCTATGTAAGAAATAAAAACATTAAGTATTTTTTTAAAATATTAGATACCACAAAAAGATATTATATTAATGATATATCAATTTTAAAATTTGAAGATTGTTCCTTATTGTTTGATACATATCATGGTACAATAATATCAACTTCAAGTGAACAGTTGTGTTCCGAATTCGAAAACAAGTTCAATTTACAACGCTATGATAATATTAATGAACATAAAATCACTAATAATTTAAAACCAGAATATTTATTTGATGAAATTGGTAATTTAAATATAAAAATTAAAAATTATGGAATAAAAACCGGTTTAGATATACGCTCTACTAGTACTTCTCTTAAATTAAGAATTTCTAATATGTCTAATGACTATTCATACTTAGAATATTATTATAAATATGTAGTAAATCATGATTTATTGTCTACAACATCATTTTATAAAAAAAAGTATTCAATAAAGAATATAAGTATAATAATTCCTGTATATAATCAAAATGTAAAATATACTTTATTATCAATTCAAGGCCAAAATCTCTCAAAAGAAGATAAGAAAAAAATTCAAGTTATTGTTGTTGATGATGGATCGAAAAATGATGTTATTAAAGATATTGATGCAATTAGGGGTGTGTTAGATTTTGAATTACAAATAATTTCTTTTGAAAAAAATATGGGCTTATCAAATGCACGAAATGTTGGTTATACAATTTCTAAGTATAATCACATAATTTTTATGGATTCTGATATAATTTTGAGTAAAAACTATATCTATGATATGAGTATTAGATTACAGATGATTCCTAATGCCTTATTTATTTGTATGCGAAAAAATATTGAACCTAATTCAGATATATTAAAAATAAATAACTTAATAAAAGGAATTGATTCTTGTACAGATTTTGATGATAGTAGAGTTATTACGTGCGGTAAAGAATACCATATTGGCTGTGATGAATCATATCTTAATGAAGAATTTTCAATTTTAGATGATACTGACTATTTTAAAGAATTAAGCTTTGGATCTCAAATTGGTATTTATAATATTGCAACAGTTGTAACTGGCCATAACATTGCTTTAAATAAGTCTTCTATAAAATCAAATCCACCATTTAGTGCAGAGTTTAAAGGTTGGGGAATGGAGGATGCATATTTTTCTGCAAAAATGGTTTCTGAAGGATGTTATGTTATTCCAGTATTATCATCTTGTGTATATCATATTAATCATCAACCTAGAAGTGGAAGTTTAGAGAAAAAAAGAAAAGAAGCATTAAAGAATTATAATACATATATTGATTTACTAAATAAACCATGGAAATAGTTAAGTTATATATTTAATTTTTTACTTTTTAACAATATGAATAGTAAAAATAACAAAGAATTGTATTTTACTACATATAAGGAAATAAATAGAGGTGACAATAATGAAGAAAATTAATGCTAAAGATTTTATTGGAAAAGAAGTAGAGATTGTTATAGATAGAGCTTTAGGTACTAAGCATCCTAACCATGGCTTTATTTATACAGTTAATTATGGTTATGTACCTAATGTAATTAGTGGTGATGGAGAAGAGTTGGATGCTTATTTATTAGGAGTATTTGATCCTGTAGAAAGTTATAAAGGTAAATGTATTGCTGTTATTCATAGAACTAACGATGATGATGATAAAATAATTGTAGTACCAGAGAGTGTTAATTATACAGATGAACAAATTAGAGCTTTAACAGAATTTCAAGAAAGATTCTTTGATTCTATAATTATAAGATAGAAGATTGCATAGAAATGAAGTGATAAGTAGTAAATAAAGATAGAATGGAATTAGGTAAGAAATTAGATAGGGCTTTACATTATACAGCCTATAGTTTATATAAAACAGGACATAATGAAAAGCCAGTATTGTTTCATAGTTTTAAAGTATCATATAAGCTTTATCAATATAATTATAACGAAGATATAGTAATAGCAGGAGCCCTTCATGATTTAATTGAAGATACAAGTGTTACAAAAGAAGATATAAAAAATGTTTTTGAAGAATCTATTGCAAATATAGTTAATGCAGTTAGTTTTGATTCTAATATTAAAGATGAACTAGAACAAGCAAGAGTAATGTTTCAAAACTGCCTAGATTATGGCATAGAAGCAGTTACCATTAAGTGTGCAGATTTAATAGATAATATTGATTATGTAATATTTGTTCAAGATAAGAAAAAACGTAATATGTTATTAACAAAATATAAATTATTTATTTCAATGAGTGAAAGTGTAATAGGTGATACAGAAATATATAAAGAGTTAGAAACTAAAGTTAAGAATTTTGAGTGTTAATACTATAATAACTTAAAAATTATATATAATATAAATTAACTAAATTTTATTATTTATAGATTTAGTTTAAATAATATAGTTATGAATAGGGGAAAAGAAAATGAGACAACCACATCAAATTTTAGCTTTTCCTTATAAAAAAGATGAAAAAGGAAACTATTTATATGGTATTTTTTGTAGAAATGGAAAGACTGAAAGATGGCAGGGAATTGCTGTTGGAGTAGAAGAAGGTGAAACATTTTTAGAAGCTTGTAAAAGAGAAGCGAATGAAGAAGAAGGAATAAGTTATGATGCTAATGTTATAGAGTTAAAATCTATTAGTACTATGCCTGTAGTTAATGTTACAAAAGATTTTATATGGGGTGATGATGTTTATTTGATTTATGAGCATTGCTTTGGAATAGATGCTACAAATGAAACTATAAGATTATCACATGAGCATACTAAAATGGAGTGGTCACCATATGATGATGCTAAAGCGAGATTAAAATGGGATAGTAATAAAAATGCTTTATGGGAATTAAATTGGAAATTATTAAATAATAAAACAAAGTCTAGCAAGAGAATTGAAAGAAGAAATAGGACTTATTGATGATTTTAATCCAATAATTACATATTGTGAAGAACATAGTGACTATAAATGGGGGGAAAAAGCCTCTCTCTTATTAGATAGTTATATAAGAGAAAAAATATCTAAAATAAAGTAATAGAAAGTTAAATATAGCTATAAAATGATTTGTTCCACATAAAATGTGATTATATTAGGAAGCGATCCAAAAAAACTATATGATAGTATATATAGTTACATATTATATATTGGAGAAATAAATATTTCTATAAAAAAGCTAGAATACAATCCGTGTTCTATCTTTTTATATATCTAAATAAATTATTTTATTACCATGTTCTTCTATTAGCTTAATTAAATCATTAAATCTTATAAATATAGTATAATCATTTCTATTAGGATGAACTCCTATAGTCTTATTAATTAACTCTTTATCAAAAACAAAGATAATATCAGGGTTTTTATCATAAATAAAACCTAGAGGTGAGACAGAGCCTTTCTCTACGTTTAGATATTTCTTTAACCTTTCTGGACTTCCGAAAGAAAGACGAATCTACCTAAGTCATTAGCAAGTTTTTTAATATTTACTTTTTTATTGGGGTGATAAGTAACTAAATAATGGACTTTACCATTAGCATTTCTTAAAAAGATATTCTTAGGAATAAGACCATTTTTTTCTAAATTAATATCTTTAATCTTTTCTATAGTATAGACTCTTTTATGTTTAATCAGTTTATATTCGATTCTTTTATTATCTAACAGTTCTAATATCTCTTCCATAACTACACCTTAATTTACTTAAATATTAACATAACTTGATAAATTATATAGTAATAATTGACAAATTAGATATATTTTTTTTATAATAGGCTTGGAAAGGAAAAAATGTAGAAATATGGGGTTAATAGTAAAGAATACAAGCTTTGATGAAGTTGATGACGATATCGAGATTGGTAGTGAGGTAGTTATTAAAGATACTGGAATAACAGGGGTTGTTGTTATGAAAATAGGCTCTATTTATCAAGTAGAAATAGGTAATGCAGTATCTTCCTATACTTATGATGAAATAGAAATAAGAAAGTAAAGGAGAATTTGTATGAATATAGTAAGTATTGATAAAATAAAAGAAATAATACTATCTAAATTTAAATTGAATAAAGAAAAAAGTAATAGAATTGTTAAAACTAATAATAAAGTAGAAGAAGCTTTAAAAGAAATAGAAGAGAAACGTAATTATGCTTGGGATTTAGAGATAGAAACTCGTAATAAATCTAATTTAAATAAAGAAGCCTTATTTTATAGAGGCAAAGTTATTACTTTTGGAGAACTTTTTGAAAAAAGAGATTGTGTTGCTAAAGCATTAAAACAAGCAGGTGTAAAAAAAGGTGATGCCATTGCTATTTGTATGTCAAACACCCCTGAGTTTATTTATAGTCTAATGGCTATTAGTGAAGTGGGAGCGGAAGCTACTATTTTTGGTGAAGGCTTTGATAAAGAATATATAGAAGAGATACTAAAGGGTTGTACTGACAAAGTGTTTTTTGCTACTGATAAAAAATATGAAAAAATTAAAGATATTCTAAGAAATAAACAATTCAACCATAAAGTTATATCTTCATTAACAGACTCTTTACCTAATGGGATTGATCCGTATTATGAATTAGATAGAGATTTTTATGATTTTTCTAATAGAATTCCAAGTCTAAAAAGGGAAGATAAAAACATTAGATCATTTAAAGAATTTGTGAATTTTGGAAAAGATTATTCTGGTCCAATTAGAGAAACAGTAACTTTAGATGATGATTTTCTTAGAAGCTTTACAAGTGGTTCAACAAGAAAAGGATTACCAAAACAAATAGTTCATCCGCATCGTAGTTTAATAACTATGACTAGATTCCATGATGCAGATTTATCTGGTTTACCTGCAATGAATAATGTTAGAATGTTAGCACATATTCCAACATACTCAAACACAGATGTTATTACTAGTATTTCTGACCCATTATCACAAGGGTGTAGTGTTGCTTTAGAACCTATTTATGATATAAGATTTCATAATAGATCATTAGTAATTAATAAACCAAATGCAATACCATCTACCACAAGTTTCTTAATTCATTCTGCAAAAACATTTGAAAAGGAATTTCCTAATGAAAAAATGGAACAAGCTTATATAGTGATAGCAGTTGGTGAACCTACAAGTAAGGGTGAGGAAAGATTTATAAATAAATGGTTAAAAAGCGTTAAAGCAGGGACGAAAAGAGTACCATTTCCTTTATCGCCTGTAACTTTATCTTTAGGTGGCGGTGACTGTGAACATGGTGGTATTTATTTCACATTGTTTCATGCTTTAAGACAGAAAGTATCGTTATCAAAAGAGACATATGGTCTAACACCATTTAAATGTGTAGAAGAAGTTATACTTGATAGAAATGGTAATCATATAACTGATGGAAGTGTTGGACGCCTTGGGGCTATTGGACCTACCACTATGAAAAGATATGATGGAAATGAGGAAGCTACTAATAAATTCTTCATTAAAGATGTTAATGGTAAAGTTTATGGAGACACTAAAGCTTGGGCTTCTAAAAATAAAAAAGGTAATACCATTATGCATGGTAGAATGGGCTCTGAATTTCATTTAAGTACTGGAGAAGAGATAGCACCTTATGTTATATCAGAATCAGTACAAGAAGATTATTTGAATGTTTTGTCTTGCGAAGTAATTAATGTTAAAACCGAAGAAGGAGTAGAAATTCCTGTTGTTCATATAGAATTACAACCAGATGCTAAAGATATAATGCCGGTAGTATTAATGGATGCTAAAGAAAAATTAGATTCTTTACTTCCTAGAGAATTATCTGATAAAGTTGTTTTTAGATTTCATAGCAACGAAGATGAATTCCAAATTACAGGTTCTGGTAAAAGAAGTTTAAATGCTTTAGAAGAGGAAGGATTAACTGAAAAATGCTTTAAGCCAGAAAGAATAGATGGTGAAATATATTTTGTAAATTATAAAACGGGCTTTACAGATATTGATAAGAAATTAGTTTTAGATTAATTTCTTTTTTCTTTTCTATTGGATAATTAAGTGTTATACTTAAGTAGAAGGATGTGGTCATATGACAACAGGATTATTTTTTCCAACTTGTGCTATATTTTTTTCAATACTTTTAAACATTATTTATTTTTC
>ERZ827512.3292-NODE-3292-length-11477-cov-3.036421_pt1 | contig 11477 bp, 17 predicted proteins | sample MGYA00519916_ERZ827512 | MGnify/ENA primary metagenome ERZ827512 (study PRJEB31778, sample SAMEA3449335) | human gut metagenome | biome: human gut; feature: human-associated habitat; material: faeces | place: United Kingdom | collected 2010/2012 ... | reverse complement strand
GCCGGTGCCCGGGATGGGGCGGAGCGCCGTTTTGGCAAACGCCTCCTTCGTGCTGGTCTTATCGCTCAGGCGGGCCATGCATTCGGCGTCCGGGCCGATGAAGGCGATGCCGTTTTTCCGGCAGGCTGCGGCAAACTCCGCATTTTCGGAGAGGAAGCCGTAGCCGGGGTGGATGGCCTGCGCGCCGGTGAGCAGCGCGGCGGAGAGGATACGATCCTGGCAGAGGTAGCTGTCCTTCGGCGAGGCCGGACCGATGCAGACGCACTCGTCGGCGAGGGCGACATGCAGGCAGTCGCGGTCGGCCTCGGAGTAGACGGCGACGGAGGCAATGCCCATCTCCTTGCAGGCGCGGATGATGCGGACGGCGATCTCGCCGCGGTTCGCAATCAGAATTTTAGAAAACATTCGATTTCTCCATCAGTGCGAAGGAAAACTCGGCTTTGACGGCGAGCTTATCGCCGACGAAGCCGCTGCCTTCGGCAAAGAAAAAGGGGCGTCTGGCCTTCGTGATGCGGCAGCGCGTCTCGAACAGGTCGCCCGGTCGCACCGGGGCGCGGAAGCGGACGTTGTTCAGCCCGGTATAGAGGGGCTGGAGATCGTCCGTCATCTCGCTTTGCAGCAGCACGCAGACCGACTGCGCCAGGATCTCACAGAGCATCACGCCGGGGACGATGGGGTTGCCGGGAAAATGGCCCTTCAGGAACCATGCGTCCTCGGGGATGCGGAAAAAGCCGTGCGCGACATCTTCTTCGCGCTCGACACGGTCGAGCAGGAGCATCCCGTCGCGGTGGGGCAATATGGTCATCAGTTCTTCGCGATCCATGTCAGCCCTCCTCATAGCGGAACAGCGGCGTGCCGTATTCGACGGCCTGCCCGTTCTGCGCGCAGATCTCGACGATCGTGCCGTCCTGTTCGGCGGTGATCTCGTTCATGAGCTTCATCGCCTCGATCACGCAGAGCGTGTCGCCCTTTTTGACACGGCGGCCTACCTCGACGAACGGCTCGGCGTCCTCGGCGGGTGCAGCATAGAAGATGCCGACCATCGGGGAGCGTACCTCGGACGAGGCCGGAGCTGCGGGCACGTCCTGCACGGCAGGCGCAGCGGCGGTCATGACGGCGGGAGATGCGGCACCTGCGCGCTCGAGGCGCACGACGCCGAGGTTTTCCTTGACCTCAAGGCCGGTCAGCCCAAGCTCCTGCATGAGGCGGGCGTATTTACGGATTTCAGCTTCGTTCATTGTTTCACCTCATTCTCTGGTGATCTAGATGGCGACTCCACCATCAACGCACAATACCTGTCCGGTGATGTAGTCCGATTGGAGCAAAAAGGCGACCGCGTCCGCGATCTCTTCCGGCTTTGCCATTCGGCCAAGCGGCACGGCTGCGCGGATCTGCTCATCGGTGAGGGGGAGGGCAGCGGTCATATCCGTCGCGACGAATCCGGGCGCGACGGCGTTGCAGGTGATGCCCTTGGGCGCCAGCTCGCGCGCGACGGACTTCGTCAGGCCGATGACGCCCGCCTTGGAGGCGGAATAGTTGGCCTGACCGGCGTTGCCGGCGACGCCCGCGACGGAGCTGATGTTCACGATGCGGCCGCGGCCCGTCCGCAGGAACAGACGTGCGCAGTGCCGGATCATGTTGAAGGTGCCCTTGAGGTTCGTGTCGATCACGGCGTCAAAATCTGCCTCGCACATTGCGGCGACAAGGCCGTCGCGCGTGATGCCGGCGCTGTTGACGAGAATATCCACACTGCCAAGCTCCGCCTTGACGGCGGCAACGGTCTGCTTCACAGCGTCGAAATCCGCCACATCGCACTGATATGCGCGCGCGCGGACGCCGAGCGCTTCGCACGCGGCGCAGACCTCGTTCGCCTTTTCGGCGTTGCCCGCGTAGACGACGGCAATATCGGCCCCGAGCGCGGCCAGCTTTCTGGCACAGGCCGCGCCGATGCCGCGCGAGCCGCCGGTGATGAGCGCCACAGTTCCTGTCAGCATGGGGTGACCTCCTGCATGAGCTTCTCAAAATCTTCAGCCTTTTCTGCTGCAAACGTGCGGACGGAGGCGTCCGTCTTCGCGATCAGGCCGCAGAGCGTCCGGCCCGGCCCAAGCTCGAGGAACGTATCGGTTCCGGCGGCGATCATGGCGCGAACCGAATCCTCCCAGAGGACGGGATGGTCGATCTGCTCGGCGAGCATCCCGGCGACATCGGCCCCGTAGGGCTGCGCCGTGCGGTTGGCGTAGACCGGGATCGCGGGGGCGTTCAGCTTCGCTGCGGCAAGATCCGCTGCGAATGAGGTCGCGGCTTCTGCCATGAAAGGCGAATGGAAGCCGCCGCGCACCTTCAGTGGGATGGCACGACCCCCGGCGGCCTTGACCGCCGCGAGGAAGGCGGGCATCTGCTCCGCCGCAGCGGAGACGGTGATCTGGCCGGGGCAGTTGAAGTTGACGGGGTAGACCTCGGCAAAGTCCGCGCAGAGGGCTATGACGGCGTCTGGCGTGAGCTTCAGCACGGCGGCCATCGCGGTATCGCGGGCCTCTGCGGCCTTTTGCATGTGCTCCGCGCGGCGGCAGACAAGCGAAAATCCCGTTTCAAAATCCATTGCGCCGCCGTAGGTCAGCGCGGCCAGCTCGCCAAGGGAAAAGCCGGCGGCCATGTCGGCCCGGATGCCGACCTCGCGCAGCGCGGCAGCCGCCGCCAGCTCGACGGCGAACATGCAGGGCTGCGTGTTCTTCGTCTCGCAAAGCTCTTCCATCTAGGCGGAGAAGCACTGCGCCGACGTGCCGGGACGGAGGGCATCCGCTGCTGCGAACACTGCACGTGCGGCGGGGGAACGGTCAGCAAGTTCGCGGCCCATGCCGGGATACTGCGCGCCCTGACCGGAGAAAACGAAGGCTATTTTACCCATTTCGCGGCTCCTCTCAGGATGGGTTCGGCCTCTTCGACGACGCTGCGGACGATATCCGCTGCGGGTTCGACCTTCGTGACCATGGCCGCGATCTGGCCGGAGAGGAAGCAGCCTTCCTCCAAGTTGCCGTCCTGCACGGCTTTGCGCAGCGCGCCGACGCCGAGCTGCTCCAGCTCGGCATCGGGCATGGCGCTGTATTCGGCCTTGCTGTAGTTCCGGGCAAAGGCAGTGCGCAGACTGCGCACGGGATGGCCGAGGCGTTTGCCGGTGACCATCGTGGCGAGGTCGCCCGCCTTGACGATCTTTTCTTTATACGTGGGATGGATGCTACATTCCTCGGCAGAGAGGAAGCGCGTCCCCATCTGGACGCCGCAGGCACCGAGCATCATCGCGGCGGCAAAGCCGCGGCCGTCTGCAATGCCGCCCGCCGCCAGAACCGGCAGCGTGGTCGCGTCGCAGACCAGAGGGACGAGCACCATCGTCGTCAGCTCGCCGACATGCCCGCCGCTCTCGCCGCCCTCGGCAATGAGGGCCGACGCGCCGAGGCGGGTCATCAGCTTCGCCATGGCGACGGAGGCCACGACCGGGATGACCTTGATTCCGGCGTCTTTCCAGAGCTGCATGTATTTCGAGGGATTGCCCGCGCCGGTCGTCACGACGGCGACGCGCTCCTCCGCAGCCACCTGCGCAACTTCATCCGCGAACGGACTCATGAGCATGATGTTGACACCGAAGGGCTTTTCGGTCAGGGATTTGGCGATCTGGATCTGCTGGCGCACATAGTCTGCCGGGGCGTTGCCCGCAGCCACGACGCCGAGGCCGCCGCCGTTTGACACGGCTGCGGCCAGCTTGCCATCGGCGATCCACGCCATGCCGCCCTGAAAGACCGGGTACTCGATGCCGAGCAGATCGCAAAGTTCGGTATGGATCATGGCTTATTCCGCGTGCGCGACGACATAGTCGACCAGCTCGCCGACGGTCTCGACCTTCTGCGACAGCTCGATCTCGACGCCGATCTTGTCCTCAAGGTTCATCAGCATCTCGACGGTGTCGAGCGAGTCGATGCCGACATCCTGGAAACGGGTGTTACGGGTGACTTCGGCGGGATCGGAGTCGTTGCGCTCCGCGATCAGCTCTGCGATGGCCTGAAAAACTTTATCCGACATAATTAGGTTCCTCCAAAAAATAATTTTTAGTTATCACCGATAACCAATGGACATATTTTAAGTTATCACCGATAACTGATACGGAAAAATAAACAGCTATCAGTGATAACCGTGATAACTATTCTCAATTATACCATGATTTCCGGCTTAGTCAAGCGCGGACGTTCACAGAATTTCGGGTTGACGGGTGCAGAAAAATTGCGTAAAATAAATAAAAACAGGAAGGCGGCGGATTGGAATGGGAGCAAAAGAGAATACGGGCGCTCGAAATACGCGCGAGGCGCTGATCCTCGCAGGTTTGGAAGAACTGAACGAATATGGTATCCAGCATTTTTCCACGCGCCGCGTGGCGAAGGCGTGCGGTATGTCGTGCGCGGCACCGTATAAGCATTTCAAGGATTCACACGAGTTCATCGCCGAGATCCTCGGCTATATCAATCGGCTCTACGACGCGGAGCAGACGGTGCTGCTGGAAAAGTGCAAGCATGACAGCGCACGGGAGCAGCTGGTGCAGGTGAGCATGCACTACATCCGCTTTCTGACAGAGCACCCGGCGTTTCGCCGGATCGTAATGCAGAGCTTTCAGGATTGCGACGAGGAATATCGCGTGCTGCGCGGGCAGATGAGCATCAAGACGTATGAGGTCGTATCGCGGTATTGCGAGGAAGTGCAGATGCCGCCGGATGTGCGTAAACGCAAGACGTTCATTGTCCGCGCGATCATCTACAGTGCGGCGCTGTTTTTTGACAACGGCGAACTGGAGTACAACGAGAAAAATATGGAGCAGGTGCGCGGGCTGTTGGAGCGCGAATTTGATCTGCCGTAAAAGATACCCCGTCCCGGGACGGGGATGTTTTTTGTGCAGCAATGGGCATTTACGGATGCGCTTTGTAGGGGCCGATGCCCTCATCGGCCCGTCTCCGCCGCAGCGGGAGCCACCCTCTTTGCTGGGGGCTTTGGGGCATGCGAAAACTTTAATCCTCAGGAAGAAGCAGACAGGCGCAATAGCCGGACTCGGGCTGATAGCAGTGGATCGTCAGGTTCTGCTCAAGCTCGCGGCTGTAATCGCGCAGGGTATGGCAGCTGCCGTTGAGCGCGGTATCTGCACAGCTGACAAGCCATTTGCGGTCGCCATCCGGGAAGACCTCGTAGAACGAGCGGTTTACCATGTTCTCGACGGGAACGCCCTCGACCACGGCCATCATGGGGTTGCAGTAGCGGAAGACAAAGTCGACGCCGTGGCCCGCCGCGTCGAACGTCAGCTCGATCACGCAGAAGGCGAGCGGAAGCGCATCCATCAGCGTGCATTTTTTCAGAAGGGACTTCGGCGCTTCGTCGCCGCGCTCGGACGAGAGAGGCATCAGCTCCTGACGGAGCAGCTTGTGCTCAGCCAGGTGGCGCTGGCGGCCCAGGAACGTGCGGCCGTCGGTCATGGTATAGACGCCGGCCCGGCTGATGTCGACGATCTGATCCTTTCGGACGGTGACGCCCTTGCAGATGTTGATAAAATCCTCGTCGCCCAGCCACGCGCGGATCTCCTTCTGCGGGATGCTGGTTGTGACGGTGCTGCCGTCCAGCAGGTGCAGCACCGTCCGCTGCTCCTCGCGGGTCAGGTAAAGAAGGTTTTCCGGGTCGATCTGATAGCGGACGAAAAATCGGGCGATGTCTCTCATGGCTGACTGCTCCTTTGCGTTTCTCTTTCTCGATTTTTACTATAACGCCTGCGCTGCGGTTTTGCAAGAAGTAAATACTGATAACCAGAAAAATAGGTACGTTTTTTGTCACGGTTCCAAATACGTAGCGGGAAGGAGCTGGGAAACGTCAATGGGGCCGGTCGTTCGATCAGGCCGCTTGCAGGGCGGGAAATTTGTGATATTGCTTCTGATTTCTGCGGAAGAAGCCGCGAATGGTCAACAGCACGAACGCCGCGACCGCGAGATAATAGACCAGAAGGGCAAGCGGCCATGTACTTTCCGGGAGCACCCGCTTGACCGCAGCGGCATCCAGCAGAATGTAGATCAGCAGCCGGCTCGTGTCCGCGACGAATGGCCGGAGCAGCGCGGCGCGGACCGCCACCCATGCGACACCCAGCGTCAGCTTCGGCGCATCCTTTGCGCTGCATACCTCTGTGCCGATGGTCACGAAACCGCAGAAGTAAATGGGGCTGTGGCAGAACATCGAAATGTAAATATCAAGCGGTGGATTCTGCCCGTAGATCATGCCGCCCGCCGCGATCATCGCCATGTAGTAAAAGAAACCAGCCATCAGACCGGAATAGGCCGCCCAGCTGTGCAGCCGTCTTTTCGTCATCAGCAGAATGATGGGCACGGCAAAGTAGGCGACCGTGGAGAATTCGACCGGGAGGACAACCTCTCGTGCTATACCGGCACGTTTTCCACATTCATGCCGGACGCGGATGCGCCGGTCTATGTGCTGGCAGACGGCGCGTGCTATGAGGCGTGCCCGACGGAAGATGGCTTCCAGCTCCTGATCTCGCCGTGCGAGTCGCTGACGGTCTATACCGTCTCCGGTGGCGAGGCCATCTGCTTTCAGGCTGTTCTCTCCGATGCAAATCCCTGAGTGCCGCGAAGGAGGACGCTTATGAAAAAACAGTTGATCATCGCCGCATTGCTTCTCGCTCTGGCAGTGCTGGCCTTTATGCTTCTGTACACCGTCACGGTCTATCCCGCGTTTCAAAAGTCCGTCGGCTCTATCGACACGCTCCGGCAGGCGCTCCGCAGCGACGCGATCCTCTATCCCGCCGTGGAAGATCTTTTGCAGGAGCCGAACTATACACTTTCTCTGGATGGACGAACGGTTTTTGCCAAACCGGTCGGCTACGTGATTGACGGCACGGAACCCTATGCGGACACGGAGATCTACTACCTCTTCACCGGCAGTACAACGCCGCACTCCAGTCAAACTACTGTGGAATAGATCGCATACCGGGATGTAGCCATCCGGCGCTGGGATCACGGCAATTTGAACGACAGCGGCGCGTTGTATCGCGTCAACCTGACCTTTTCGCAGGATGGCTATTTCTATACGCTGTCCGCCTCGTTCGGCGGAGCTGCGCTGGAACCCGAGGCGCAGCTCACGCCCGAATTGCGCACCGCACTGGCCACGCATGCGCAGGACACGCTCCTATCGCAGTGCCAGCAGATGATCGACGGATTCTGAATCTCTAAATAACGCTCTATTTTTGCGCACCGGACGCGCTGTTCGCGCCGGCACGCAATTTTTTCTAATTTAGTATTAACTTTTTCTAACTAGTGAATATAATGCACTAGTGTAAGGACGAGATACCAAAGCGCAGCGGAAGAACCCTTTCATACTGTCCGCCGGTTTCGTACCGTGATGCCAGCGAACGTTCGCCGCAAGCTATCTTCTGTCCAATCTTTGATTTGAGGTGAACACGTGATGTAGCGCTATGGTTTCATCTGCCCATTTGTACAGGGCGTGGTAATGTTCCCGTGCGCTGCTGCGCGTCACGTCAAGTGTTCCAAAATCCGTCGCGCCGTCAAATGTCTGTTCACGTACCGGCGCGGGCAGGAGCGGAGGGCGGGTGCAGAGCCAGCAGAGATTGCGCTCGACCAACTCAACGATGAGCGTATCCGGCTGCACGTCATCCATCAGCGAAAGGTCGTATGGCATGGCGCGCGAAAACAGCGCCACGCCGAAGTCCTCGGCCAGATCGGCATGCAGCGCATTGCCGAACGAATCGCGGAACATCAAAAGCGTGCCGGAGGCGGCGGAGCTGGTGCGGATGCGCTGGTCGTCTGCGGCGTGAAAATCGTCCGCATAGGAAAAGCTGCGCGCGTGCGCAAGGGCAGGGCCGTCTTCTGTGCGCGATGAGGCGGGATAGAGCATCTCAAAGAGGTCGCCGCGGTGCGGCTGCATCGTGAACGCCTCGCTAGCCAGCGCCGAGTCGCGCCCGAGCGCGGACAGAATCTGGTCGTGCGCCAGCGCCGAGCCGTAACCGTTCCAGTGGCTGTCGGTGCGGTAATAGGTCAAAGAATTCGCATTGCGGAGGACATCACGCACGTCGCAAAAGGGGACGCCCTGCTCGCGCAGCGAGGCGAGCAGACGGTCGAGATTGCGCTCTGACGTGGAGCGTACATAGCGCGCGGGCATGAATTCCGGGTAAACGGTGTTTTTGTTCGGCGCGCAGACGAACAGCAGCTGCGCGCCGCGTGAGGCGGCGTATTCCTGCATCAGCGCGAGATTACGCGCCGCACACCAGAGCTGCCGCTCCGTCATGGCGCTGCTGCCGGTGAAATCGCCGAGTGTGTCGGCATAGTAGAGCCAGCCGTCCGTGCCGAGCAGGACATCGTCTGCGGCGGACTCGTGAAAGACTGCGGCCCGCACGGCGGCGTCCGCCGTGATCAGCTCCTGCCGCAGGCCGAAGCGGCCCGCAAAATAGTCTGCCGCGTCGGAGAGCACATCCCAATTGACGGACGTGCCGATATAGAGGCGCGGCTTTGCGGCGAGACGCTCATTCGCCCCGGCGGACGACGGCCCGGCCAGCAGAAAAATGGCCAGCGGCGTCAGGCAGAGCAGGAAAAAGAGGAGACAGAGGAACTGCTTCAAACGGTTTTGTTTCATATCCGCACCTCAGAAACTGGCATAGATGAACGGCTGGAACGAATTTGCAGCCAGCGTCATCAGGCAAAGCAGGAACAGCAGAAGCGCCAGTGCGCCGCGCAGCGCGGCAGCGCCGCCTCCACACAGATCAAAGTCCGTGCCACAGGCCCCAGAGCACGAACGTCAGGCCGTTTCCGTGCCAGAGGCCCGTGGCGAGAAAGACGAGGAGCTTGTTGCACATCGTGCGCAGCGTGCCCCTCCGGTTTCCGCCAAGCGGAATGTAGAGATAATCGCGGAACCAGCCGGACAGGGACATGTGCCACCTGCGCCAGAAGGCGCTGAGGCTTGCAGCGCAGTAGGGGTAATTGAAGTTTTCCGGCAGCCGAATCCCAAACAGAAGACCGAGACCGACAGCCATGTCGCTGTAGCCGGAGAAATCGAAATAGAGCTGAAGGCAGTAGCAGACTGCGCCCGTCCAGGCGCAGAGCGCGTCAAAGCCGCTCTGGGCATACACCGCGTTTGCCAGCTCCGCTGCCGCAGCGGCAAGCAGCAGTTTTTCACCAGTCCGCAGACGAAGCGGCAGACGCCGTCGAACGCGCCGTCCCAGCTGGCGGTGCGCACATCAAGGGATTCTCGAACATCGGAGAATTTCATGAGCGGCCCGGAGACGAGCTGCGGGAAAAACGTGAGATATTGCAGCAGCTGGCGGAAGCTGCGCGTGCCGTGTTCGGGGCTGCGGTAGACGTCGACAACGTAGCTGATTGCCTGAAAGGTGTAGAACGAAATGCCGAGCGGCAGCGTGCCGAAGGATTTATACGCGGCCAGCACCGCAAGGTCGACCGTGATGCAGGCGGCCAGCACGGCTTTCCGTCCTTTTTTCCGCGTGAGCAGGAAGACACCGGAAAAATAGTGCAGCACGCAGGAGGCAAGCAGCAGCGGAAGATGGCGCAGGTCGCCAAAGGCATAGAAAATCAGACCTGCCGCGATGAGCAGCGCGTTTTTTGCGCGCATGGGCCGCAGCAGGTGATATGCCGCCAGCACCAGCGGCAGAAACGCAAACAGAAAGATGGGGGAAGAAAAATTCATTGCAGATCCCTCTTAAAACTTGCGCCGCCGCAGCGCTTGTCGTTTATTCCGGGAAGTAATAGCGGAAGCCGCGGTAGACGCTGCCGCCGTCGTCCGGCATACGGAACGCATCGATCTCGCCCTTACCGAACTGGTACAGATACGCATATTCCAGCTGTACGTCGTACAGATATGTCCCGTCGGCCTCGTCGATCATCGTCCAGGCATGGTCGTTGTCCGGGCGCGATTCATGCCCCGCGACGACATAGCCTGATAGCAGAGCCGCCGCGCGCAGTACATGAACGTCGCGGCGAAGCAATAGCAGTTGCCTTTGCGCTGCTGCAAAAAGGCTTCCGCCGCTTCCTGTGCCCAGTCGGTCGTGCCGGCGTCATAATGCGCCATGGAAAGATACTTGAAATTGTCGCGGATGTAGTCAAACACGGCCTCCAGCCGCGCCGCGCTGTCCGCGCCGGTGTCCGGGGTACTGTCCTGAAGCAGCTGCCAGATGCCCTCGTCCAGCTCCGCGCTTCCGCTGGTATAGCGGCCGTCTGCGCCGAAGGTGAGATACCCCTCGCTCCCGTTTTGGAGCAGTGACCGGTCATCCTGCACAAAATAGAGCGCTTCGCCGTCGTCGTACAGTCCGGCATCCGGTGTATTGAGCGCAAAGCCGTCCTCGCCGGTGTGGTAGTACAGAATCCCGGTGCAGTCATTCAGGCCGTGGACGAAGGGGAAGAGGCTCCCGTCCGGCTGGAAAACATACCATGCGCCGTCCAGCTCCGTCAGGCCGGAACCGGTGACGGGCGCGCCGTTCTGATCATCATACGCCGTGCCGTCCTGTAGATGGACGCCGTCCTCCGGTGTATCCACGGTGGGTTCCGCTGGCGCGTCTGGCGTGGGATCAGGCGTCAACGGAATGGGTGTCTGGTCGGAGGGTGACGCTGCGGGCGCATCGGGCAGGGGAGCAGGCGATTCCTGTGCGCGGCACGCGCAGAGCGTCAGCGCAAGCAGGAACAGTAGGAAAGAGAAGCGTTTCATCCGAAATTTATGCTCCTTCTAATCCGCACGATCCTCCGGCACGTCGAGCAGGAGGGAAGCGGGACAGCTTTCCGCGGCTTCCGCATCCGGAAGACGGCCAAGCGCGCGGTTGAGCAGGACGGCAGCCTGTGCGCGCGTGAGCGTGGGCTGCGGAGGATCTTCGGACAGCTCGTCCGGCTGTTCCGCCGGCAGCTCCTCCGGAGTTGAGGCGGCTGCGATCTCATTGCAAGCAGCAGTCAGCGCCTCGGGCGCTTCGTCATCAGGGAATTGCAGTGCGGCGCAGAGGGCATCGATAAATTCTGTCAGCTTGGCAGCCTCCTCCGGCCGGAACAGGTCTTCGTCAGGGGAGAAGTAAGCGGCGGCACGGCACACGGCCTCGTAATACCATGCCTCCGGCGCAACATCGCCATAGGGGCACGGCGGAAGCTCCGCTTCCGTATTCTCCGGCCCGGCGGTCAGATTGCAGAGCAGCTGCGCACATTCTGCGCGCGTGAGCGGCTTGTCCGGGCGGAAAAATCCATCCGCGGCGCGCATGTAGTTTTGATGGAAGCTGTCGTATTCGATCTCCGGTTCTGGCTCTGGAAGCGGTTCGGCTTTGACAGGTTCTTCCGGTGCGGCGGAGGCTGTGGCAGCCGGGAAGGGCGACCGGGGCGTGCTCGTCTGCGGCACGGGCTTCGGCATGAGCATTGCTGCCAATAAGGTCAAGGGTGCATACGCAGCGC
>ERZ827512.3282-NODE-3282-length-11523-cov-2.492850_pt1 | contig 11523 bp, 18 predicted proteins | sample MGYA00519916_ERZ827512 | MGnify/ENA primary metagenome ERZ827512 (study PRJEB31778, sample SAMEA3449335) | human gut metagenome | biome: human gut; feature: human-associated habitat; material: faeces | place: United Kingdom | collected 2010/2012 ... | reverse complement strand
AATCAAATGTCTTCTGCCACCAAAAATTTCATCCGGTACACCCCCTGGGACATACTTCCAGTTTTTTCTATCCGGGTATTTTTCCTGCTGTTCTTTCCAATAAATGAGTTCCTTATCCAATTCCTCAGCAGTGAAAATATTATGATATTCATCTATAATCTCAATATCATCCGCATATTCACGCAAGAAATCACGCAGCTCTCTACGGAATCATAAGCATGTTTGTGCTCCCTAAATAAGGGCATCCATCCCGCAGATCTTTTTCCGATATGAATTTCTGCTTTAAATACATCCCCACCTCGATATAACTCATATTCTTCCGGAAAATAGGTATCTGCTAATTTCTTATTTTGGGTAAGCATGTAATAATTTGTACTCATTAATATTTCTCCTTAAATATTTTTTGTGTATTTTGGTAGTTTTTTCGGTGTATAAGCCGATCCATAAACGCCCCAATAACTGGAAACAACCGGGATTTTCGGTTCCGTACTTTCATTGCATAAAGATCGTTTTGCACAAAAAACTCCATTTTCAAATCCAGTGATATAGTCATTTAATATGGAAAAAGATTTCATACAGATAGGCAATGCAAAGTAGTCGGTGTCATTCAAATCAAATACTTTCCAACATGCATTGATAATTCCGGCAATTTCTGATGTAGAAAAGTAAAGATAATTATATTTCCCATAGCACATCTGTTTATCCAGATAGTCAAAATAACTCTTCACATCCGAAAATAATTCTTTTTCGATTGCTGTACGCATTTCCTCTTCTGTTAGGGGCAGTTTGCAATATCTTGTAATTGCTGCCTGTTTTTTTAATGGACAAATAACGGAAATATAAAGTAACCCACCAATTGCCATCATAGCCAGTATATACATCCAGCCATTTAATAGATGGAGTAGATATTGTAAAATAACAGAATCTCCGACATTTTCATTTACATCATGCATTGTTAGAATTGGAAAAGGTGTGAAAGTAAGTAGCCAGCCGAATAGCATGCCAATACCTAATATGGCAATAATTCCCGGCAGGATGAATAAAACATTGTTATTTTCTACGGTTTCTTTCCATACACTTTTCTTCGTTGTAAAATTAGCACTCATGACTTTTTTCCTCCGTAACAAACCATGTGTCAATTATCTCTTTTTCTTTTTCTGTGAAATTCCATTCGTTTTTAATGCTATCCCAGACATCCTTTTGTGGATCAATGCCATACCCATAAATGACTTCATAATGATCGCCATTATAATCCCACTCTGCAATATATCTATCTGTAAGATATTTGAAAGGCTTACATCTATGACGTCTTTTTGCTAAACGGATATGTTTGCAATAATAGAATGCTCCTTTTTCCAGTTCCCAAAGATGCTCTTTTCCCGTAGCCCCCTGCCAATTATTTTTTACATATTCATTCCAAGGTTCTGTGGGTACTTTTGGTGCTTTTGCTTCGACAATATGGGTCTTATCCAGATGGGAAACAGTAATAAGAACACCATTGATTACAATAGTTTCTGATAAAAATGGAGTACTCCATACACTTTTTATTATTTTTCCACCAGAAATCACATCAAACATCCTATTATGGAATGCCAACATAAATGCGGCATCACCAGCATAGACAAAATAATTACCCTTTAACGGTATTTCTTGTGATTCCCCAAGCTGTGCACGTTCGGGAATATCACCTTCGGGATAAATAATCTCCGAAAAAAGGTCCTTATTATAATTAATGAATTTTCCATTTACACGTAGTAATGCGCCATAATCTACATTAGCCATTTTACCCTCCTATTTACGTAACAAATCAAAATATCCGGCTGAAATATTTAAGTTATATATTTTCTTCGGAAAGGAAATTTTCTCTCCTTTTATTACAAAAATATAGTTATGCCGGTCCTCTGTATAACTGGAAACATTTGTATAAACAATGCCATTGGCTCTTATTTTTCGATCTGTTCGCATTTTTCTTCCACCACTTCAAAACGAGATAACAGTCTACGTCCAACAAGATCCCTTTTCTCTGGATCTTTATACATTTCTACATAAGTATCACCATCATCATCTACAAATGTTTTGGTCTCATCCATCCAATATTTTCTACCAATTTCATAATCTCCGGTATTTCTTTCTTTGATACATTTTACTAATTTCATTTTTCTCTCCTTTTTCTATGCAAGATAATTTGTTTTTGGTATTTAATTTTCCTTACTTATATATATGTACAAAAAAACCGTAAGATCTGTTAAAATCTTACGGTTTTTATCATTATTATTTACTTCTCTTTCCTCGTTTTCCCATGAGTCTTAAGAATAAGTTGATACAGTCTGTAAGTTTCGTCAATTAATGATTGATATTTTTCTTTTATTATACCACAAATGTAAACTTATCAACCTCTATGCCAGGCACCGGTTACCTATACTGACATAAGACTTCCTAAGCATGTAACTTTTTAAGACGGGCTAGCCTCTGATTTATTTCCTCACAGGTTTTTGCTGTAGCATTAGTAATCTTTACTGTTTTTATGTAAGAAATTATTGTAGCAACTAACATAATTGTATTAGCAATTATTACAAATGATAAAAATAATAACATAATGAAGCCTCCCATCTATACTCTATTCTCCATCATATAATTTCACTGTTCCATCTGAATTATAGATAGGTGTGATTCCAAATTGACCGCCCTGCTTTATAAAATACATTACTTTTGTATTTTTATCATAGACAACTTCGGTACCAAGGATATCATCTTGATATATTATTACTAAGTCAATATACTTATTTCCATAGTCACTAGTTTGAGGCTCAATGTCGCCCTTTCCGCATCCTGTCATTCCTAAACACAATGTCAAACCTATCATAATTGCTGTAATTTTCTTTTTCATATAATGAATCCTCCGAATTTAATGCTTATCTCTTTTTGTGCTTGTCTACCCCTCAGTACTTCCCATTTTGATTACTGCCCTGATATTATTATATAGCGTCTTTGGCTTCCGTTAAAGAACACTTTTTCTAACACTTCCAGTTTCCATAAATATTTTCCTCCTATCGAATATTCTAACTTAATGCAAATCATCTCTAAGTATATTTTCAACCGAAAACACCTTCATTGTATCTACAGTAGCTTTATAAAAAGTCTCTCCAGTCCCTATTACAAATGAATTTTCATCATCTCTGACAATAGTTTGTTCAAGGTAAGCATCTACTTTATCAGCGCAACCAATGATTAAGACCTCAAACATTTGTTGTTTTGCACAAGCACCAAAACCATCCATATGTGCACCTATACAATGAGTCACCTGAGTAATAACAGATTTAACATAATCTTTTGATACCGAAATATCATTATCCTCATATGATGTTTTGAGTTTCCCAGCGACATAAATAGCTCCTTCAAATCCATGTCCTAACAAAGCTTGATTCATCGAAAGTGTATTCTTATTTGAAAATTCTGTTTGACTTTCATAATCAAATAATTTTCCGACATCATGCATTAAGGAACAGAATTTAATCATATCCATGTTTACTGAATCTCCGTAAAACTCTCCTAATCTAATGGCATTTAATGTCACATTACATGTATGCACAATCAAACCTCCAGCATAATTATGATGTTGCCAATCTGACCCCTTTACTGTAAGGAAAATTTCTTCATTTTCTCTTAATATTTGTAATGCTACCGTTCTTAAAACACACTCATTAATACTTTTAGCAATTTCCTTACAGTACTGAAATGCTAATTGTGGTTTTGTTATACGTTTGTTTTTCATGAATATATTTCCTCTCATACTTTTGTTTCTCCTTTGCTCTTTGTGCTTTTAATCGTTTACACATTCTTCTACTTATATATGTATAAAAAAACCGTAAGATCTGTCAAAAATCTCACGGTTTTTAAAAATTTCTATTTTATTACTGATATGGTTTTCCAATCTAAAGTTCAGGTTCATAATACTATGTGAAAATGACCACATAATATTACAGGACACGTTATTAACGTGACCTTGCACTCCGTAGCTTTAGCTACGTTCGTTTTCGTTTTCATAAATTTCATTGTTCCTGCACTTTTCATTTTCATTCACTTGTATATTTTCTTCGATTGTTTTGTCTTTTAAAGCACGGAGTAATTCTTCTTCTTATATATAGAAGATACCAGGGGATATGGTATCAATATGTTCGGGTTTCAAAAACAAGAAAATACAGATTTGGTATTATATTTACCGGAAATACTTTTACAAAATACATTCGCAGTTCCATCAATACCTAATGCTTTTACTAAAATACCGGAAACATAGTCAGTGAAAATCTCCGGACATCCTTTTTGTGTTGCCCAATCTAATGTTTTTGCATCAATAAATACATCTGCACTATATGTCATTATCTGTCAAATCCTTTCTCAAAATTGTTTTCTGGATAGACATCTCCAATATTTACTCCCTTTTCAAACCACATATGGTCTGAAATCTCCGGAATGTCTACAATAATATGATTTTGATATGTTTCTTTTACAGTACCTTTGAAAAATATGTGGTCTACCTTGCACCGTACTTTATCTCCGACTGAAAACAAATGTGTCAAGTCTGACATATTTTTATTCTTTAGTTTATTTGCTATTTCATCAAAATCCATGCCACTTTGGAACATAGATGCCACATCTCTTCTTGGAACATCGTATGTATCCGCAAGTTCTGTTATTTTATTCCTTTCGGTTTCTGCAACCGTTTCCCATTTTTTCCACATTTTTTTGTCTCCTTATATATATGTCAAAAAAGCCACCAAAAATGGTAGCCTTTTGACTTATCTATCTCTGTTGAGATAACCACTACGGAAATATCTATCTGTTCTTAGGTATTTTTTGTTTTCATTCGGAATTTCCCCAATAAACTTTACCGGATGATCTCCTAACTCACGACCATATAAAAATCTTGTATCGGAATTTGTAATATACAACTGCTGCTTTGCTCTTGTCATTGCCACATAAAACAGTCGTCTTTCTTCTTCCGGATCTAAAATATTTTTAATATCCGGGTCGTCCTTTTTATCCGGCACTTGGAAAATTTCCTTTTCACAAGCTACCATAAATACCGTATCAAATTCCAATCCCTTGGAAGCATGCATCGTCATTAGCATTACAGATTTGTTTTCATCTTTTTTCCTATCGATATCTGTTACTAACATGACATTTGCGAGGAATTCATTTAATACCTCCCAGACATCAGCAGTCGGATGTTCAATGCGATATTCTTTTTCAAATTCTTTACATTTTACAATCATCTCTTCCGCATTTAAAATACGATTTTCTGCTTCCTCGTCTTCATCCTTACAAAATGCACTCAGATATTCCCGATAATCAAATACATCTAAAATTTGGCTAACTAATCCTGCTGTGGTAAGCTCCGGTACAGACTGATAAAGCGCATATAACTTATCTGCGAAATCTTTTACATTTGCTTTTTTCTGTGTTTGTGCATATTGATAAAATCTTTCAATCAGCGTCTCACCACTCTGCTGTTTCTGTCCCTTTAAAATGACATCCACCGTTTTTGCACCAATGCCTCTTGCCGGTACATTTAAAATTCTTGCAAACGCCTTCTTATCATCGCTTCCGGATAATATTTTCAAATAGGAAACAACATCTTTTACTTCTTTTCTATCATAAAAACTTAATCCACCATAAATAATATAAGGAATTCCCGAATTCATTAACGCATCTTCTATATATCGGGATAATACATTTTTACGATAAAGGATAGCAAAATCTTTGTATTCTTTCCCATTGGACGTTACTTCATGTTCGATTTTATCAACAATATATTCTGCTTCCGATCTACTGGTATCAAAATTAGCGATTGCAATCGGACTGCCGGTTTCCTGCATGGAAAATAATTTCTTATGCATCTGTTTCTGATTATATGCAATCACTCCGGATGCTCCATTTACAATATTATGGGTAGATCTGTAATTTTCACCTAAAATTACGACATTTGCAGCAGGATATGTATTCTTGAAATTCAAAATATTCGAGATATCTGCTCCACGGAATCCATAAATACTCTGATAATCATCCCCAACAACGCACAGATTGCCATTTCCTTCTGCTAATCTATGTACTAACCGAAACTGCGCATTATTTGTATCCTGATATTCGTCAACAGAGATATAGCGGTATTTATTCCAATAAATATTTGCAATTTCTTCGTTTAACTCCAATAGTAATACCGGTACCATGATAAGGTCATCAAAATCTAAGACATTATCCGCTACAAGTTCATCCTGATACTTTTTATAAGCTAACTGGAAGTCACCTCTTTGTACAATGATTCCCATATTCGCATAAGCTTCATCAGATGCTGCAATCGGTCCCTGACACATATCTTTTGCTTTTGAAATATACTCCAAAAATGCGTTTACCACATCTTTATCCTTATGATACGGTTGCATTTCCTTTCTTTGCCTATCACTTTCAAATGACCAAGTATCTTCTGTATATCCACGCTCTGCTACTACTTCTGCCAGGGCTTCTTTTGCTCTTGTTTTGCTATCCGCAGCATCACATACGGATACTCTTTTTCGATATCCACATTCTACCGGAAATTCCCTTACAATATCAAACCCCAAAGAATGGAAGGTACATGCCTTTGGCTGACGCACATCCCCTAGCAGAGAGGAAATACGACTCTTCATTTCACCAGCAGCTTTCTTTGTAAAGGTAATCGCCAAAATCTGTTCAGACGGAATACCCTCTTCAATCATATGTGCAATTCTATGGGTTAATGTTTTCGTTTTACCAGATCCTGCTCCAGCTAAAATAAGCAGTTGTCCATTAATCTGGTCTGCTGCCTTTAACTGGGATGGATTTAATTCCTGATTCCATTTCATAAACTACTGCTCCTCATCATAATCATAGTTATCATCATCTACACCAAGTCCACAACAGTTCCTACACATTTCGTCCTCATAGCCTGCATAGGTATCTGCATATGGACATTTATGATGTGTTTCCATTTTTCCGGTCTTTTCATTGTATTCTTTAATCGGATCATCACATGGAGTCCACATATCATTATTCCTCCCGTTCATCATATAAAATGTAATCAATACTGTTTAGGAATTCATATCCAAAAAACTTATCATTTAAAAGTGGGAACACATTATATTCATTCTCTTCCGCCTTATCCAAATAGTTATAGATAAAGTTATAGTCCTTTTGCATCCAGACATTTAGGGTTTTCTCGGATACTACATAGACAACAATATCTTTATCCAAATATTTCGCCTCATAACTCATGAAGCAATTATCCCTTTTTAGATATTTCTTCAATTCCAACAGCGCGAAATTTTCGCTGATGAAAAAGTTATAATCTTCCTCTGTTGTCTTTTCATTGATTGCAAATAGTTTTTTATAGGAACAAATCCTATTGTCGATTTCAGATAGGATTTTATTTTTGACTTTTTCTACCTTTTCCCGTCTGATTTCTTCTTCAGATATTTTTTCATACATGAATAATAATCTCCCATTATTTTTATGCTAAAATTCCGGTTCTATATCATTTAAACCCAAATAATACTCATCTTTAGTCTTATACCGAAAATGTTCCTTTAAATCTGCAAGCGTCTTTGTTCCATTTTTTAATGCCTCATAATCAGAGAGGACCATATCATCGGAATATTGCATATCATTTCTACAAATCGAGACTCTAAATTCTTCTCCAACTCTTGTCCAGCCAGATCTTCCGGAATTTTTAGCAACAGGATATGCTGCGATGGTATATCCGTACAAATTTGGATATTCTTTCGAATTTTCACTATGCCAATCCTCTAATTGTATTTTTGTCCCATCTGACATAACAGCGGTATCAATGATTTTATACATAATAGTCTCCTTATTCGCTGATAGGTAACCAATTTACGATTGCAGGCGCATTAATCAAATCCAGTTGCCTCTGCAAATCCTTTTGCATTTCCTGTATATCATTAATCGTAGGTGGTACATTTTTAAAATCATATGACGCAGTATTTACTCCGTTTTCTGCAAAAAATACGACTAAATGTTTCATAATTATTCTCCTCCAATTTATCTATTTTGTGTTTTTGTGTAATTATTACATTTTTCTTCTTTACAATGTATAAAAGGAATAACTTCCTTATTACATTTTTCGCAAGTATATTTGTAATCCGGATGGTCAAATACGTCTCCATGATAAGGTGTTACATCATCTATTGTTAAAAATTTACAATCGTCCATGTGTCTTGTACCTCACTTTTTTACATAAAACTTATGACTAAAGCACCATTTGAGAGAATGCAATATATCCACTGTCTGGTCATATGTTCCACCGATGCTACATCCATCTTCATAATATTATGTGAAACACCTAAGCTTTAGCTTAGGATGTTTATTACCACATAATATTACAGGACACTCCGTAGCTTTAGCTACGGTGTGTTTTCATTTGCTCCAGCCGGAACTCCTACCTCAGAAACTATATCATTTCCAAGCTTTATAGCAACTAACTATAGGCGATGTTATTTTATTGATCGTACTGTTTACATCCACATATTTCACAGTGTTTGTTTCAATTCATGTATTCAAGATAGAATACAGTGACTCAAGGGGGAATCGAACCCACCGTTATTGCCGTGAAAGGGCAATGTCTTAGCCGCTTGACCATTGAGCCAAATTATATATGTACTTGTATTATCGTTCATGTGGTCTAATAATACTCCCAACGTTTGACACCAGTATCGAACTGGACTTTAACCACACCACACTAACCTCAAGAATTACGTTGGATTTCATTTTTATATACATATTATTGCCAAAAATCATTTCAAAGTCTACACGCCAGCATCTTACTAGCCAGTCCTCCACTTATCCTATGTCCCTCGACTTTAAACATCTCTAACGCCACCAGTGTTAGATTATGATGGTCATTTGCCACCTTGAACAGTTTGTTACCAAATCTCCATCGGAGTGACATTAAGTCTACTGTCCTCAACCATCCCATAGCTGTGTCGTGTCAGCCAACGTCAATCCTTAAATAATCGCTCTCAGCGATCAGCCTATTGGAACAGGTGTTACCCTGCTATTCCATTGAGCATCCAATAAACCTATCGGACTTTTACCGATTTAATAATCGCTTGACCCCCTGCTAGTCCATGCGGGATCCCGCGTAACGCAAGCCCCCAATCGGGGCAGTACTGGTAGAGGGACTTGAACCCTCACTCTTTCGAATCGGAGCTTAAATCCGATGTGTCTGCCATTTCCACCATACCAGCTTGGCTCTCTATTTGCTAAGACAAATACATTGCAAATATTAACTTTGTTAATATTTGTGTGTCCTCACGATGTTGCCATCATCGGAGCTTGTTTCAATTCATGCATTCTACCGAATGCAACTGGAATGGCGGGACTCGAACCCACAACCCTACGCTTAACAGGCGCATGCTCTACCATTGAGCTACAAACCAAAAATATATACCAATCTAAATTGGTGCGTGGGTAGAGGAGGAATCGAACCTCCGGTGTTTCTTCGTTGGGGATTTACAGTCCCTTGCCCTCGCCGCTAGGCATACCTACCCAAGTTTAACTCTCCCAGTAGGATTTGCATGTATTTGTGAAAACAAATACTTTGTAAATATTAACAAAGTTAATATTTATGCACCTACGACACTTCGGTTAACAGCCGAATGCTCTACCAACTGAGCTATAGGAGAAAATAAATTAGCAGCTATTTCTTATCACTGAGGTTGCCACCATAAGATGCTTGTTCTCTGTTAGGTCTTGCCTTCTGAATCCTGTTCTCTGCATCTCAAACCTAACCGTGTGTCATTAGCTTAACGTACCCCATTACAGAATACAACACCGTTACTATTCACTAACGCTATTTGAACTCGACTGTATCATCAACAGCATAGCTATAATACTGATAAATACTATAGCACTAAACTCATTCTTGTACTTTGAACTTTGTTTAGTGGAAGCCGATACTCGAACCAACAACCTACTGCTTACAAGGCAGTCGCACTACCATTGTGCTATATCGGCAAATTTTTTGTCATATTATAAAGGATATCGCTCTAACCTGCCGAGGTATATTTCATTTTTCCTTACATCTATATATGTACAAAAAAACCGTAAAATCTTATATTTTTGAGATATTTTTTTTAAAAAGTTTTTATTGCTCTGGAAATATCTCTTTTTACCTGTGCAGATTTCAAAGAGTCTCTCTTATCGTAATTCTTTTTTCCTTTACAGATACCAACCAGTACTTTACATCTTCCGGTATCTTCTGCAAAATATACCTTCAAAGGGATTAAAGTAATTCCATCTTGTAAAACCTTTGATTCTAACTTTCTGATTTCCTGCTTATGTGCTAACAGTACTCTCTCTCTGTCTTCATCTACATCGAAAGTATTTGCAGTATTCCATTTGTTGATATGCATTCCACGGATCACTAATTCTCTATCCTGAATCTGACACCATGCTTCTTTAATAGAACACTGTCCATCTAAAAGACTTTTTACTTCATTTCCACGTAAGGAAATTCCACATTCCAGTGTATCTTCTACAAAATAGTCATATCTGGCTTTTCTGTTTTCAATTACCGGTGTCTTTGTTTTCATAATTGCCCCTCATGTGATTATCTTTCTATATCTATATCTTTAATTTCAATTCATACATCTTAGGAGATGTAGAGCATATGACGGGATTTGAACCCGCAATTTCCTGCTTGGAAGGCAGGTGTCATAGCCAATTAGACCACATATGCAAAAAAGAGTTCCACTGTAGGATTTTCAGAACTCATAACAGATGTTTTGTTCCTACTTTTGTCATCTGTTTTTGTTAGATGTTTCTAACATCAACGATTATCGTGCCTTTTCACAGACTTAGATATCCGTCTAATGTGCCATATGGGACTCGAACCCATGACACCCGGATTAAAAGTCCGGTGCTCTACCTATTGAGCTAATGGCACATATGTACATCCCATATGGGGATGTAATTTATTACTTTTTCTTACCCTTTACAGGAGCTTCCTCTTTCTTTGCCTGCGTGGGGCGCTTTTTCTTATCCTTTTTCTCAGCATCCTCTACCATATGAATGGTCTCGAAAAATGACTTCATCTTTCCACAAGGTTTACAACTTACTCCCATACTGTTATCTCCTCTTTTTTGTATTCCTGAAATAATGATTTTCAGTTAGCGGGGCTACCGGGATTCGAACCCGGGAATGCAGCAGTCAAAGTACTGTGTCTTACCGCTTGACGATAGCCCTATGTTATTTAATTAAATCGTGGGCCCTTGGGGACTCGAACCCCAGACCGTCCGGTTATGAGCCGGATGCTCTAACCAACTGAGCTAAGGGCCCAAATAGTTTTGCATCTCACATCTATATATGTATAAAAAAACCGCAAAACGTTATGTTTTTTGGAAAAAATATTTATTTTTTTAGTCCTCCTATCAAAAATCGAATACGCTTTAAATTTTCTATTTATATATGTATAAAAAAACCGTAAGAAAT
>ERZ827512.3275-NODE-3275-length-11544-cov-4.429628_pt1 | contig 11544 bp, 9 predicted proteins | sample MGYA00519916_ERZ827512 | MGnify/ENA primary metagenome ERZ827512 (study PRJEB31778, sample SAMEA3449335) | human gut metagenome | biome: human gut; feature: human-associated habitat; material: faeces | place: United Kingdom | collected 2010/2012 ... | reverse complement strand
AATACCGGCTGCAGCACATAATAGGTATGCACCTCTCCGGTGCAGGCCTGCTCGCGAATGTCGTCGATCACGCAGACGCCCGTCGTGGCGTATACGATCGTATCGCCTTTCCTAAACATCACCGTCGTCCTCACTTTCTTACCGCCTCGCCGCAAACGCGCGGCAGATTATTTCTTTTCGGCCAGCAGCTTGTTCAGCTCGTCCAAAAACGCGTCGATGTCCTTGAACTGCCGGTAGACCGATGCGAAACGGACGTAGGCCACCTCGTCGACGTCCTTGAGCCGCTCCATCACCATCTCGCCGATGCGGGAGGAGGGAATCTCGGTCTGCAGCGAATTCTGAAGCTGCATCTCGATGGAGGACACCACCGAATCCATCTCGCCGCGGGTCACAAGCCGCTTGTCGCAGGCGCGGATGATGCTGTTGAGCACCTTGTTGCGGTCGAAGCTTTCGCGGGATTTATCCTTCTTCACCACTGTGATCGGAACCGTCTCGATGGTCTCGTAGGTGGTGAACCGCTTCTGACAGTGCAGACATTCGCGGCGGCGCCGGATGGAAGAACCGTCCGAGGACGGGCGTGAATCGATCACTTTGCTTTCGGGATGCGCGCAGGCGGGGCACTTCATAAGAACAACCGTCCTTTCGGGTACCATGTAAAGAAATAACGTAGCTTATGTTTACAGTATAGCACAAATTGCCGCAAAATGCAAGCGAAAAGCAAGAAAAAGACCGCAAACAAAAAGCCGTATTGACAAACGGCGCTTCAAATGATAAAATACAAATTGTATATGCGGGCGTGTTGGAATGGCAGACAAGCCGGTCTTAGAAACCGGTGCTTTACGCGTGCGGGTTCAAGTCCCGCCGCCCGCACCAAACCAATATAATCCGAACCTATTTCCAATCGGTGATGGGTTCGGATTATTGCTTTTCTTTGACCGCTACGAAAGCACCTACTTCCGCAACGGAGTAAGACGCAGACCCACCTCCAAGCCGAGAAGCCCACAGAAGAAGAAAGCAACCCCATAAACGCAAAAAGGGCGGGCGCAGCCGTTTGCACAATACGCCCGCCCTTTTCGTCACTTCTTCATTTCGGCCTCCTGCCTCTCCGCCTCCCTCTGTTTCTTCCATTCGGCAAATTCCCGCTGACCCTCCTCGCTCTCGTAGAAAGCGAGAATGTCCGGCATGATACAGCGGGCGATTGCTTCAATCTGGTGCTGGGGAATGTCGGAGTTGTTGATGAGTTTTTTTCTTCTTCCCAAATGTACCTCCGTGTTCCTAAAGGTTTACCGCTGGCGGTCTTTGCCCCGCCGCTGGCCCTGTTGCTGTTCCTTGAGCGCCTGTCTTATCTCCGGGGGTATGCGCTGGACAAACCGCCGGAGCTGTTCGTTTTCCTTTTTCAGCATGAGGACTTCCATCTGCTTCTGTATGCTCTTTTCGCTGTTGACCTTCTCCTTCAAGCCCTCGTTCTCCTGCGTCAGATAGTCAATGGTGGCCTGATATTTCTTCATCTGCCCCAAGTGCTTTTCCAGCCGGGAGAAGTACGGCCCCACCATCTCCAAAATTTCGTCCCGCTTCTTCCCGGCGTTCAGCACCCCGATTTCCGACACCGCCTTTTCTATGGCCTGCTGCTGGCGGGTGAGGTCTACGGACTGCTTGAACAGCCATGTGGGAATGTGCTTGCGTTTCGTCACAAGGGCGCTCTCGCCCCGTTTGAGGACGGGGAACGCCCGTTTCATGTGGGCATGAAACTCGTCCTGCCACTGGGACAACTGCGCCCGGTTACCCAAAATCTCCTTTGCCGACAGCCGCCCGTCCTCCGTGATGGGGGTGAAGCACAGGTGGAGGTGGGGCGTTTTCTCGTCCATGTGTACCACGGCGGAAAAGATATTCCCCCGGCCCACCTTCTTCTCCATAAAGGCCACGGCCTCCGTGAAGTAGGCTTGTACCTCCCACTGGCTCCGGCCCGTGAAAAACTCCGGGCTGGCGGTTATCAGCGTGTCCACAAACATGGTGCTGTCCTTCCGGGTGCGGCACCCCGCCGCCTTGATACGGCTGTCGATCTCCCGCCGGTACTTCCCGGCGGGCTGGATAATGTGAAAATTGTCTTTGCTCCTGCTGGCGTCAATGTCCGGGTTGCTGGCGTACTGTTCCTTTGTGCGCTCGTGGTGGGCCTCCAGTGCCCCGGCCGTCCCCGCCTTGTGTTTGGCGAAGCGTAAGATTGCGTGCTGTGCCTTTTGTGCCATTGTACCTCCTTGTTGACGGTATTTCCTCGTTTCCGGGGGTGGGAATGATACTACACAGGCCCCCTCTGTTCCGGGGCCGGGAAGCCTTGCAAACAGGGGCTTTTCAACCCCTAAATGTCCACATTTCAAACACCTCCCTTGTTTGCCTTTGGGCGCAGAAAAGCCACGCCCGCCGTTTCCCGGCTTGCGTGGCTTTACCGCCCTGTTTCGTTCTCGTACTGGATAAACCGCTTCTTGATGGCCTCCATGCGCTTGACTACGGCGCTGTGGGTCTTGTAGCCCAGCCTGTCCGCTATCTCCCCGAATGTGTACCCCTCCACCCGCAGTTCCAAAATCGCCATGTCCTTTTCTGACAGGGTGGCCTTGAAACGCTGGCAGAAGTCCTCCCCCTCCACCTGCCCCGTGAAGTCCCCCTCCGGGGCGGGCAGGGAATGTATCTTGCTGTCCTCGTCCTCCATACATTCCTCCAGCGAAACGGTCTGCACCCGTTTGGAGCGGCTGTGATACCACTTGCGGAGGAAGTCTTTTCGGACATTGGTGTCCCACTTCTCAAAATCCTCGTCGCAGGGCATTTCCCGCACAACCTCCAGCATTGGCCCCCAGCCCTGTTCCTCGATGGCCTGTTCCACCACCTGCTTCATCACCGAGCGCACATCGTCCGGGTCAAAGAATGGTATCTCAAAGTCGGGCGGCAAGTCAAAGAGGGCCTGCACATCCCACTCCCGCACTTTTGCCACCCCTTTGGCCCACAGGGGCAGGGCGTAGGACAAGCGCCACACCGGGGAATAGCCCGTGTAATGCTCCTTCCAGCCGCCGAAGCCGAAGTGGGGAAACACCAGCGAGGCCACAGCGTCCGTGATTTCACTGAAAAACTGCTGGCTCAAAATCACCTTGCCCCATTCCGGGGAGGCGTTCAGCGCCCCCATGCTCCGGGGCAGTCGGCGGAGGGCGGGAAAGCGGGAAATCAACTCATAGGGGAGCATATAGACCAGCGGCAGGTAGCGGACGGGGCTGTCATAGGGGAATTTGTAGATAACGGACATGAAAGAAACCTCCTTTCCGAACAGGTTACTCTATCTCTACATTTATTTACGGCATAAGTATATACCTTTTGTTCCTAAATTTCAAAATCATTTTGGATCAAGCCTATCTTTTTTACATGAGGGCTTGCATTATTTCGCTTAAACGAATATAATATACTTGGTTTGGTGTATGCCATAGTGATTATGAGGTGTCGCAAGTGAATGGATATATAACGGTTCAAGAAGCCGCAAAAAAATGGGGCGTGACCCCGCGGCAAGTCCAGATATTATGCAAAGAAAACCGCATAGCGGGCGCATCGCGTATGAGCCGCATCTGGATTATCCCGGAAAACGCCGAGAAACCGACAAGCGATAAACAAGGACAAGGCAGGGAAAGAAATGATCCTTCAAAAAACCATGTATCAAAAACAGAATATTGACCTATCTTCCGCTCCTTGGACGATGCATGAGTTTTTTGCAGGTAGCGGCCTTGTGGCGTATGGACTAAGGGGGATGTTCGCGCCTGTTTGGGCAAACGACATTAGCGAACAGAAGGCCGCCGTCTACGAAGCCAATTTCGGATGTGAACGGTTTGTTCTGGATGACATCAAGAACATCAAAGGTGCCGATCTACCCTTTGCCCATCTTTCATGGGCCAGCTTTCCATGTCAGGATTTATCTCTGGCGGGTTCTATCGGCGGAATCCATGCGTCCCGTAGCGGTTTGGTGTGGGAATGGTTGCGCGTGTTGGATGAGATGGACGATAAACCCAAAATTCTCTTGCTGGAGAACGTTGCGGGTTTGCTTTCGACAAATGGAGGCAACAATTACCGGGTTCTTCATATGGCGCTCGTGGAAAGAGGTTATCGCTGCGGAGCTGTTTTGCTGAATGCGTCCCACTTCGTTCCACAGTCTAGGCCGAGAGTATTTATTATCGCCATACAGGAGGACTGTCCCATTTCAGAGGAATTGGTGGGTAACGGGCCATGCTGGCTCCATAACAGCGCTGCAACGCAGTTGGGCCGCGAACTGCCGGGATGGATCTGGTGGCATACGGAAAAGCCCTCGCGCCGTACCATATCCCTCAAAGATATTGTCGAAGATAACGCAACTTTTGATAAAGACGATGTTTTACGTCTGGTTCCCGAACGGCATTGGGCCAAATTGCGGGCGCACGATACTGTGTTCGCCACAGGCTATCGCAGGACGAGGAACGGAACGCAGCAGTTGGAGCTGCGCTTTGATGGAATCGCCGGTTGCCTACGGACGCCGGAAGGCGGGAGCAGTAAGCAGTATCTGGTAGTCAAAAAAAATGACCAGACACACGCGCGGCTTTTAACCGTGCGCGAAGCGGCCAGACTGATGGGAGCGCCAGACAGCTTTGAACTTCCCGGAAGTTATAACGACGGATATAAAGCGATGGGCGACGCAGTGGCCGCGCCGGTCGCGCATTTTATAGGGGAGCGATTCCTAACCAAAATTGCGGAGGCGATATATAATGATTAGTCCCGAAGAACGCTTGAAAGTCTTTCAAGCTGAAAACCATATTACTACGAAAGGGCCTCTCTCTTTGGTTGTGCAGTTTACTCGCATGGTGAGAGATAAGGCTTTCCCGTTGAACCCCGACGACTTCCAAACAAGCAGCAAAGGACAGGTAGCAGGGCTTGGCGGAGCGAACTTGAAGAAGATTTTGAAAGAGCACGGCATCACCCAGCAACTATCCTCCGAAGGCGGAAGAACCAGCCGGGGCAGCATGGGCCTGATGATTAAATATGTGGACTTTCTGAATGCATGGAATGCGGAGGAATCTGTAGATTTTTCTGTGGTCGAGGACTTTTGGGCCGAGCAGGTGCGCGAATACTTTAGAAATCAGCCGTTCGTCCTGACCGCCGACACATCCAAAACAATCGGCGCAAACCTGGACGATCTGTTCGAGCAGGCGAAGAAGCGTCAAAAGCAAAATCCCGGCACGCAGTATCTCGGCACAGTGTTGCAACATCTTGTCGCGGCGAAGCTCTGCCTAATCCTGCCGGAAGGCTCTTTTGAAATTCACGGAGCATCTGTGGCCGACGGCCCCACAGATCGCAACGGTGATTTTGTCATTGGCAATACGGTCATTCACTGTACGACTATGCCTGGCGCGTTGCTGATTGAAAAATGCAAGGCAAATCTCCGCGCCGGTTGCCACCCCGTCATCATCACGATTTTCGAGCGCGTACATACCGCTCTCAATCTTGCCGAGGACGCCGGTCTGGCCGGGCGCGTTGAAGTGTGGGACATTCAGCAGTTCTTGTCCGCTAACGTCTACGAGCATAGTCTCTTTGACGAGGCCAAGAGAAACGCCACGCTCTCCGGCATCATTGACCGATACAACAAAATCGTGCTGGAGGCGGAAACCGATCCCAGCCTTCGCATAGAATTTGAAGCCAGGTGAGTTGCTGTGGCTGATGTTTTCGATGCGGAAAAACGCTCTGATATTATGCGTCAGGTCAAATCCAAAAAGAACAAGTCCACCGAACTGCGGCTAATTGAAATATTCAAGCAAAACGGGATCACCGGCTGGCGAAGAAATTACCCGGTAAAGGGACATCCCGATTTTGTGTTTCCAAAGAGGAAAATAGCCGTGTTTGTAGACGGTTGCTTCTGGCATGGGCATGACTGCCGGAACACACGTCCTGCCGATCATCAGGAATACTGGCAGAAAAAGCGCGAGCGGAACATGAAGCACGACAAAGAGGTAACGGCCATGTTTGAGGCGCGCGGCTGGACGGTGTTGCGGATTTGGGAGTGCGAGTTGAAAAAGAAAAACTTAGATTGTACAGTTGAAAAAATTAAGCAGATTTTGAGCGTAGAAAGATATCCAGGCAAATAAGAGGGTGATTATTTGGGCCAAAGCAAGTTTAATGAAAAGAACACGGCAAATGAAGTTGTTGCCATAGATTTATTTTGCGGTTGTGGCGGTGTTACAGAAGGACTTAAGCAAGCTGGTTTTACAGTTATTGCAGCTGTAGATAACGATCCGATATGTTGTCAAACATATCGTTTAAATCATCCAGAAGTTAGTCTTCTTGAAAAAGATATCTGTAAAACCAGTGCTCGTTCCCTCAAATCAATTTTAGGAAAACGAAAACTAGATTTATTGGTGGTATGCGCTCCTTGCCAGCCATTTAGCAGCCTAAACAAATCCAAAAAGCCAGACGAGCGCGTATATTTAATACTCCAATCTGTGCGCTTCACTAAAGCATTAAAACCCCAATATGTGCTCTTTGAAAATGTGCCGGGTATAACAAAAAACTCTACAGTAATCAACCAGTTGAAATCCGAATTTTCAAAATTAGGATATAATTTAAGCAAACCGAAACAAATTGATGCTGCAGATTATGGTGTTCCTCAAAGACGAGTAAGGTGCGTTATCGTCGCTTCTCGAAAAAAAGTGGTTGATTTGCCGCCACCTACTACTCCGCCTGGACATAGAATAACTGTTCGGGATGCAATTGGGGATTTACCGGCGGCTGGGTTTATCAATCCAAAAGACTCACTTCATGTTTGTAGAAAACATAGTAAAATAACAATTGATAGATTGCAACATATTTCTCATGACGGAGGAAGTCGTGACGAGCTTCCAGCTCACTTGAGGTTGCAGTGCCACAAGAAACTTGATGATATAGGCGAAGCAACTTATTATTGCGATGTTTATGGACGTATGCGGTGGGACACAGTGGCACCTACGTTAACTACAGGATGCACCGATGTAACCAAAGGACGGTATGCGCATCCAGTTTTTGACAGAGCAATTACTTTGCGTGAAGCTGCACTTCTGCAAACTTTTCCAATAGATTATCGTTTTTATGGAAATTCTGGACAAATAGCAAGACAAATTGGAAACGCAGTTCCTGTAAATCTTGCAAAAAACTTAGCTTTGATTTTTTACACGATAAATAAAGGAGACGTGCTATGATCTATACAACAAGCCAACAAGAAGCCCTTGACTATCGTGGCGGAAACCTACTCATAATTGCCTGCGCAGGAAGCGGAAAAACTCAAGTTCTTTCGCGCAGAATTGCTTTGCTTGTATCCGAAGGGGTACCCAAAGAAAGTATTATTGCCTTTACTTTTACTGATATGGCAGCCGGGGAATTGAAATCACGTATCAGAAAAGAGTTGGCGTCGTTGCGTGAAGAAGGACGGATCGATGATGCGTCTCTAGGTGAAATATACATTGGAACTATACATAGTTTTAGCTTACAGCTCCTAAAAGAAATACACCCAAGCTACAGAAATTATGATATTATTGACGAAAAGCGCCAAGCAGCTATTATTGTATCTAAGTATCTCGATTTTGGGTTAGACAAATTGCAAGGAGCGAATTCCAAAATCGAAACCATCCGCCGCTTTATTGAAACGCTAAATATAATATACAGAGAAAATCTAGATGTTGACAATTTTAAAAACCAGGATTTAATTAATTCTGTCCACCAATATCAAAATTTCATCAAACAGCGCCCGAATTGTTTCCTTACCTTTGATGAGATTATAGCCGAATTGACTAGTGTGATTGAGAGTAATGAAGCCATTCGCGCTCAGGTTCAGAACCGCTTCACTAACATCTTTGTAGATGAATATCAGGACGTTGATGACCGCCAAGAACAACTTATCCGACTTTTAAGCAACGATGGGCAAACTGCGGCAGTTTGTGCAGTCGGCGATGATGATCAGGCAATTTATCGCTTCCGTGGCGCAACCGTTACAAATATTTTAACATTTGAAAACCGATACCCTTCTGTAAAGCGAATTACCTTATCCACCAATTTTAGATCATCCCATGCCATTGTCGAAATTGCTAACGCTGCAGTATCAGGACAGCGTATTGGTAGACGAAACATTTTAGGATTACATCGTCGTCTGCCAAAGACAATGAAAGCACAGCATTATAATGCCGCCACAAACCAATTCGAAGAAACAATGGCGGAGCACGGCGATGTCTGGAATTGCACCTTTAGCAGCGAGAATCAAGAAGCAAATTTTATTGCTGATAGAATTCAAGAGTTGTTGGGCATTCCTTGGAATTCTGCTGGCACTTTGAGAGGATTATCTTACGCAGATATGTCTATCTTGTGCCGTAGTTTGAATTATACTAAAGCCATAACGGATGAACTTGATCGCAGAAATATTCCATATATTATAAAAGGTTCAAAGGGTTTATTTGAAAGTGCGGAGATTAAGGTAGTCCACGCCGCATTTTGTCTGCTTTTTGACAGTCAATATGTGACTCCAGACCCTAACCAATTTGACAGATATACTTTTTATGACGAAGCCGCTACCAGAGATGTCATTCGCACAAATGTAGACTTTCTCAACCGGATTGGTGCATTACCGTACGCCGATAGCAATACTCTATTTGGATGGATCGCTCAGAAGAAAGTTTTATTCAAACGAATGCTCGATCCTCAAGCACGCATCCGTTATCACTTAAGCCGGCGTATCTTTCCACAAGAACTCTTTTATGAGTTGTTGGAGGTACTCGGAACCAATAAGAATGATGTCCCAGAAAACATTTTGTATAACTTGGGCCGCTTTAGTGAACTTATTCTGGATTTCGAGTCGGTTCATCAATGGGTAACGCCCTATGATATGAGGGACTTTGCGTACTATTTGGGGTATTGGGCAATACGAGAAGCAAATGATATTCGGCATCAAGATCTCGGTGCGCAAGATGCAGTTCAGATTTCCACAATACATCAAGCAAAAGGATTAGAGTGGCCAGTCGTTTTTATTCCAACCTTAACCAATCGGCGCTTTCCTTCGCAAAGAAGGAATCGTGGAACCGAACACCTAATGGAATCAGATGAATGTACTGGCCGAGTTAGCGTTAGAAACAATTCTCCAGAAGCTCAGGAAAGATTCGATGAAGAGTTGCGTCTTTGGTATGTTGCACTAACTAGGAGCAAAAAATATTTATTCATTAGCGGCGTAGAATGCACTCGTACGCATACTTCACAATTTGCTTCAAATATTCAACACGATTATGTCTGCACCGATCCACAGACTGTGTTTCCCAGGCAGAATCGTATTGCTCCTTCTGTGCCTATAGATGCAACGATATTACCAACGAATTTTAGTGATTTGCGCTATTATTGGGATTGCCCAAAAGACTATTTGCTTCGTAGGCTTATGGGATTTAGTCCCGGCGTAAATGAAAGTTATGGCTATGGCCAGCAAATTCATAATTTGCTGGCGTTGTTGCATGAAACTTTGCCGAATTTAAATGTTGATGATGCATGGATAGAATCCCAGGTAGACGGGCATTTCAATTTACGATATACTCGCGGCGAGCCACTAGAGGCAATGAAGGCTGCTGCTAAACGTATTCTTAAAAACTATCTCCATGATGACCCTGAACTTCAAAGCAAAGTCCTTCATGCAGAAAAGCCTTTCGAGTTTATTATCGGCGACGCAATGATAAGCGGAACAATCGATTTGCTAAACAAAGCCAATCCAACAGATGAAAATGAGGCTAAGGTGGAAATCGTTGATTTCAAAACAGGAAAATCTGGAGATGATTTAGCTGCTGCTGAACGTCGCAGCCACGTCCAGCAACAACTGCAAATGTATGCGATTGCAACACAAGACGCTCTCGGACTTGAACCGTTAAAAGCAACTGCACATTTCTTGTATGCTAACCAACCTCACGTCAAAGAAGATGTAGAGCTTTCGGAAGAACAAATGGAAAATATGAAACATCAAATCGCTAACACGGTAACCTCAATAAAGCAAGGTCGTTTTCCTTTATGCGCATCAAAGACTAGGTGTACTTCTTGCGATTTTAAGGCTATTTGCAACGGATCAACTAGATAGGCTGTATACCTGCCGCCGCTCTCTGAAACCGGACAGGCTTTTTGTTCCCTCCCGGTCACAAAAACCCCGCCCGTTTTCCTGACGGGAGAAGCGGGGGCAAACAGCACCGCCCCCCCGCTTTCCCCGGCAGACGCGCCAGCAGGTATAACACACTACACCTTGCAAGCAAGGCCGTGTGCCAAAGGGGAGGCACGGCCCCCCTTTGGAAACCCCCGGTTTTGTCGGCGTGTGGCCACAGTCCGCATTTGCGGCCCATACCCCCACCCCTCCAAAACCCAAAGAAGCGGCGCAGCCCAGCCCACCCCACGGGCTGATCTGCGCCGTTTCTTTGTTCGGCCTGCGGACCGGGACGGGAGTTCTTACTGGGGGTGTTGAAGCGCAAAATTTGCGTTTTAATTATGGTGTTTTGCTGTTGCATATTATGTCGTATTGTGGTATAATCATAGTAACAGATAGGGGGCGATTTTTTGAAAATAGTTGCGGAACGGATAAGAAGCCTGCGGGAAAGTGCGAAGCTGTCGCAGGTGAAAATGGGTGAAATCGTGGGGGCGAAGCAATCCAGCCTAAACCGCTATGAGCAAGACCAGACTTCCCCCAGCTATGAAACCCTTGTGCGCTATGCGGATTATTTTGATGTGTCGCTGGACTATATTCTGGGCCGTACCGATGACCCACGGGGTAAACTGTACGGGTGCAAGCCCAAGTTTGCCGACAGCGACCCGGAGCTGGAAAAGTTTGTGGAGATGTGCTTTGACCCCAAGTCCCCCATAAACAGCCGCTTGAAAGAAACCCTGTTGACGATGCTGCGGGAGGGGAAGAAATGAAAGCTGTGATATACGCCCGCTATTCCTCCGATAATCAGCGAGAAGAAAGTATTGAAGGCCAAATCCGGGAGTGTACCGCCTTTGCGGAAAAGAACGGTATCACCATCCTGCGCCACTATATAGACCGGGCCTTCTCCGCCAAGACCGACAACCGCCCGGAATTTCAGAACATGGTCAAGGACAGCGGCAAGCGCCTGTTCGATATGATTATCGTCTGGAAGCTGGACAGGTTTGCACGAAACCGCTACGACAGCGCCCGGTATAAGGCCGCTCTGAAAAAGAACGGGGTCAAGGTGGTGTCCGCCACCGAGGTTATTTCAGACGGTGCCGAGGGTATCATTTTGGAAAGCGTGCTGGAAGGCTACGCCGAATACTACTCCGCCGACCTGTCCGAAAAGGTTGTCCGGGGCATGACGGAGAACGCCCTGAAATCCAAGTACAATGGCGGCACCCTGCCCATCGGCTATCAGATCGACAGCGACCAGTGTTTCCAGCTTGACCCGCTCACTGCCCCCTTTGTGCGGGAGGCGTTCCAGCGGTACGATGAGGGGGCCACCATGACCCAAATCCGGGACTGGCTCAACGGGCAGGGCGTGAAGA
>ERZ827512.3274-NODE-3274-length-11546-cov-3.100339_pt1 | contig 11546 bp, 10 predicted proteins | sample MGYA00519916_ERZ827512 | MGnify/ENA primary metagenome ERZ827512 (study PRJEB31778, sample SAMEA3449335) | human gut metagenome | biome: human gut; feature: human-associated habitat; material: faeces | place: United Kingdom | collected 2010/2012 ... | reverse complement strand
TGTAACACTCTCCATAGACCTGTCTTTTTGGGGTGGGAGTGAAGGCGAGCCGCGTAATGCTGTTCTGCCGGAAGTTTATGCGGAAGACTTTAGTGCCGCAGTTGATTTTTTAGGTACCCGTCCGTTTGTTGACCGGAATCTGATTGGAGTAATCGGTATTTGCGGTAGTGGAAGTTTTGCTATCAGTGCAGCGAAAATAGACCCTCGCCTTAAAGCCATTGCGACAATCAGTATGTACAATATGGGTACCGCTAGCCGTAACGGGTTAAAACACTCATTGACATTGGAACAGAGAAAGCAAATAATGGCTGAAGCGGCAGAACAGCGTTATGCTGAATTTTTAGGTGGAGAAACTAAATATACCGGTGGCACTGTACATCAACTGACAGAAAAGTCCAGTCCGATTGAACGGGAGTTCTATGAGTTCTACCGTACACAAAGAGGAGAATTTACCCCCGACGGAGCAACTCCTATGACCACCACTCATCCTACACTTTCAAGCAATGTGAAATTTATGAATTTCTATCCTTTCGAAGATATTGAGACTATTTCACCCCGCCCTATGCTTTTCATCACCGGTGAAAATGCCCACTCACGTGAATTTAGTGAAGACGCCTACCGATTGGCCGCCGAACCTAAAGAACTGTATATAGTACCCGGTGCCGGACACGTAGATCTTTACGATCGTGTGAGCCTTATTCCATTTAATAAACTGGAATCCTTCTTTAAGGAATATCTAAAGAAATAAGTTTTAATACTATAAATATGAGATACTATATAATAGCAATTCTTACTATGCTGACATTATCGGTCGGTTCCGCATCATGCAGCGAGGATGAGCCATTGCAGGGAACAGGTCAGCAGACAACCCCGAATAATGGAAATTACAGGGAACAGGTCAACAAGTGACTCCGGGTAATGGTTCTGGTTCCGGTGATAATGGCAGTAACAATAATGGCAATAATCCCGATGATAATGACGACAATAACGATGATACCCCAGTGAGCAATAATCTTAAAATAACAATCGGACCTGTTTCATTCAATGCCACATTGGACAATAATGAGACAGCGAAAGCATTTAAGAGACTACTCCCTATGACAGTGGATATGTCTGAACTGCATGGTAATGAAAAATATTATTATCTGTCGAAGGGTTTGCCGACAGCGTCGTCCAATCCCGGGACTATTCGGACAGGTGACTTGATGCTTTACGGTTCCACTTGTGTGGTACTATTTTATGAAACCTTTTCCACTTCATATAATTATACCCGTTTAGGACGTATAACAAATCCTTCAGGACTGGCCTCCGCCCTTGGTTCAGGAGGCGTAAATGTAACTTTTGAAATAACAGATTAAAGAATAAACTAATGGAACAAATAAGAAATAAAGAATATGGAGGCGAACGTCCTCTGTTCGCGACCCACGACCTTCAACTGGAAGATGTGACGATTCGCGCCGGTGAATCCGCACTGAAAGAATGTAGTAACATCATAGCAATTAACTGTCGCTTTGAAGGAAAATATCCTTTTTGGCATACCAACGGATTCATTGTGAAAAACTGTCTCTTTACAGAGGGAGCCCGTGCTGCTTTATGGTACTCTCAAAGTCTGCAAATGGCAGATACCTTGGTAGAAGCACCGAAGATGTTCCGTGAAATGGACGGAATAAAACTCGAAAACGTGCAGTTGCCTAATGCTTTGGAAACGTTTTGGTATTGCCGTAATATAGAACTGAAGAACGTACAGATTGATAAAGCGGATTACCTTTTTATACACAGTGAGAATATTAAGATACAAAACTATGCCCAAAACGGGAACTATTCGTTCCAATATTGCAAGAATGTAGAAATCCGTAATGCAGTTATCAACTCCAAAGATGCTTTCTGGAATACGGAAAATGTAACAGTCTATGATTCCGAGCTGAACGGAGAATATCTGGGTTGGCATTCTAAAAACTTACGTCTGGTAAATTGCAGGATTTCGGGGACTCAACCGCTTTGCTACGCACATGATCTGGTGATGGAAAATTGTACGATGGCGGAAGATGCTGACCTTGCTTTTGAACACAGTAGTGTGAAGGCAACGATTAAAAGTCCCGTTCATAGCGTAAAAAATCCTCGTACGGGAAGTATTGTTGCCGAAAGTTTCGGAGCAATCATTCTGGACGAAAACCTTAAAGCGCCAGGAAATTGCGAATTGAAACTTTGGGACGATCTAACCTGTTTTAATTGAAATATGAAGTATAATTTCGATGAAATTATTCCACGCAGAGGAACGAATTCTTATAAATGGGATTCGGCTGAAGATGCGGATGTATTGCCGATGTGGGTAGCTGATATGGATTTCCGTACGGCTCCCCCTGTCGTGGAGGCATTGAAGAAACGGGTGGAACATGGGATTTTCGGTTATGTACGTGTACCTGATGTATACTACGAAGCGATAACCAATTGGTTTGCACGACGACATGCCTGGCGGATAGAAAAAGAATGGATTATTTATACTACCGGAGTTGTGCCGGCAATATCTGCTGCAATTAAAGCACTGACAGTACCCGGCGATAAAGTGATGGTACAGACGCCTGTATATAACTGCTTTTTCTCCTCTATCCGTAATAACGGGTGCGAGATGATTGCCAATCCTTTAGTATATAGAAACAGAGGGTATCAGATTGACTTTGATGATTTGGAGAAGAAAACTTCCGATCCGAAGGTAAAACTCATGTTGTTATGTAATCCGCATAATCCTGTCGGAAGAGTATGGAGTAAGCAGGAATTAAGGCAGATAGGTGAGATTTGTATTCGGAATAATGTGTTTGTGATTGCTGATGAAATTCATTGTGAATTGGTTTTTCTGGGGCATGAATATACTCCTTTCGCTTCTATATCAGAAGAGTTTCTTATGAATTCGGTAACCTTTGTTTCGCCTAGCAAGGCTTTTAATCTGGCAGGGCTTCAGATAGCCAATATTATTTCTGCAGATGCAAATGTACGGGTGAGAATAGATAAAGCGATTAATATAAATGAAGTTTGTGATGTGAATCCTTTCGGAGTGGAGGCGTTGATGGCTGCTTACAATGAGGGCGAAGAATGGCTGGAAGAACTTAAAATCTATTTGTTTGCGAATTACATCTATTTAAAAGGTTATTTTGATGAATATCTTCCGGAATTTCCCGTAATGATGTTGGAAGGTACATATCTGGTTTGGGTGGATTGCTCGGTCTTGAATCAAACGTCAGCAGAAATAGTAAAAGACTTGTTGAAGAAAGAAAAACTTTGGGTGAACGAAGGCAGTCTGTATGGAGAGACTGGTGAAGGGTTTATCCGTATCAATATTGCGTGTCCGCGACAGCGGTTGATAGAAGGATTAAACAGATTGAAGCGGGTACTGAAATCATAAATACGAATGAAAAGAAGTAGTTAGAAAAAAGAACGCTCAAACGGTAAATATAACATACTCCGTTTGAGCGTTTCTCTTATTAAGAAATCTTTTTGGAATGATGGGGGAGAAAACGATAAGTTATATCCTCTATTATTCCATTTTCTATGTGGTACAACCGTTGATTGGTCGTTTCAGATTTTAATCCTCCCAGAGACTCGATGTAAGGTCCCAACTTTATATATTGGAAATGAGATACATCAAAGTGCTCCGGCAGCTTGCTCTTCCCGGAGTACCATCCGACTTTTACCGGAGTGATGGTCTGCTTGTGTAAAAAAGCAGCTAATTGTTCCACTTCTGCGGGTGAAGCATCACCGCCCATGAAACAGACACAGGTGATCGCTTTTCCATATTTACCGAGCAGGGTAGAAAGACTTTCTTCCGTCAACGGTTCTCCTATGTCCTCCATTAGATATGCACTGTGGCACCCTTTACAATGGTTGGGGCAGTTGGAGAGGTTGATGGCTAATGTCACCTCATCCGGTATCTCCTGAAAAACAATATCATAATCAGCGTACCGGAGCATAATATCTTAAATCGGCCTCCTTTTGCCGTGCTTGGGAGAAATTGCTGATACGCTTCATATATCCGATGACGCGGGTCAGATAATCCACATTCTCGCTGTGACATTCGGGACATTCATGCAAATACCGTTTGTCGATATGATGGCATTTGTTACATACTGTATTCGGAATATTGAATGTGAAGTAGTTGCAACCTTCGGTAGCGGCAACACGAAGCAACTGCCGGTATTGCTCTTTGCTAAGATGCTCTTCCAGATTCATGTGCAAAGCCGAACCACCCGTCAGATGCTCGATATAACGATGCCCGTGCAGGCGGAATTTATCGACAATGTTCAGCGATTTGTCTTCTACAATATAGAAATAGCTGTTGTAACATTCGCGGTAAGTCTGGAATCCGGCTTCCTTGTCCCATTTCGCGTGTTTCACACCCACATTTTCGGCAGGAATCATTTCGCAGTTGAAAAGTACTTCTTTGGTACGATATTTCTTATTGTATTTCTCAATCATGCCGAGAATCTCCTGCACAAAAGCCTCGTATTTCGGATTGTCGTTGATGTCGATTCCCATAAATTGGGCTGCTTCCACCAGTCCGTTCACGCCGATAGTCAGATATTGGCGGCTCATATTGATATAACCCGCATCAAACAAAGGTAACATACCCTTTGCCTGCAATAATTTCAGGTTCTCATTATAGGCAAGCTGTACTTTGTGAACTAGGTCTACTACTTCTTCCAGGAAGAAAGGGTAGAGGATACCTGATTTCACAGCATGCTGTATACAACGGTTCAGATTGATGGTCAACACGCTCTTCGAACCGGTAGAGACTCCTCCGGCTCCCAGTGTATAACTAAAGCCATTGTCCTGTATTTCATTACGTAGACGGCAGCAGCTACTCAAAGAGTCGGCATTGTCACTCATATAGGTGAAGAACGAATGTCCTTCGGCATACATTTCAGCGGTGAAGTCGCCATATTCCTTATCCAGTACATCGCCGTCTTTGGTCAGGAGTGCCATTGTCTCTACAGGGAATGTCAGAACGGTGCGTGTACGCTCCTTATTAAACCATTTCATAAAACGCTTCTGCAACCAGCTAAGCGAATCCCAGTCGGGTTTGCTTCCGTCGGGGAAAACAAAGTGCTCGAAAAGGCTATTGAAATAATACTTGTCATAATAAGCCACATTCCAGAAAACTGCTTGGAAATTGCGGGCACCCGTAGGCTGGTTGATGGAATATACGATTTGCTCGAAACAGTCTGTGATGATTTTATCGATCGATCTTTGTTTCAGAGACAAGTCTGCCAGTTTATCCAGATGTTTATAATAGTCCTGTCCGTATTCCAAACCAATGAAATAGTTCATGTACATCAGGAATTCAGGAGTGGCACATGCGCCGCTTAGCATACTGGATACGATAAATACCATGTTGATAAATCCTCCGCAGAAGGATTTCAGATTGGTCGGGGCGGTAGAATTGCCTCCTACTGCTGTTGTTCCTGCTATCAGCCAGGGATACATGGTAATACTGGCACAGTAGTTCGCCAGATTGGTTTCATCATTTTTGTAGATGAAGTGATGATTCAGGAGTTCCAAATAACGGTCGGAAGCCTCTTTACCATACATATCCCTCAAACGGTCTGTCAGCAGGCGGCGGTTGAGGCGGATGAAATTGGATTTGGGCAGTTCTCCTATCAGTGTGGCGATATTCTTGTTTTCCACATTGGCGTTGGCATCGTACTTGCTACCGCTGGCAGGGTTGGAAGCATCGCAATAATCCATGAGGAATTTAAGTTTGTCTCTGACTTCACGGTCTTCCAAATGTTTTTGACGATACAGCATATACGCTTTGGCCACGCTGTAATAATGTTCTGCCATCAAGGCGACTTCCACCTGGTTTTGGATTTCCTCTACGTTTGTTCCGTCACTGATACTGACACGGCTTAACACATTGGTTATCACATCTTGCGTAGCAAAACTACCTACTGATAAAAATGCCTTGGATATGGCATTTTTGATTTTGTCGAGGGAAAAAGCTTCTTTTTTCCCGTCTCTTTTGATAATGAATATCTCCGAACTAATCATACCTATATTTTAAGAATTAACAAAATAGATTTAGTGCCTACATAGTTATTCATGCACGACAATTTCTGGAGACTTGTAATAAAATGGACCTGTACGATTCGTTCTATTGCCTTTCACCCGAAAGCCTGGAATAACGGAAATTTTATCGGCAGGTCTTCTGACTTGTTTTTGTTGTGGCGCCTTCCCGATCCGTTTCATGAATCAGTGGCAAATGAATGCCATAACATTTCTCTTTTTTATGAGAGAGATAAAACTTACAGCTACGGGGATAGTTCCGGATTTTCACTGGATTCCCTTTTAATTCCGTCTGGTGATAATGCCATTCCGGAAACCGATGTTGGCGGCAAAGTTAGAAATTAAATCAAGATTCCAATTGAAAAGGAAGAAAAATATTCGCTCTTTATCAGAACGATATATGGCATTAACAACCTGATAACTTTCCGTTTATGTTCTATTCTTCGTATTTTAGTAGAGTCCGGTTTATGTATTTCCTGCCTGATGGATGAATGAAAGTGTAGAATAATGAAACAAGATGCATAATGGTTAGCGATGTTGGGATCCCTTTCTCTTCAGGGAATGAGGCGTTTGCATTGATGTTTCCATATTTTAGATTTTTCGAAAGCATAATAGATGTTAATAGGGCTCATGGCTTGCGAACTAATTTTTGATATGATATGTTGTTTAAAGTGAATAACGAATTAAAAAATGAACTAGAAAGTTAGACATGAACAAACAATACATTTCTAATGATTTAGCAGATAAAACATTACATTTAAAACTTATGAATATGAGAAAATCTATTATTTTATTAGCTTTTATATTGGGTGGCTTTACAGTAGCAAATGCCCAATCAGTTGTAGAAGGTACCAAACTTACAGATAATTGGTCTGTCGGAGTAAATGCCGGTGGAGTTACTCCCCTTACTCACAGTGCTTTCTTTAAAGGTATGCGTCCCACTTTTGGAGTGGGAGTCTCAAAGCAATTAACTCCTATCTTCGGTTTGGGATTCCAAGGAATGGGATATATCAATACCACATCCAGTAAAACGGCTTTCGATGCTTCGGATGTCAGCGTATTGGGTAAAGTCAATTTGATGAATCTATTTGCAAGTTACACGGGCGAACCTCGTTTGTTTGAAGTGGAAGCTGTGGCCGGAATGGGTTGGTTACATTATTATGTGAATGGCGATGGCGATCAGAACTCCTGGTCTACGCGTTTGGGATTGAATTTCAATTTCAACTTGGGTGAAAGTAAAGCATGGACATTAGGAATCAAACCTGCCATTGTGTATGATATGCAAGGTACTTACCCTGAAACAAAGAGCCGTTTCAATGCTAATAACGCAGGTTTTGAGTTGACAGCCGGATTGACATATCACTTTAAGACAAGTAACGGAACACATCATTTTGCCAAAGTGAGAGTATATAATCAAGCCGAAATTGACGGACTGAACTCTTCAATCAATGCACTTCGTGCAGATGTAAACAACAAAGATGGTGAGATCAGCAATGCAAACCAACGTATCAACGGATTGCAGGAAGAACTTGAAGCATGCCGCACAAAAGTGGTTCCGGTGGAGACTGTAGTGAAAACCGCCCGTGTACCCGAATCTATCATTACTTTCAGACAAGGTAAATCGTCAGTTGACGCTTCACAACTTCCTAATGTGGAACGTGTAGCTTCTTACCTGAAGAAATATGCTGATTCTAAAGTGGTTATTAAGGGATACGCTTCTCCGGAAGGTAGTGTTGAAGTGAATGCCAGAATTGCCGCAGCACGTGCAGAAGCTGTAAAAACGATCTTGGTCAACAAGTATAAAATCAGTGCATCTCGTATCACTGCTGAAGGTCAGGGTGTAGGCGATATGTTTACTGAACCGGATTGGAACCGTGTAAGTATATGTACTATTGAAGATTAAACTGATATATTACAGAAATAGAATAATGAAGGCTGCCCCAAAAGGCAGCCTTTGTTGCATATCTTGGGTTGTATTTTTGAATACTCTGAAAGTTTAGTAAACAGATTTCTTTGTACATTACATAAAATGGTTATTTTTGCAGGTATTGTTCATGCGCGTTCTGTGTTGAGTGTGCAAATATCAACCATTAAAAACTGTATTATGAAGAGAGTATTCGTTTTTCAAGATTTTAAATCGCAGAAATTCTGGAGCATAGAGGTAGTCGGAACAGATGTTACTGTAAATTATGGTAAGTTGGGGACCGACGGACAAACACAAGTGAAAAACTACGCAACGACTGAAGAGGCTGAAAAAGCAGCCGGCAAACTGATTGCGGAAAAAACCAAAAAAGGGTATGTAGAAACTGCTGAAGAAACTGCACGTGAAATGAAAGTGGAAGCCAAGAAATATACTTTGAGTTACGATGAGTATGAAAACAATGTGAATCTTCTGGATAAGATATTGAAAGATAAACATCTCTCTGAATATAAACAAATAACAATCGGTTGTTGGGATTATGAGGGTGGCGACTGTTCTGCCTTATTACAGGGAATGATTGAAAATAAGGAGAAGTTCGCACAAATAGAAGGCTTGTTCTGGGGAGATATTGAGCAGGAAGAACAGGAGATTTCATGGATTGAACAAGCTGATATTAGTCCGCTGCTCGATGCCATGCCTAAATTGAAAGATCTGAAAATCAAAGGAACCAATAATCTGCGTTTGGGAAAGACTTCACGGCCGGAGTTGCGGTCACTCGAAATTATCAGTGGTGGCCTGCCTACCGAAGTGGTAGAAGATATTCTTGGTTCTGATTTCCCCAATCTGGAAAAACTGATTCTATATGTTGGTGTGGAAGATTATGGATTTGAAGCTGATATTGAGATATTCCGTCCGTTGTTCTCCAAAGAACGTTTCCCGAAGCTGACTTATCTGGGGATCGTCAACTCTGAAGAACAGGACAAGATTGTAGAAATGTTCCTGGAGTCGGATATTCTTCCCCAACTTGAAACAATGGATGTTTCGGCTGGTACTCTCAAAGATGAAGGTGCCCAATTATTGCTGGATAATATGGATAAGATCGCTCATTTGAAGTTTATCAATATGCGCTATAATTATTTGAGCAAGGAGATGAAGAAACAGTTGCAGAGTCTCCCTATGAAAATAGATATTGCTGAAACTGAAGAGGCAGATGAATATGATGGTGAATTGTGGTATTACCCGATGATTACAGAATAGGAGATGCAGATAATCGTTGTCAGCAACTCTCTGTCCAAACGTATAGAATACTTTATTGAAGCAGGCAAACACTTGCAGACGGAAGTTCGTTTTATGACTTACGGGGAACTTTTTAACTGCTTGCCGCAACTACGGCAGGCAGTTATCAAACTGGAACCTTGTGTAAGCGATGAAACGAATTTCCTGAAATATGCGCTGTTGAATCAGGCATATAAGGAGACACTGCAACGTTTAGGCGAGATGAGGTTATCTGATGACGTGTGCTTTTTGAATACTCCCCATGCTTTATTACGTGCTCTTGATAAAAAGGAAACTAAACAAGTGTTGATGGACAGAGGGTTGAAAGTGACTCCGATGTTACCTTCTCCCCGTTCTTTTGATGAGTTGAGAGAGCTTCTTACCGGTTGCGGGAGAGGATGCTTTTTAAAACCCCGTTACGGTTCGGGGGCGGGAGGCGTTATGGCTATTCGCTATCAACCCAACCGGAATAAATGGGTAGTCTATACTACCTTGCAACAAGTGGATGGAGTCATTCATAACACTAAACGTATCCACCGTTTGAGTACGGAAAAAGAGATGATCCCGTTGGCGGAAGCTGTGATGCAAACAGAAGCTATTTTAGAAGAATGGATTCCTAAAGAGCAGTTGCAGGGAGAGAATTATGATCTTCGTGTAGTGTGCCGGGAATCTGAAATTGATTATATCGTTGTGAGATGCAGTAAAGGAAGCATAACCAATCTGCATCTGAACAATAAGGCACATTGGTGGAACGAATTGTCTTTGCCGGAAGTAGTGCGGCAACAAATCTATTTTCAGTGTCAGGAAGCGGTTCAATCTTTGGATTTGCAATATGCCGGAGTGGATGTACTGATAGAGAGAGGAACAGATATTCCTTATATAATAGAAGTCAACGGACAGGGAGATCATGTGTATCAGGATATGTTTGCTCATAATTCTATTTATATTCAACAGATAAAAAACATAAAAAAGAGATATAACCATGCAAATAGATGAACTGCCGGCTGGCGAACAGACCCAAAATCCGGATCTGGATATGAATCAGGTGGTGGGTACTCATGATATATTGATGCTTTGCTTTGATACCTTGCGTTATGATGTCAGCAAGGAGGAAGAAGAGGCAGGAAGAACACCGGTACTGAACAGTCACGGAGGAGAATGGGAAAAAAGACATGCGCCGGGAAATTTTACTTACCCGTCTCATTTTGCCATCTTTGCAGGATTTCTGCCTTCTCCGGCGGAACCTCATTCGCTACGCAGCCGTAAGTGGTTGTTTTTCCCTGTGCAAGCTGGTACGGGACGTATTCCGCCTGCGGGAAGTTATCCGTTTACGGAAGCAACTTTTGTGCAAAGCCTTGCCAATGTAGGTTATGAAACGATTTGTATAGGAGGGGTGAACTTCTTCAGCAAGCGTAATGAACTGGGGCGTGTGTTTCCCGGTTACTTTACTAAAAGTTATTGGCTGCCGACCTTTGGATGCACGGCACCCGATAGTACTGAAAAACAAATTGATTTTGCATTGAAGAAACTCGAAAACTATCCGGAGGACAAACGGATTTTTATGTATATCAATTTTTCTGCTATTCATTATCCGAACTGTCATTATGTGGAAGGCAAAATGAAGGATGATAAGGAATCACACGCTGCCGCGCTGCAATATGTCGACAGTCAGCTACCCCGTTTATTTCAGGCCTTTCAGAAGCGGGGAAATACGCTGGTGATTGCTCTTTCCGATCATGGCACTTGCTATGGAGAGGATGGATATGAATATCATTGCATATCTCACGAAACGGTTTATACAGTCCCTTACAAACACTTTATTTTAACGAAAAAATGAATCAACCGCTACCACGATATGTAGACTATATGTATAGTTATCCACATAAAACTGCTTATCGTTCTTTTCCGTCCCCGGTTTCGCTGGTTCCTTACCTGAAACAGGTGGAAGGACAGAAAGCATCGCTTTATTTCCATATTCCTTTTTGTAGTCATAAATGTGGATATTGCAACCTGTTTTCTCTGCAAACAAATCGTGCGGATTATATCGCAACTTATTTGGAAACTCTTCACAAGCAGGCGCAACAGTTGTCTCCACTCACTACCGGACTGGCATTTGATAGTTTCGCCATTGGAGGAGGCACACCGTTGCTCCTCACTGTTCCTCAACTGGAATACTTACTGGATACAGCTGCCTTATTCGGAGTGCATCCTTCACATACCTTTACTTCCGTAGAAACATCGCCGGAATATGCCGATCCTGCCCGTTTGGACTTATTGAAGCAAGCAGGAGTGGCTC
>ERZ827512.3273-NODE-3273-length-11548-cov-4.153485_pt1 | contig 11548 bp, 9 predicted proteins | sample MGYA00519916_ERZ827512 | MGnify/ENA primary metagenome ERZ827512 (study PRJEB31778, sample SAMEA3449335) | human gut metagenome | biome: human gut; feature: human-associated habitat; material: faeces | place: United Kingdom | collected 2010/2012 ... | reverse complement strand
CTACGGCGACGTCATGCCCTGCAACGGCACCAAGGAGAAGCTCGTTATGGGCAACCTTAACGACGAGTCTTGGGATGAGCTGTGGGAGAGCGCCCAGGCCGAGAAAGTGCGCGGCTGCGTGCGCCACTGCGACCGCAACTGCTGGATGATCGGCTCCGTGTCTCCTGCCATGCACAAGTACATCTGGAAACCCGCGTCGTGGGTGCTGGCGCACAAGCTCAAGCCCGGCAAGAAGTTCGACATGCACGAGCTCCCCATCGTGCGCGACTACGAGTCGGGCAAGGTGACGAAGGAGGAGCTGGACGCTCTTTCCACCTGCGACATGCACGCCGCGATCAACGACGGCCTTTCCGACGCAAGCCGAGCCGACGCGCACGTGTACGAGACTGAGGAGGCGCTGTAGTGCAGCCGGGTGGAAAAATCGAATGCAAAAATTCAGAAATAGCGGTAGCTCGATATCAATCGGAGGAAACACGTGAAAGTATCCTGCATAACCAGGCACGCAATCTCTAATTATGGCTCCCTGCTCCAGGCATATGCGACACAACGAGCGGTAGAGAGCTTGGGGCATGAGTTCGAGATTATGGACTATGTACCTGCTTGTGAGGACGTATCCCAGCAGGTGAGGACGCTTCTTTCGACAAAGCCGTCCTGGAACGGGAACCCGTTGAAGAAGTCTGTCTACAGACTTCTGATGGAGCCTGAGACAAGGGTGGCGGGCAAGCGGTTTGCGCGTGAGCGTTCCCAGCTGCTTAAGATGAGCCCTCACTATGCATCCCTGGAGGAGCTGAAGGCTAATCCGCCCAAGGCCGATGTCTATATGACTGGAAGCGATCAGGTGTGGGGTCCCATCAGCTCGGGCGCATACGACCTGTCATACGCGCTTGAGTTTGCTCCCGAGGGCGCAAGGCGCATCTCATATGCGGCAAGCTTTGGTAAGAAGAATATGCCGGATAGCGTGCGCCCCAGGTTTCTCGAGGACCTTCGAGCATATGAGGCCGTGTTCGTACGCGAGGATGCCGCGCGCGAGCAGCTTGCCTCGTGGGGCATAGAGGCCGGACAGGTTGTCGATCCCACGCTGCTGCTTGATGGCGAGGCGTGGAGAAGGATGGCGGCACCTGCCCCGAAGGGCGAATACATCCTCGTCTACCAGATTCACAGCGACCCGACGGTGGGGCAGTACGCCGTGAAGGTTGCCAAAAAGCTTGGCTTGCCCCTGATACGGATCTCCGCAAGCCTGCACCAGGCCTCACGCGAGGGCAAGTTCAAGTGGCTGCCGACGCTTGCTGAGTTTCTCTCGTATGTCGACAACGCAGCATGCCTAGTCACGGACTCGTTCCACGGTACGGCTTTTGCCATAAATCTCAATACGCCGCTGGTAGAAGTGCTGCCCAAGAACGGAACCTCGAGCAGGAACGTGAGTATTCTGCGACTCACGGACCTCACGGACAGAGTGCTTCAGAATCTAGATGATGTCGAGTTAGCATCCAAGCAGATTGACTTTGGTCGGGTCAACGACATGATGGGTGCGGAGAGGGAGAAGTCCCTAGCGCAGCTCAAGAGCATGATTGAGGAGTAGGGCATTGTCAAACGTTGGCACTAGGACGGTATGCAAGAAGGATATGTGCGCTGGCTGTATGGCCTGCGTCGATTCATGCCGACATGGAGCGATTGCCATTGAGGATACGATTGAGGCGTATAACGCCCGTATTGATCCTACAAGGTGCGTGGGATGTGGACTGTGCGAGAAAACGTGTCCCCAGATGGTATCCCCATCTTCGTTGCGTCCTCTCGAGTGGCTACAGGGGTGGGCGAAAGATACATCGCTCAGAATGTCATCTTCGTCCGGGGGTCTGGCTACGGCCATCTCGGAGGCGTTTGTGGCGTCAAATGGATTAGTGTGTTCATGTGCACAGGAGGGCGGTGAGTTCCGGTTCCACCTCACTTCTGATGCGGATTACTTGAGGAGGGCCCAAGGCTCCAAATACGTCAAAAGCAATCCGCTTGGTGCGTACCGCGAGGTTAGGGAGGCCCTGCAAGGTGGTCAAAGGGTTCTCTTTATCGGTCTTCCTTGTCAGGTTGCTGCGATGCGTAACTTCGTTGGAAGCCGTTTAGCCGATTCCCTTTACACCATCGACCTTATCTGTCATGGTTCACCGTCCCCCAAGGTCCTGAGCCGATTCTTGGAAGAGACAGGTAACAACCTGTCTAATGAGCTGATACTGGACTTTCGAAAGAAAGTCCAGTTTCAGCTCCGCTATCGCGGAGCTGAAACTGTGGGTAGGACGGGTGTCCGCGATCGCTACTCGATTGCTTTCCTCTCGGGTTTACCGTATACGGAAGGCTGCTACTCCTGCCGCTACGCCAAGGGTGATCGTGTCTCCGATATTACGCTTGGCGATTCATGGGGTAGCGAGCTTTCTGATGAGGTCGCGAACGGGATATCCCTCGCACTTGTGCAGACAGACAAGGGTCGAGAACTGTTAGAAATGACGGACCTTGAGCTTTTGCCGGTTGATCCTGGTCTAGCTGTGGCCAACAATGAACAGCTTCAACGTCCTTCGACGAAGCCTATAGAAAGAAATACCTTTATGGACGGCTTTCGTAACGGGGTACGGGTTAACCGACTCGTTCTCAGGGCGAGGCCAAAAGACTGCGCCAAGTACTTGGTCAAGGATATACTGCTTGCACTGGGTTTGCTCAGGGGTTAACACATCGAGAGCGTTTGCTTTAGGCATTAATGATAAGGTAATCCATATGTTGAGTAATTCCAAGGTGCCAAAGTGCGTCGTATTAATGGCGTCATACAACGGCATCCCATTTATTTCAGAACAAATTGACAGCATTCTCTCGCAGGCTGAAGTTGACGTACGTCTTTTTGTCCGTGATGACGGGTCATCTGATGGTACTCGTGATCTTCTGCAGCGCTATGCAGATGAGGGCAGTCTGACTTTGTTAACAGGAGAAAACCTAGGACCTGCTTTAGGGTTTTTGACGTTGTTGCGGAATGCTCCCGAAGCTGATTACTATGCGTTTTCCGACCAAGATGATATTTGGGATAGCGATAAACTGATAACTGCGATTAAACAGCTTAAGAAGCAGGAGAATTTGGCTCTTTATCATTGCAATTCAAGACTTGTAGATTCAGCTGGTAATGAGATGGGCCGGTTAACCTATGGGCAACAAAGGTGCATATCTTATCGAGATAACGACCCTCTCAACCAGCTTTGCATTGGGTCACCTATGGGATGTACGCAAGTATTTGATAGGCGTATTTGGGAAGTTGTTTGCTTGCATGAGCTGCCCCATCCCGTCATCATGCATGATAAGCTGATAGCTAATCTATGCGTGCTGCTGGGTTATCGGATTGTTTTCGATGCTTCTCCTCATATGGGATATCGCCAGCATGGTCGTAATGTGGTCGGTGTGAGTACTGATTTACCATCTAAAGTGATTGAGAAAATCAATAGTTTTTGTCATCCGCGAGAGATTACTCTTGCAAAGCAAGTTACTGGACTTCTTTCAACTTATTCCGACTGCATTCTTCCTCCAGAGCGTGCTCTTGGAGAGTTGGTATCGAAAATGGACGCTTCTTTCATGGCTAGGTGCAGGGTTTCTTTCTCTTCGAGGCTGAATTTCGGCAGTCTACAAGAGGGCCTTTTCAATAGATCTCTCCTCTTGTTTGGGAAGCGATGATATGAGTAAAAGCATCCCCAAACCGCACAATAGTGGGTACGTCCTAGCGCTTGCCTTTTGCGACTATCTCAAGGACAAGACCGGCACCCCAAAGGCTATTATGGCGAGTCAGCAGGCCATGGCGTCGCACGGCATAAGTTACGTCTATCTCCACTCGGTTAAGAAGACCCTGTTCAGGGACGACCAGATGCTATTTTGCGAATTCGGGGTTACGGTCGACGGGGTGGAGGCTGGTGTTTTCAGTATTGCCCAGGTGTGCGAGGCCCTTTGCAGCTGGCAAAAAAGCGGCTTCAGCCTTCTTGAGCTTCATATCCACCACCTTCTGTACGTGAGCCTTGAGAAAGTCTCCGAACTGCTAAAAGTTACAGGCAAAACACCGGTCAGGGCCTTTCTCCACGACTATTACCTGTGTTGTACAAGCTATAACCTCCAAAATAGGAGCGGCTTTTGTGACAGCTCAAGGCTCGGCGACGCTCCCTGCGAGAAATGCCCCCACTTCAGTAACAGCCTTCGTGTGGAGTCGAAGATCCAAGGGCTGTTTGACTCCATCAAAAATCTCCGTTTTGTTGCACCTTCGACCTATACGAAGAATCGGTTTCTCTCATTCAGGCCCCAATACGAGGGCCTTGTTGATGTAATACCGCACCAAAAGCTGCTTGGAGAGTATCTGGGCAACAGACGTCCTCTGAACGCAGGGGAGCGCATCAGGGTTGCCTTTCTGGGGATGCCGAGGAAGACAAAGGGCTGGGAGACCTGGCTTCGCCTCGTATCTGCGGTCGATGAACAAGAGTACGAGTTCTTCGTCTTCAACAGCTCGAACGATATGTATCCAGGGATGAACAAGCGGTTTGTCGAATTTGATGAGAAGCACCCAAATGCCATGACCGACTCTCTCAGGGAGTGCGAGATTGCCATCGTTGTCATGTGGCCATCTTGTCCAGAGACCTATAGCTACACCTGTATGGAATCTTACTCCGCAAACGCTTATACGATTTCGAGTGCATGTGCAGGCAATGTCGCCGACTTTGTCGTTGAGCATGGGTCCGGTTTGGTGCTGAATAACGAGGAGGAGCTAATCGGGCTGTTTAGGGATAAGAGCCGGCTTATCAGGGAGGTCAATCGTTTCAGGAGCGGAAAGCCTGGTCCGCTCGATCTTGTCGATTCAGATGAGATCGTAGACCTGCTTCCATGCTCCTCGGTAGGTCTCAACACGGGAGTTCACATGCACACGAGGCTGATTGAACGTGTGCTGCTGGAGGTACTCAATGCAAGATCATAGGCATGCGAGGCTCGTTATAAATAAAGCGGAGGAGCGGGCTGGTCGAAGAGGTCGTTGGTATCTCCCTAATAAGCAAGGTGTTCTAACCGTTTGCATGGGTGACCTGGCGGATGCGACGATCGTTATAGGTATCTTGGCGCAGGTTTTCTTCCTTGAGTACTATGGTCTGGGGCGATACCTCAACTGGGTAATTACCGGCATGATTTGCGTGAGGGCGCTCTTCTCCGGATGGAAATATAGCGGTAGAGCGCTACTACTTGGGCTGATTACCGTTGCAGGGTGGCTGTCTGGTGCCCTCTTGGGTGGCAATATGGAAACGTTTAGGGCGAATATTTTGCTGCTCCTCTACCCGTTTGTCTATACGCTTTACTTCTTTCTTTTGGTCACTAACAAGAGGGATTTTCTTCTTGGACTCTTTGATGCAGGTTTTCCGGTCTTCAACGCCATATTGCTTCTCAATATGGCGATCATGTTTATCCAGTACTCTACCCATGGGATGATCGCTGCGACAACGAACGACATCAGTTACTTCGAGGACAATATCTCCGGCCTGTTCTCTTATGCGTCCGTCCATGCGGTGGCCCTTTACACTTCATTCGTCGTGCTCTACAACTTCGTCTGGATTAGGAGGCTTCGGGGTCCTCTCTGGCCATCCCTTGCCATCGCTTACAACGTCTGCCTTATCGTCCTGTCCTTCTATCTTGCGACACTCAACGATAATAAGGCGCTCTTCATAATCCTTCCTCTCGTTTTAGTGATGTTCTGGCTTATTTCAGTCATGAAGGGAGAAGCGGATGTTTCGGGTCCCTTCTTTTGGCTTGTCGCCTTGTATTTTATCCTGACAATTGCATACGCCTTGGTGCCTGCGTTCCAGATCCTCGTGGATACGCAAGTGTTTGGTCTGTTCGATATGGTTGGCAGTTCAGCTTCCGTCGGTACTGCTGCCGACGGCAGTAACGAGAGGATTGCTATCATCGGCTTCGCTCTCTTGAGACCGGCTACATGGAGTCTCGGAGAGGGTCTTGGAGCCTCAAGCTTCTACGCGTCCGGGTTCATGTCGTTTAACCACTTTGGTCAAGCGGATATGGGGTCTTTCTTGATTCTCATGGGGGTTTGGGAGACGGCAGCGTATGTAGCGTTTTTCCACTCCGTGGTTAGTGAGTTTATGGAGCAGGAAAAAGGATCTAATGGCCGGATCGTTCGTTTGCTCCTTTTGCTAACAATTCTTATTACCTTTCTGTATACGCAGTGCTTTACAAGGGTGAACTGCTGCTTGTGCCTACTGCTGCTCTGTGGAGCGCTGGCTTGGTCGTGGAATTCCTCGGCTGCAGACTATTTGATTATTGATAGAGACGAAGAACAGGTTTGAACATGAAAATAGGCATTTCCACATTTACGCATGGGGACAACTATGGGCAGAGGCTCCAGAACCTTGCTGTCCAAGAAACTCTCAAACTCTCGGGTGCAGATGTCCTTACGTTCAGACAGAAGGACTCGAGATCTGCCAAATACAAGCTCAAGTCTTTGGCTTCGCTCATTCCAAAGGGGCTTGCCGTTGCCCACATCCAGAGGCATCGTTCGTTTGAGGATTTCAATTCCCGTAACATTTCCTTTAGCCGGGAGGTTATATCTGATTCCAACCCTCCACGTGACATTAAATCCTATGACTTTTTCGTTGCTGGGAGCGACCAAGTTTGGTCTCCGTATTCCCCTGACGCTAACTCCACTATGTTTCTCACGTTTTCGCCAAGAGAAAAGCGCATTGCTTTTTCGCCAAGCTTGGCAGCTCCGACGATTCCCGAGGAGAAGCGTGAGCTGTTCCACGGCTATTTCGACGGGTTTGATAGGCTGTCCGTTCGTGAGCAGAAGAGCGCCGAGCTTATAAACAGTCTGTACGGCTTAAAGGCCGAGGTGTTGATTGACCCAACACTGATGTTTGACGGCTCCTGGTGGGAAAGGTATGAAAAAGAGCCGCACTGCGGGCTTCCAAATGATTATGTATTGACGTACTTCCTCGGGAGTGCAGCTTACGAAGAGAGGGTTGCCGAAATCTGTGATTCACTTAGCTGCAAGAGGGTCGATTTACTAGGGGATGCGCGCTACTACGCCCTCGGGCCTTCAGAGTTCCTCTATGCCGTCCGTCACGCAAAGCTTGTAGCGACAGATTCATATCACGGATCAATTTTCTCGATCTTGTTCGGGAAGCCGCTGATTTATTGCCCTCGTGAGTCCACTGGTCCAGACATGAGCAGCCGATTCGACACGCTAGCCAGCGAGCTGGGTGTTTCTTTCGTTGAGCGGTCAATTCTTTCCGTATGTAATTCGGAACTGCTCGAGAGTGACTATTCAAAGGCGTATGACAGGTTGCCAGCTCAGAGGAAGATCGTTGTTGAATTCCTCGATAGATGTGGATTGAGCATTCCCTCGGAGGCCGCCCGTGGCTAGCCAGCGTAAGGCGGGCGCCCTCCTCGGCTACGCCAACATCCTCGCAAAGAACCTCGTCAACCTCGTCTACACGCCGATGCTACTGTCCTACGTGGGGCAGGCGGACTACGGCGTCTTCCAGAGCTCGAACTCCTTTGTCTTCTCGCTGACGCTCCTGTCCTTCGGCTTCTCCGAGGCCTACGTGCGCTTCTACACGCAGACGGTGGCGCACGGCGGCGAGCGCGACATCCGGCACCTGAACGGCATGTACCTCACGCTTTACGTCGCCGTCACAGCCGCGGCGGTCGCCCTCGGCATGGGCTTCTCCGCAAACGCCGGCGCGGTGTTCTCGGCCGGGTTCACCGAGGCGCAGGTCTCGCTCGCCCGGGAGCTGCTCGCCATCATGACGCTCAACGTCGCCTCGACGTTGTTCACCGTCGTGTTCAATTCCTACATCACGGCGCACGAGCGCTTCGTCTACCAGCAGACCAGGCAGCTCGTCACCACGCTTGCGACGCCGCTGTGCGCCTGGGCCCTGCTGGCCGCCGGTATGGGGCCCGTGGGCGTTGCCCTAGCACAGCTCGCGGTGAACCTCGTCCTGCTTGCCCTCAACGCGCGCTACGCCATCGTCGTGCTGGGCATGCGCTTCGAGCTCAGGGGTGCCGACTGGGGCGTCATGCGCGGCATCGCCGCCTTCAGTGCCTGGATCTTCGGTAACCAGGTCTGCGAGATGGTCAATCAGAGCGTGCCCAACATCATGCTGGGGGCCATCTCGGGCGCGACTGCGGTATCTCTGTTCGCGGTGGCCGTGAACATCCGCCAGGTCTTCTACTCGCTCTCCACCACGATGTCGAACGTCTTCATTCCGAAGGTCAACCGCATCGTCGCCACCTCGGACGACAACGCCGAGCTCACTCGCCTTATGACGCGCGTGGGCCGCTACCAGATGGTACTGTTTTGCTGGGTGTACGGAGGTTTCGCTATTCTCGGGAAGTTTTTCGTGACGAGGTGGGCGGGCCCGGGCTTCGCCGAGGCCTACTGGCTCGTGCTCGCCATGACGCTACCCGTCATGGTGCCCCTCTGTCAGAACGTCGGCATCGAGATCCAGAGGGCCAAGAACATGCACCACGCCAGGAGTCTCGTCTACCTTGCGATGGCGGTCGGGAACGTTGCCTTCACCGCCGCGGCCGCCCCGGCGCTGGGGCCGTGGGCCCCCGCGATCGCCTATGTCGTCAGCATCGTGCTCGGCAACGGACTGTGGATGAACTGGTACTACCAGAAGCGGGTCGGTCTCGACATGCTCTTTTTCTGGAAGCGGAACCTGCCGGTGCTGCTCGCCTGGGCTGCCGTCACCGTCGCCTGCCTCGCTGGCACGGCGGTCCTGCCCGTCAACGGATGGCCCGCGTTCCTCGAGTGGGGCGCCGTTTACAGCGCGCTTTTCGCCATAGCCCTTTGGCTCGCCGTCCTAACGAAGGACGAACGTATCGCGGTCGTCTCTCGTCTCCCGTTCCTTAGATAGGGTCCATCATGAATGATTCCGAGAAATCCCCGAGGGTCGTCTCGCTTGGCGACCGTTGCTGCGGCTGCGGCGCGTGCGCTGCCCGCTGCCCCAAGTCAAGCATCTCCATGGAACCCGATGATTGTGGCTTCCTACACCCCACCGTCGACGCCTCCGGGTGCGTAGGCTGCGGGGCGTGCGACGCCGTATGCCCGGCGCTCAACGCCCCTGGGGAGGACGGGTGCGAGTTCGCCCTCTGGGCGAAGGCTCATGACGTCGGCTTGCTCGATAGATCGTCGTCGGGCGGCGTGTTCGGTCTACTCGCCGGTGACGCTCTCTCGCGCGGCGGTGTTGTGGCGGGCGCCGCGTGGACGGACGGTTGCCGCGAGCTTCGTCACGTGCTCGTGGAGGACAGGCCGGCGCTCGGCGCCGTTATGCGCTCGAAATACGTTCAGAGCGCGGTTGGCCGCGGCGTCTTCGAGGGCGTCCGCGCTGCCCTGCGTGAAGGCAGGCCGGCGCTCTTTGCCGGTACTGCATGCCAGGTGGCTGGCATGCGCTCATACCTGGGGAAACTCGCCGACTCTGACCTCTTCCTCGGCGTCGACGTCATCTGCCACGGTGTTCCGTCTCCAGAGCTCTGGTCGCGCTGGGTCGACTACCGTGGTGAGGCCTTCGGGTCGGACGTCTGCGACGTCAATATGCGGAGTAAGACAACCGGATGGTTGTCTTACTCCGCTATGTACAAGCACATAGCGGAGAAAGACAACACCGGGGACACCGAGTCCCAGATATTCGGCAAAGACTGGTACATGAAAGCGTTTCTGGCCAATGCGAGCCTTCGTTCGTCCTGTCTGGCATGTCCAGCAAAGCGCTCCAGCGGCGCCGATATCACGCTCGGTGATTTCTGGGGGTTCCAGAATACCCATCCCGAGGTCGACAACTCCAAGGGCGTATCTGCCGTCCTATGCAATACCGAGAAGGGCGTGCGGGCATTCGAGGCTATTTCTGGGCTTACTGCAAACGGTCCGGCGACGCTTGATGGGGTAATCGCGGGCAACCCTAGCCTCGTCCATTCTGTCACGCCTTATCCAAAGCGCGACGAGTTCTTGAACGACGTGTCTGCCGGGCTTTCCATCCCAGATCTCATGGACAAGTGGGATTTCCGTCCCACTCTCTGGCAGCGTGTCCGCGGCAAGCTTGGTGGTATTAAACGACGACTAAAGAGACTCGTTGGAAGGAGAGCCTAGATGGCCAAGGATCGCTACCTTCAAGCTCTTCGTGGGCTTGCGATTTCCGCAGTGGTGCTTATCCACTGTCTTCCTCAATGTGCCGCGTCGGTCGCCATTCGCCCATTCCTCAACTTTTCTGTTGCGTTGTTCTTGTTTTTATCCGGTGTTCTTACCGACGAGCGCAAATTTAATGCGGGGGGGTCTTCGACGCCGCATTAGCAAGGTTGCCGGACCTTATGCGTTCTGGAGCGTTATCTATCTTGCGGCGTTTCCCGCCCTTCATGGGCGTCTGGGTTTCTGGCGTTCGCCGTGGGCTCCGTATCGGCTCAGATGTACTATCTATTGGTCTATTCACAGCTTGTGCTGCTTACTCCGGTACTGTTCAGGCTCCTTTCACGGTATAGGTTCTTTGTCTATTGCGTGACACCGGCTTGCTTGCTTCTAAGGGAGCTCGCTGCCGTTGCCGGTATCGCATTGCCTCTAATACAGGTTTTCTGCCCCATGTGGCTCATCTTTTATGTTTTCGGTCTCGACTGGAGGCGTTGGGCTGCGCTCATTGAAGGACGAACCACTCAGCTTGTTGCAGTGCTCTTTATATTTTTAATAATTCAGGAGGTCGCAGGCTTCTGGTGGTATTTGACTGGCGATTTCAATATGGCCACAACTCAGCTTAAGCTCGGTTCTGCCGCGACCTCTTTAGCTGTGATCGCGCTTCTTATGGCGGTTCCGGGATCATTCAAGTCGCGATTATCTTCTACTTTGCTTGTTGACCTTGGGAACGCCTCTTTTGGAATCTACCTCTGCCATATACTTGTTCTCAAGGCCGTTTGGAAACTGCTTGGATTATTCGTCATTCCACTTGGTGTTTCGACATTTGCTGTTTGGGCGCTAACTCTTGCCGGATCTTATTCGCTTGTATCACTTTGCGGTCGTTATTTGCCCGAACGAATTCACATCATTGTGGGATTATAAATTGATTTTCGATACTGGCGCTTTTCATAGCGTTGAAGCAAAGTGAGTCCATTACCAACATTTGGCACGCGATCATCGGTGAAGATACCGGACTTCCTGTTTTCGAACGAGAAGATGACTTTTTACTCAAAATGGCTGATTGGATTAACCAACCTGAAATAACCGGAATCAATCTCCCTTGGTCGAGCATCGAAAAATGGAAGGGGCAATTCAGGTAGCCATATTCCGCAGTCATTACCTTGCCTATTTCGTTAAGAATGAGGGGGTTTAGCAAAATAGGATACCCAAGTCTTATTTATCACTCGATCTAAAGCGCATTTCGATTGTAGAGGACAGATTAAATGAAAGGCATCATCCTCGCGGGCGGGTCCGGCACGCGACTGTACCCGCTCACTCTCGTGACCTCCAAGCAGCTGCTGCCGGTCTACGACAAGCCCATGATCTACTACC
>ERZ827512.3269-NODE-3269-length-11560-cov-2.496567_pt1 | contig 11560 bp, 9 predicted proteins | sample MGYA00519916_ERZ827512 | MGnify/ENA primary metagenome ERZ827512 (study PRJEB31778, sample SAMEA3449335) | human gut metagenome | biome: human gut; feature: human-associated habitat; material: faeces | place: United Kingdom | collected 2010/2012 ... | reverse complement strand
CCGGGTGCAGGGTCAAAGCATTGAATCGTATTCCGCCAGGGCTGCCGGTCGGCAGAGGAATTCGGTTTGATGCTTTTTGTTTTTTTATTATGTAGGAAATATCGCTATGCGATATTTCCGGAATAACGACAAAAGCACCTTGCGAAGCGGCGCTCATGGGTGAGCGCCATGTGCGCATAGAAATCTCTGATTTCGTTATGCGCACTTTTGTCCGCACCCCCGTCTCGATTTTGCAAAAAGAAAAAGCGTAAATCCGTTTGGACTTACGCTTTCGCTACATACTTTTTATTTTTTGCGTCGCTTTGCAGCGGCTTTCTGCGCCTTTGCAACTTCTTGCCTGTGAAGAATCTGCTGTTCGCGGAGCTCCTGCTCCGTTTCGGTAATATCATCAATATAGATGTGCGGATTCATGCGCCGCGCAAGCTCCATTGCGCCCTTACAATCGGAAGGCTTCATCGTGAAAGTCCGTGTTACCACGTCCTTGCCGATATGAAGCATGACATTCGGTCTCGCACGCTTGTAATCCGGGTGCAGGGTCGTTATTTCATCCCATGCCCAATAGTTGTGCTTGATGCAGACTTTGAACAAATTGTATTTAATATCTACCCCTTCTTCCGAGATAATGTGTTCCCTTTCAAAGAAGCAGGCGAGCATTACCATTAACGCAAGCGGAATATAAATGTACTGACCTGCGGCATATTCTCTGTAAAGCAGGTATGCGGCAATGATAAAGATTGTAATCGTCAGCCAAAGCTCACGCTGTTTAATGATTCCGTGGTATTTCATAGCAAAATCTTCCTTTAAATTCTATCGAATATTATTTAATGTCTTTCGCTTTGCCGGCACTTCTGAGTTCTGCAAGAGCGGCGAGTGCCTTTTCGTGAGCTTCTTTCGGGGCACCTGCAACGGAGCCCTTGACAAGCTTGCCGAAGATATTGGTTCTCGATCCGTCAGCATAGAGAATATTGGAGCCGAAGGAGACGGTAACGATTGCGAAAATCGGGTTGATTAAGTTCATGAAGGTGAACGGCAGGTAGGATAATGTCGGAACACCTAAAATGTTTGAGTGGTAAGCACCGCAGGATGACCACGGAACCAGTGGTGACCAGAGTGTACCGCCGTCTTCCAGTGTTCTGGAAAGCATGTTTCTTGCAAGACCCATTTCATCGAATTTGTCTTTATACATACTTGCAGGAATAATCAGTCCGAGGTACTGGTCGCACATTGTCGTAATACAGAATACGGATGTAAGGATTGTAACGACAATGAGCTGGAACGGTGTACGAACCTTCTTGATTAAACCGCCGAGCAAGGATTCTACAGCACCAATTGTCTGGAGAATTCCGCCGAAAGCAACGGCTACGATTACGAGGTTGTTTGTCCAAAGCATGCTGTCCATACCACCTTTGTTAAGGAGTGTATCGCAAAGCTCATTTCCGGTTTCCGCACTGTAGCCGTAATGCATCATGGTGATGCAGTCGGAGAAGTTTGCACCTTGGAAAATTACTGCAAAGATACATCCGATAATCGAAACCAGAATTACGCCTGCCAGTGCCGGCATTTTGATAAGAGCAACAACTACGATTGCAACCAGAGGAAGCAGGAGTACAGGGCTCATATAGTCATAATGGTCGATGATTGCTTGAGATAAGCCGTTTGCAAGTTCAGGATCATACTGAGCACTGCCCTGAAGCGAAATAATAGAATAAATAATGATTGCAATTACAAGGCTTGGGAATGTAGTTGTTATCATTGCTCGTACATGGTCGAAAAGACCGGTCTGAGCGGAACCTGCGGCGAGGTTCGTGGAGTCGGAAAGCGGGGAGAATTTGTCTCCGCAGCAAGCACCGGAAAGAATCATGCCGGCAACGAGCGCAGGGTTGAGCCCCATTGTCGTACCGATTGCCATGAACGCAATACCGAGTGTTGCAGTTACCGTCCAAGCAGAACCGATTGCAATACCTACAGCAGCGCATAAGATACATGCAAGCGGAAGGAAAAGCTTCGGGCTGATTAATTGCAGACCATAGTATACAACGGCAGGAATTGTACCTGTCCATTCAAAAGAACCGATCAGACATCCTACGCAGAGAATGATGATGATTGCTTCCAGTGACTGGCTGACAGCGTTGAGGCCGCCTGCCAGCATATCTGCATAGGAATAACCGCAGAGTTTGCCGACAAGCATTGCTACGCAGCAAGCAAGAAGTACCGGAATGTGAGGATCCTGTCCCCAACCGAAAACATAGTTTGAAATCATGATAGCGAGCAGGAATACAATCGGAATCAGAGCTTCGATTTTATTCGGCATGCGCGCGGTTTTTACTGTTTGTTCGTTCATTGTAAAAATATCCTCCTTGACTTAGATTTCCTCGATGTCTTCCAGCCTGTCCCGAATCGGTTTTGAAGGATCCAAAGGTGTGAGCTTAAATCCTGTCACGGCATAAAGTGCCGAGATGAGGGGGTTTAAGTAGGCCATGAAGCAAAACGGGAAATAAACGAATGCACTGACGCCTAAGACGGAGTAATACAAAGCACCGCAGGTCGACCAAGGAACAATGCCGGATGTCAAAGTTCCGGCGTCTTCCAGAAGCCGAGACAGGTTTTCCGGTGCAAGGTTCAGCTTTTTGTAGGTTTCTTTGAACATTTGTCCGGGGATTACGATGGACATATACTGGTCGGCAGCTAAAAAATTCATGCCGATGCAGAAAAATATGTTTGCGATCATGATGGAAGCTCTGGTTCTGCAGCTCAGAAGGATCGTCTCGATGAAAACATCCAGACAGCCGATGCACTTAATCGCACCGCCAAATGCCAGTGCGCAGATAACCAAAGAAATTGTATACATCATGGACTGCATTCCGCCTCTGTTCAGAAGCTTGTCCACCGAATCACTGCCCGACGTGAGCTCAAAACCATAAAGCATTTGCTGCATAATATCTCCGAGACTGTTTCCCTGTACCAAGGCGAAGATAACGCCAATCGCTGTTCCGACTGCCATGCCCGGAATTGCCGGGACATGCAGAATCATAATCAAGATAATGGAAAGCGGCGCAAGCAGAATCCAAGGTGTAATATGGAAGTTTGCCTGCAGTACATCGCAGATCATCTGAATTTGGCTGTCATCAACATTGCTGCCGCTGTAGCCTGCGCCGATAACGGCAAAACAGCCGACTGCGAGAACAAAACTCGGGATTGTGCTCCACAACATGTGTCTCACATGCGTAAAAAGATTTGTGCCTGTAATTCCGGCAGCCAGATTCGTGCTGTCCGAAAGCGGTGATAGTTTATCGCCGAACTGTGCGCCTGTAATGATTGCACCCGCGGCAATCGGAAAAGGTATTCCAAGTCCTGCTGCAACACCCATCGCCGACACGCCGATTGTACCGGCGGTAGTCCACGCTGAGCCTGTTGAAATTGAAATAATTGCGCATAGAATCGGCAAAGCCGCCAAAAAGATGCCGGGCGTGAATAATTTCAAACCGTAGTAAATAAGTCCGGGAACAACGCCTCCCGACATCCAAACCCCCATGAGACAGCCTACAAGCATGATGATAAAATTCGCCTGCATTGCCGCCGCATTGCTTTCAATCATTGCATTTTCAATGTCGCTCCACGAATAGCTGAGAACGAAAATTCCGATGAAAGCAGTAATTCCGATGCAGATAATCAGCGGAATCTGAGGGTCGGCACCCAAGATAATTACGCTTGGGAGCATAATCAATATTAAGCTAACAAGGGAAAGCCACAACGGGGGCTTCCGCTTTACTTTTGAATGCAAGGTAATCTCCTTCCCTAGTCAGTGACTGCTCATTTATAAAGCAAAAAGCGTGCCACCGACTATTGTGATGATTCTATGTTGGATTCTTGTTGAAATTTCAAAGGGTGCGATAATGATGAGAACACCAGGCAGGGTGCCGGGTGAAGTTTTTTTCATAGGTCAGTGAAAAAAACTTCACTATCGAAAATGAAAAAAACTTCACAAACTATCAGCGCTGAATCTTATACTCTGCAATCTTATTCCAAAGCTGCCGTTTCGTGATATCCAGAATTTTCGCGGCGGCGGCAACATTGCCGCCCGTTACCGCCAGTGCATTTTCGATGTGTTCCTTCTCAAAAATGCCTCTGGCGGTACGCAGGGGCAGCACTTCGCGCTGCCCCTGCGCCGTGCCGGCGGACGCCGGCACGGACGGGCTTTTTGCAAAGCCGCGGCTGCGAAGGATGCCGTCGTCGCTCAAGGCAACCATGCGTTCAAGCAGGTTTTTCAGCTCACGGATATTTCCGGGATAATCATATTGATACAAGAAATCCAAAGTCAGAGGCTCAATATCGAGAATCTTCTTTTTTTGTTCTTTTTCAATTTTGCGGATAAAAAATTCAATCATGTCCGGCAGGTCTTCCTTACGCCTGCGAAGAGGCGGAACGGTGACCGTCATGGTGTTGATGCGGTATAAAAGGTCTTCGCGGAACAGTCCGCGCGTGATTTCCTCCTCAAGGTCTTTGTTGGTCGCGGAAATCAGTCGAATGTCAAGAGCAATCGGCTTGTTGCTGCCGACCCTTTCAATCGTTCGGTTTTCAAGGACGCGAAGAAGTTTTCCCTGCAAGCTCAGCGGAATGTGCATCATCGGCGAGATATCGCCAATTTCATCGAGAAACAGCGTGCCGCCGTCCGCCTCAACAAAGCGCCCTTCCCGCCGTTTGTCGGCTCCGGTAAACGCCCCTTTTTCGTGCCCGAAAAGCTCGGATTCCAAAGTACCTTCACCGAAAACCTGACAGTTTACCGGGATAAAATGCCGGGCCTTTCGGGAACTCAGATCATGGATATACTTTGCGGCAACTTCTTTGCCGACGCCGGATTCGCCCAGAAGCAGAACGTTGATGTCGGAGTCTGCAATCTGGCGGCAGGTTTCGAGAAGATCCCGATAAGCAGGACTTTTGCTCTTTAAGAAAATATCGCTGTCCGGGCTGTTTTGCTCGGACAGAATTTTATTTTCCTTTTCAAGCATTTTTATTTTCGCGAGCCTGTCCACATCCGCCAAAAGGGCCTCCGGCTCACTGTTTTTGATGGAGTAGCCGCAAGCCCCGTATTTCATCGCTTCAACGGCACTCTCGATGGAGCCAAAGGCGGTGATTATCATAATGTCAATGTCCTCATACTCGGACTTCACCGCTTTTACAAGCTCAAGCCCGTCCATATCGGGCATTTTCAAATCCGTCATAATCAGATTGATTTCGTTGCTTTCGAGGAGATTGAGAGCCTCATGCGCGCCCGAAGCCGTAATCACATCATAACCGTTTCGCTTCAGCAAATATGAAAAGACTCTCTGATATTCAATTTCGTCATCAACAACCAAAATTTTGTAATTCTTCTTTTCCATTTCATTTCTCCTCATTTTTTTCATCCGGAAGCAGGACGGTGAATGTCGTGCCTTCTGCAGGCGTGCTTTTTACCGAAATTTGTCCGCCGACCTTTTCTACTTCCGTGCTGACGATGTAAAGTCCAAGTCCCGTGCCGGTATCTTTTGTTGTGAAGAATGGATCGAAAACCCTTTCCAGCTGGTTTTCATCCATACCCGGACCGTTATCCGAAAATATCATTTGTATCAAATTATTCTCCTCAAGGCGAGTTACGCTGATTTCAATTTTTCCGCTCGTTTGTCCGCTTTCCGCTATCGCCTCTGCTGCATTGTTGATGAGATTAAAGGCGAGGATTTTAACGGTCTCTTCTCTGGTGCGGATGGAAAAATCCTGTGGGCAGGACAGTGCAATTTCAATCTTTTCTGCATCGAGCTTTTTTCGTTCAAGGCTTAAAATGCTCTGCAGGAGCTTTTCAAGATTGAAGGAGGCGGAGGTATCGTTACTCAGCCGCGAAAAGCGGAGAAGATTCTCAATGAGCGAATCAATTCGTCCGACGGAATCCTTGATAACATCCAGCGAATGCTGCGCCATGTCGTCTGTAGCGTAATCCTGCAAAATATAGGAATAATTTTTTACCAGACCGAGCGGATTTCGGATTTCGTGCGCCAGTCCGGCAGAAAGCTGACCGACCGCAGCCATTTTGTTTTCCTGACGGAGCTTCCTCTCGGCAAGATTGCTTTCGGTACAGTCCTCAATCCGAATCAGCCGTGTTCCTTTTTCAGGGTTCAGCACACGGACGGAAATCGCATACTCCCGATGCCTGTAGGCGTAGTAAGGCGCATTCGCGTCGGCAGAATAGAGCCGGTATAAATCGCCCAAAATCTCAACAGAGCCGATGCCGCAGCCTAAGAAAGAAGCACGTTCGTCGCCGAGGAGCCGTTTTCCGAAGGCGTTGCACTGCGTAATAATGTCATCGCCGCTGATTACCGCGATTAAAGCGTCTATGTTGTCGATGATCGTCTGCAGATTCTTCTTTTCAATGCGGAGTTCCAACGTTTTTTTCTCGATTCTGCGGTTGAGAACCGATTCCCAGAACATCAGAAGCTCAACAATCGCAACGCAGACGATGATAATCCACTCGGCCCACCTTACGCTGGCGGAGTTTGTAACCATGCTGGCAGAAGAGCCGAGCCAAAGTTTTTGCGAACTGTCAAAGGCACCGTCTTTTTTGAGCTGGAGCAAAGTTTTGTTCAGGATATTGTAAAGCTTCGTATTGTATACGCTTACCGCAAGGGCAACATCTTCGCTGCAAATCTTATCGCCAATGTGACGCAGGGAATTTTCCATGCCGAGCTGCTGTGCATAATAATTAATTGTAAGCTCTGTCCCGGCAACTGCGTCAACTTTGCCTTCCGCAAGCATGGTAAGCCCGGTTTTCATACTTGGCACATAGACGAAATCCGTCGTCTGTCCCTTCGGCATCGAGCCTGTCAGCGCTCTTTCCAAAAACTCATCCTTGAGCACGGCAATTTTTTTCGTATTTAAGTCCCTGATATAATTTATTTTTTTGTTTTCATACAATGTCACGAGAATGTTATCGAGCTTATAAAGCGGCTGTGTCGAGACATAACTGCTACTGCCTTTTGCAGCGGAAAAAAGCTCCGTAATATCGATTTGCTCTTCGCGCAGAGCCTGCGGCTCATCGCCTGCCTCGACCACTTTTTCATAAATCGGTATATTGAGCTCTTGCGATATAATATCAATGTAGTCGATGGTAAGTCCTTCGTCGTCACCTGTTTGTTCGTTCTTAGAAGTAAAAGGCGCGTTTTCAGCAACAATGCCGTAAGTCAGTGATTTCTTTTCCTTGAGAAACTGCTGCTCTTCACGGGTGAGCGGCTGCGAGTAAGCCAGATATTCGTTAAAAGAAATGCTGTACTTCATTTGAATGATAAGACCGGCACTGACCAAAATCAGCACGACAGCAAACAAAAGCTTGGCAAAACCCTTCAGCATGACAGCATTTTCCTCCTTATCCTTCTTATACTTCGTCAATAGGTTATTATATCGTTTTCGACGCAAAAAGACAAGAGAAGGCGTGGATAGTGTAAGAATTTAAGATGGTTCAATTAGGAGGCATTAAGGGCTATGCACCTAAACAGCCAATCGGCACGACAAAGACACCGTCTTTTCGCGTATAGCTTAGTTCCCCGCCTGTTAAGATCATTTTGAAAGCGGGAGCTTTCAGATTTTTTTCTGTTAAGAGTGCTTCCAGCTTGCAAAGATTCGCGGCTCCTTTATCAATTTCTGCGGACCCGAGTTTTACTTCTATCAGACCGAATCTTCCATCCTCTAAAATGATTACGATGTCTGCTTCCAGACCATATCGATCGTGGTAGTAATAGATTTTGCCATAGAGATTGCTGCTATACACACGCAAATCGCGAACACAAAGATTTTCAAATAAAAATCCAAATGTATTAAAATCATCAACAAAATTATCCGGCGTTATACCAAGAGACAACGCTGCAATGGATGGATCGATCAATTCGCGTTTTGGAACAGAGCGTATCGCGGTTTTTGAACGGAGGGAAGGACTCCACGCAGGGACATCTTCAATTAAATAAGTGTTTTGCAAGGCAGCAATATAATCATAAAACTGTGAGTCGGAAATGCTGATGTCGTTCTTCGTCACATCCTGATAAATCGTTTTCATTTCTGCAAGTGTGGAGACATTCCTTGCGTAAGACCTTACAATCGCTTTAGCTACATCAACATTTTTCGCATATTTTTTTAATGATAAATCATCACTTTCGTAAATCAAGTCGAGGTAGCTGCGGAGCTTAAGGGCGCATTTTCGATACTCCAGACCAATGTTATCCGGCCAGCCGCCTCGGCACAAACAATAGGCCAAGTCCCGGATCGTCAATTTAGATTTCTGCCCGTCCACTTGTTGTGTTTGATTAAAGAGCGCTTCAAGCGAAATACTTCCTTCCGAATCTTGCGATTCCTGTAAACTCATAGGATACATAAAAAGAGTACCGATTCTGCCGGCTCCACTGTGCAGACAGGAGTTTTCCGGCGGAACGCGTGAACCTGTCAAAATATATTGCCCCGGTTTGCGTTTTTCATCAACGTCAGTACGAACTGCGTCCCAAATTCCGGGTGCAACTTGCCATTCATCAATGAGGCGCGGCGGTGCTCCTTCTAATATCAAGGAAATATTTGTATCTGCGGCGAGAAGATAATCTTTCGACTTTTTTGAATCTTGCATTTTGATTACGCTTTTTGCGACTTGTTCACAAGTTGTTGTTTTACCGCACCATTTTGGGCCTCGAATAAGAACAGCGCCAAATGTTTCCAGATAAAAAGATAACTGCTCATCCACAGTTCTTTTCAGATATGTCTTATTCTTTTCCATGTTGTTTATCCTCCTCACATAGGGGTGTTTAAGAATAGTTTACCCTTATCTTTTTAAAAATGCAATAGACTTGTGATATTTTCTGCGATAGATTTGAGGGATTTTCTGCAATAGATTTGTGCTATTTTCTGCAATAGATTTGTGCTATTTCCTTTTCTTTAAAAACTCCACAACTATTTTACACTATCGTGCAAGAACACTTGACTTTCGCCACAAAAAAGCGGTATGATGGTTTAGAATAATTGTGCAGTTTAAATCCAAGAGAAATAAAATGAAGAAAATCGACAAGACATTTACGGAAGCAGTTACAAGCTGGTTTCGTGAAAATAAACGCCAGCTCCCGTGGAGGGAGGACAGACAGCCTTATCATATCTGGGTTTCGGAAATTATGCTCCAGCAGACGCGAGTGGAAGCCGTGCGGGAATATTACCGCAGATGGATGGAAGCGCTGCCAACCGTGCGGGATTTGGCAGAAACGGACGAGGAAAGTCTTTTAAAGCTCTGGCAGGGCCTTGGCTACTATAACCGCGTGCGGAATATGCAAAAAGCAGCGAAACAAATCCTAAAGGCACATAACGGCGAGTTCCCAAGAAACTATGCGGACATTTTAACCTTGCCCGGAATCGGGGAATATACGGCGGGCGCGATTGCTTCAAACTGCTTCGATGAGCCAATTCCCGCGGTGGACGGGAATGTGCTGCGCGTTTTGAGCCGCCTGACAGAAGATGAGTCTGACATTACGAAGCAAAGCACCAAGAAAAAATGCGCAGAAATGCTGCGCGAGATTTATCCGGAGCAGAACTGCGGCGACTTCACGCAGGGTCTGATGGAAATCGGCGCAATTGTCTGCGTGCCGAACGGAGTACCGAAATGCGATGTCTGCCCGGTGCGGGCTTACTGCGGTGCCTGCGAGCACGGTACGATGCGTGCTTATCCAGTCAAAGCAAAGAAAAAAGAAAGAAAAATCATAGAAATGACCGTTTTCCTTTTGGAATGTGAGGGCGGAAGAGCGGTGCAGAAGCGAAAAGAGAAAGGAGTTCTGCACGGGCTTTACCAGTATCCGAATGTGGCAGAGAAGCTTACGGCTGACGAGGCACTGGCACTGGCCGCGGACTGGGGATGCAGCCCTGCAGGACTGAGCCGAAGCAGTGAGTGCAAGCACATCTTTTCTCATGTGGAGTGGCACATGACCGGATACTATATTCCATGCGGCAGGCAGGGAAAAGGCGCGGACGGCGACTTCCTCTGGGCGGATGAAAACAAGATGGAAAAGGAAATTCCGCTGCCGTCGGCATTCCTGTATTTTTGAGAGCACGCACGGTCGCGACAGCCGATAAAAACTTGCAAATTATGTAAAAAGACAATATAATATAGGCATATATAGCTTTTGGAGGGTGTTGCATTTATGAAGAAATACATGCCGTCACTTTTGATGCTCGCGATTTTTGAGGCGATTGCGATCAGTCTTTGGCTGACTAAAGATAATATCTTTTATCTGTTTAACTTCAGTTACATAGGGGCGTCGATTGCGCTGGGTACTGCGCTCATTTCAGAAAAAAAGACCTATGCGCGTCATGTCGTGCAGTTCCTTGTGGGAAGTTACATGCTCGTGTATTTGGGGATTATCTGCGGTGAAAATATGCAGATTGAAGGGTTTTGGTACTATCTTTTCCTCGGTGTGTTCGAAGCAGCGACAATTCATTATGCGGTTGCCAAGATTTTCGGGCCGCTTGTGTTCGGACGCGGCTGGTGCGGATACGCTTGCTGGACGGCAATGGTGCTTGACCTGCTGCCGTTTAAGCAGCCGGAAGGAGAGCGAAAGCAAAGACTCGGACTCTTTCGTTATTTGCTCTTCGCGTTATCGCTTGTCTTTGCAGCATCACTTTTCTTGTTTGGCGCGGAGAATAAAGAGCGGATTATGTGGTATGCTTTTTTGATAGGAAATGCTGTCTATTACGCTGCGGGAATTGTGCTCGCCTTTGCATTTAAGGATAACAGGGCGTTTTGCAAATATCTTTGTCCGATTACCGTTTTTTTGAAACCGGCGAGCAGTTTTTCGCTGATGCGTATCGAGGCGGATGTGAAAAAATGTGTTTCGTGCGGAAAGTGCCGCAGGGTATGCCCGATGAATGTGGAGCCGGACGTTCCATTTAAGGAACGACAGAATCGCACGGAGTGTATCCTATGTCTTGCGTGTGTGCAGAACTGTCCGACCAAGGCACTGGAACTTGGGATGAAAAGAAAAGAACAATAAGGATAAATTTTGCAAGGAGGGAAAAATGGATAGAACTGTAGAAAATTATCAGCATAGAGATCTTGCGGCCGGAAGATGGCGGACGATGACACTTTCCGAGCAGCTTGCCAACATAGGAAGTGAGTTCGGCAGAGCTGCAAAACGGAAAGAAAAAGGCGATAGGGAGAAGGAAATGAAGGCATTCGAGAGAGGCCTTGAACTCCTTGACTTGTCAATTCAGGACGCTCATGCTAAGAAAGCCGAGCATCCGGGTGTGTTTAGGGAGCTGCTTCGGCTGAGAGAGGTCATGTGTGATTACTTTGTCGGAGAGAATGAGTATAAAACCGACAGAGCGTTTATTGAGAAATACTTTTATGATTTCGCAGTATGCGCGAGAAGATAAGTACAGTAAGAGGCGTGCCATGGCACACCCCTGTTATTTTGTTATGTTATATTTTAAATCTATCAATGGAAATGTCGGCGAATTCGATTTCGGTTTCTTCGAGGAACATCAGCATATAGATTGGCAAATAAGTAATTTTGCCGTTGCG
>ERZ827512.3258-NODE-3258-length-11614-cov-3.375032_pt1 | contig 11614 bp, 13 predicted proteins | sample MGYA00519916_ERZ827512 | MGnify/ENA primary metagenome ERZ827512 (study PRJEB31778, sample SAMEA3449335) | human gut metagenome | biome: human gut; feature: human-associated habitat; material: faeces | place: United Kingdom | collected 2010/2012 ... | reverse complement strand
GCGGGCGGCATCCATACCGTGGACGTGAGCGCCTACCTCGCCGAAGGCGTCAAGATGACGTCTGTAACAACATCGCAGGGAAACAAGGTGTACGGCGTCGCCTTGGCCAACAACGTCGCGTCATACAACGGAGCACAGTACGAAACCGTGAACCGGGCGATCGAGGCAGCCATGAAAGCAGGGGATTCCGACGCAACGATCACGCTCCTTGCGGACACGTACGAAGACGTCATCGTTTCCGCCGGCGCCGTCGTCACCATAGACCTCGCCGGGCATACGCTGACCAACGCGCAGGACGACACGATCACGAACAACGGGACTCTTACGGTCGTCGACAGCTCGGAAGAAAAAACAGGCACAGTCGACAATCTGACGCACGGGAAGGCGGCTCTGTGGAACGAGGTCGACGCGACCGCCACACTGAACGCCGGGAAGTTCGTCCGCACGATGGAGAACGGCAGCAGCTCCACCGACAACGGGGGCAACTCGTACTACGCCATCCTGAACCACGGGACGATGACGATCAACGACGGCGCGTCCGTCGTCCAGAGGGGCAGCTATTCGAGCCTCCTCGAGAACGGATGGCAAGACGGGGACGATAACGAGACGAAGGCAGAATCTTTTCTGACAATCAACGGCGGAACCTTCACCGGCGGCCTCAACACCATCAAGAACGACGACTACGGGAACATAACGATCAAGGGCGGCACGTTCACCAACACGGCGCAGGCCGCCGTGCTCAACTGGAACGTCGCCTCGATAGAGGGCGGCACGTTCGAGTCGAGCGCCTGGGTGGTCCTCAACGGCAAGATCAATGACGCCATGGACATGGGCGAGCTGAAGATCACGGGAGGTTCGTTCACGGCGGGCGAAGGATACACCGTTCTTGGAGAGATGGACCCGGGATACACAGCCGGGAGCATTTCCGTCGAGGGCGGTGTCTTTTACGGCACGATCGCGCAGACAAGCGGAAGTAACCAGATAGAGGAAACCGAGCTCTCCATCACCGGAGGCTCGTTCTCCGAAAGCCCGGCAACATACCTTGACCCAGAATACGCAGCGCGTGTCGGCGATCTCTACGAGGTTATGCAGCGCGGAAGCCTTCCGGCTGGGACCTACGTTACGGCAGAGGGATACCCGATCAGATCAGACGATCTGGCGGGTGGCTTCACGCTCGTCGACAACGGGGACGGCACGTACACGGTCTACCGACCGTACGTCCCTCCTGCGGAGCCGACGTACGGCTCGACCGTTTCCGATGCAGAGGGCGGAAACGTTGAAGTTGCGCCAGAGAAAGCAAAGGCTGGCGCCAATGTCACGATCACGCCTTCGCCCGACGAGGGCCAGGAGGTGCGCGGCGTCTTTGTGACCGACCCTGACGGCAACTCGGTCGAGGTGACCGAGAATGCTGACGGCACGTACTCGTTCGAGATGCCCAAGGGAGGCGCCGCCGTGACCGTGACCTTCGGCTGCGACGGCGGCGAGCTCTGCCCGAGCCACGGTTTCTCCGATGTTGACCAGTCCCAGTGGTACCACGACGCGATCGACTGGGCCGTGGAGGCCAAGGTCCTGAACGGCATCGACGGCACGACGCTCATGATGCCGGACGCCGAGATCACGCGCGCCCAGATGGCCCAGGTGCTCTGGAACGTGGAGGGCAACGAGCCCGCCGCCTCCGAGGCCGCGTTCTCGGACGTCGACCCGGGCGAGTGGTACGTGGGCGCCATCTCGTGGGCGGTCGAGTCGGGCGTCTTCGAGGGGTACGCAGGGACCGGCCTCTTCGGCCCCGACGAGCCGCTGACCCGCGAGCAGGCCGCCCTCGTCCTGCAGCGTTGGTCGGAGCTCAACGGAGAGGACGTCTCGGGCCGCGCCGACCTCTCGGGCTACCCGGACGCGGAGCTCGTCTCCGACTGGGCGCTCGACGGCGTCTCGTGGGCCGTCTCCGCCGGCGTCCTCAAGGGCGTCGACCAGGAGGACGGGACGGCGCTCCTCGACCCGGCCGGCACCGCGACCCGCGCGCAGGTCGCCGCGCTCATGATGCGCCTCGAGGGGCAGCGGACCGCGTAGCGGACTAAGAGAGCATCGACCCGTTAGGCCTCCGGCATCGCGCCGGGGGCCTTTTCTTATGCGATGACGCGGAAGATGGTGGGATATAACCAGTTGTGCCCCACCATCCACGTTATAATCCACAATGAAACGCAAAGAGGTGGAGGGCGAGAGCAGGAGGTTGATTGGATGCAAGGTCAAAGGCCGGGTGTTTTCGGTACGGTGGTGGGATACTCCATCGCCGTCGCACTGTCCGCTTGCGTGATCGCCGCGCTCTTGAGGCTCCTGCTGTGGATTCTCGGGCTGTAGCGGAGGCGGCGCCCGAAGACGGCGTCAAAGAGCGGCTTCGCCGATACTCCGACCTGCTCGACGAGATAGACATGCAGCGCCTGCGCCTCGACATGATGCGCGCCGACATGGGCGGGCTGCGCTCTCCGTCGTACGACCCCCAAGGCTCGGCGCAGGCCGACCCCGACGGGGTCCATCGAAAGGCCGCGCGGGCCATCTCCCTCGAGGAGCGCATCGAGGCTGACGAACTTCGCGCGGAGTCCGAGCACGGCGAGCTCGAGCGCATGGTGCGCCGTGTCCCCCACGCGATGGAGCGAGCGGTCATCCGAATGCGCTACTTCGACCGGATGTCATGGGACGAGGTGGCGTTCTCCCTATACGGGGACAGGGCAGACTACCTCGACATGGCGTCCGAGTACAGGCAGAGGGTGTACAAGCGGCATAGGGAGGCCGTGCTCTCGCTCGCGCTGGTGGACGCGGAGGAGGCGATAGTCCGCAGGAGCGCGTGACCTCCAGCCCAACGAAGCTCGGGTTCGCCCGGGCTTTTCTTTTCCATCGCCACGGTAGTTTTCGGAAGCTTTGGAAGATTTGGAAAGTTCTGGGAAGTTTTGGAAGTTTTCGGAAGCAATCGGAAGTTTCCGAAGTTCTGGGAAGTTTTCGGAAGAGACAGTAAGTTCCGGAATGGGTATCGTGCATGTTGTCGAAATCGGCCCGCGGGCAATGCGCCTTGCGGGCCTTTCGATTCCTTGGGGGCGGCCATCTCCTTCGCCCCTTGCCTCTATGCAAGCGGTGCGGCTTTTCTCCAGCGTTCTGGCCGCACCGCGCCCGATATACGGAGGTGCGCCATGACGCTGCTCGAGCTCGGGGTGATAGCCCGCAGGCACGAGACCGACATGGCGCACGCCATGCTTCACGCGGTCGCCGTGTGCCTGAGCGAGGGGAGCTGGCACGGATGGCGGTGACGATCTTCGCGAACATCAACGACGCCCAGCTCCGCAAAGTGCTGAGGAAGAACGGCAACGAATGGGCGAAGCAGATGCAGCACGCTACGCAGGACATGAAGCGCGCGGCTCCTGGAATCGTCGCGAAGCAGACGGCGTCCGTGTACACGGTCAAGCAGGGCGAGGTCAACCCTAGCAGCTACAAGTTCGCAGGCGTGTGCAGCATGAGCGGGGGCATCGCCGACCTGTCCATGACGTACAGGGGCAGGCAGCTCACCCTCGCGCACTTCGGGCTGAGGCACTCCGGCGTGAACCCCGACTATCCGTACACCGTGAGCGCCGCCGTCCTGAAGGGGCAGCGCAAGACGCTCGGCAAGGTCAAGAGGCCGTGGTCGCAGGGAGGCGCGTACGGGGCCAAGTCACCGGGCATGATGCTTCCCAAAATCATCCCGCCGGTGCGGCGCTTCGGCATGAAGGTCGAGGCGGCGTCCGGCCTGTCCGTCCCGCAGATGGTTGAAAGCAGGCGGCACATCAACGCGACCATGAAGCAGCTGCAGAACAGGCAGATCAGGATTCTGCAGCAGAGGCTCGCGAAGTTCGGCCTTGCGTGACTTGTTTGAGATGGTTTGAAGAATATGCAGAAACGTACTAACAGAAGGCACTTTTATGCATTTCGCTCTAGGTTCTGCGACGGACATGCCCTGGTGCGGTGCTCGCGATCGCAGAATACTTTGATTTTTTATGCAAAACAATTCGGCCGTTAAATTCGGCTATGCAACGTTTATGCAGGTCAGAGCGGAGTAACGAGCTGTGCTGACGAAGGTTACATCCAAAGAGCTTGCTGAAATATTCGGTTTGACCGTCGGAAGAATCTCGCAGATGCGAAAAGACGGCGTTCTCGAGGCGACCGGCTCTCCGTTCAAGTTCGACCTATGCAATTCGGTGCAGGCGTACGTCCGCTACATGGTCAACTCCGCCAAGGGGAGGACGGACGACGACGTCGACGCCGAGCGCAAGAAGCTGCAGGCGGAGGCCGACTACAAGGAGGCCAAGGCGCGCCAGGAGGAGCTGAAGCTCGCCGAGCTGGAAGGACGCATGCACTCAGCCGAGGACGTGGAGGCTGCGACCACGCAGCTCGTCTACGCGGTGCGCTCCGCGATGCTCGCTATGCCCGGCCGCATAGCGGTCGACGTGGTGGGCAAGACGGCCGCCGAAGCTAGCGAGATAGTGCGGCGCGAGGTCTTCGCGGCGCTCGAGTCGCTCAGCGAGTACGAGTACGACCCGAAGGCGTACGCCGACATGGTGCGCGAGAGGAAGGGGTGGCAGCCGGACGATGGCGAGGACTGACGAGCAGAGGCTCGCGGACGTCAGGGCGACCTACTCGCGGGCGGTCAGGGGCTTCCGTCCTCCTGAGTCGCTGACCGTCGACGAGTGGGCCGACCGCTACCGCAGGCTCTCGCCGGAAAGCTCCGCTGAGGCGGGGCCGTGGCGCACGTCGCGCACGCCCTACCTGCGCGAGCCGATGAGGGCCTTCACCGACCCGTCGGTCCGCAAGATAGTCATCGTGGCAGGCTCGCAGATCGGCAAGACCGAGTGCGAGCTCAACTGCCTGGCGTACCTCATGGACCAGGACCCGGGGACGGTGCTCTTCGTCCATCCGACCATCGAGGACGCGAAGAAGTTCTCGCGGCTCCGCGTGGAGCCGATGGTACGCGACTGCAGGAGGCTCAAGCGCAAGGTGCACAACGCAGAGCGCGGCGGCAAGCAGTCGAAGACGGTTCTGGGGGAACCGGCGTGACGACCGTCGACGATTTCGTCGACGCGTTCGGGCTGAACGACCTGATCGACGGGCGGATAGAATCGTACAACCAGGAGCTCATCGGGACGTACATATACGGCAAGGCGGAGTTTTACGAAGGGCACCCCAGCAATCCTGTGTCAGCTAACAGCCTCGGCAACGTCAGCTGCAACGGTTTCGGGTACGGGACGAGTTACACCGACACTTTCATCAAACCGCAGAAGACGGGGGTCTACGAGGTAAGCGTCGCTTACAACGCCCTGTTCTACGATGTGGTGTTCGGGATCGACTCGAACAACATGGACACGCTCAGAGGATACCCGAGCGTCCTTGGCAAGACGGTCCGGTTTAACTTGACTGCCGGCACGAAGTACTACCTGTTCGCGATGACGAAGGACAACAATAACAAGGACGTCGAATCAGACTTCACCGTCAACATGGTCGCGTAAACGTCCCGCCGAACAACGCGCCCGGCTCGGTCGGATTGACGGACATATAAATCGAGCCGATTGGGTACACGGCGTCGGCGATGTTGTCTACGCCGGTTCCCACCTGTACTGAACCCTGCCCGAATTTCAGGCCGGGCGGGACTGAATAGAAAGGCTGAAACATGAAGCTCAACAACCTTGAACCGACCTCCTTCGCCGAGCGCGACAACGAGGTCACCTTCGTGCTGCCCGGCACGGTCGGACTCGACGACGTGATGGCGCTCGACGGCGAGGCGCTGACCATCACGACGAGCAACGGCTCCGAGTACCGCAAGTACGAGGGCTACTCGCTCATGTCCGCCGGCTACACCGACCAGTCCGCCGAGCACGTGTCGGCGCGCTTCTATCGCAAGCTGAGCGACCAGACCTCCGCGGCCATCACCCAGCTCGACGCCAACGTGGCCACCGTCCAGGCGACCGCCGAGTCCGCCCAGAAGACCGCCCAGTCCGCCATGGAGACGGCGCAGGAGGCCGGCACCAGCCCGTCGGTCAAGGCAGCGGGCGCAATGTACGTCAACGCCACCGCTCTGACCAACACACAGCTTGCCGACGTGCGAGACCTCATCGAGGACTTCGTGCCGGGCGCAGAGTACGCCAAGGGCCTCATCCGCCGCTGGGAAGGCAAGTACTACCGCATGGCGCAGGACATCAACTCCACGACCTCCACGACCTACCAGCCTGGCACTGGCATGGAGTCCCTGTACACCCTCATCGACCTCGCACCGGACGGTATCCGCGTGTGGCACATGCCGACCGACGCCACGAACAGCTTCGCCCTCGGCGAGAAGGCTCACTACCCGGATGCCGACGGCGCGGTGTACGTCTCAAAGCGCGACGGCAACACCAGCGAGCCTGGACAGGACGAGTGGTGGGAACTCGATAGCGAGGCCGAGTAGTGGACGCGACAGGAGCGGCGCTCGTGCAGGCCGTGGAGCCGTACGGCCTCATGCCGCTTTTCTTCCTTGGAGCGGGCATCGCCGCCGTGGCGGTGCTCTGCGCCTTCGTCTTCCCGGCGTGGAAGGACAAGATGCGCAGCGACGCCGACACCGAGCGCATGAAGGCCGAGGCTCAGATAAAGCTCGAAGAGCAGCGCGAGACGCGCAAGGCCGAGGAGTCGAAGCTCCGCGATGAGCGCGAGCAGGAGCGCGCCGCAATCGACAGCAAGACAGCCGTCCTGCTGGAAGGGCTAAAGACCTCCATCGACGCCTTGAAGAGCGCGCAGGAGGTGGTCACCGCCCAGATTGACGCGTCACGAACAAGCTCACAGCGGATGGGCGGCATGGTTGAGGACACCAACCGCAAAGTATCGGAGATTCACCACGAGCTCATAGGGGGCGGAAGATGAACAAGTACATCATCCCATCGGAAGTCTACGAGGTCATGAAATGGGCCGGGCTCATCGCGTTCCCGGCGGCCGCCGTGTTCGTCTCGACGGTGGGGCAGGCATGGGGCATGGACGCGTCGCTCTCGAACGCGATCGTGACCACGCTCAACGCCATCGGGGTGCTCATCGGCGCCCTCATCGGCGTCTCGCAGGCGACGGCGAAGCAGGAAGAAGGTGACGGGGAATGACGATGAACGGCATCGGCGTCTCTAGCTGGCAGTCCGGCATCGACCTTTCTCGCGTGCCATGCGATTTTGTGATTTGCAAAGCGACGGGCGGCGTGGGCTACGTCAACCCGGACTGCGACCGCGCCTACCAGCAGGCGAAGAGCCTAGGAAAGAAGCTCGGCGTGTACCACTTCGCCCGCGAGGCCGGGTGCGAGGGCAGCGCGGAGGCGGAGGCGCGGTTCTTCGTGGACAACGTCCAGGGCTACGTCGGCGAGGCGATCCTGGTGCTCGATTGGGAGGCTTCCGCTGTCGAGCTTGGAGTCTCCTGGGCGAAGGCCTGGCTGGACGAGGTGCAGCGCCTCACCGGGGTCAAGCCGCTGCTGTACAGCTACAACAACTGCGTGAACTCCTACGACTGGACGCCGGTAGCCCAGGCCGACTACGGACTGTGGAACGCCGGCTACTACGCCTACGGCACGCCGATGGGGTACAACCCGGACGCCCCGCTCATCGGCGGCACGGGAGCGTGGGCTGGCGCCGCCATGTACCAGTACACGAGCGAAGGCCGCCTGGACGGGTGGGACGGCAACCTCGACCTCAACGTGTTCTACGGCGACGCCGCCGCATGGGACGCCTACGCGGGCGCTAAGCCCAAGACGCGCCCCATCAGCGAGGCGGGCTTCCAGCCGATTCCCGCGCAGGCTTACACCGGCAAGGAGCTGTACCCCGAGATGGTGCCGTCTGACACGTCCGCGACGTATTGGACGAGCTACCGCGACAATATCGACGTCGGCTGGGGCCTCGCGATCGCTACGGGGTACGACGGCTGGGAGGGCACGGCGGAGGTCGCGTTCAAGATTCTCCCCGCGCCCCTCGTCTCCTATGACGACATCGAGCCGACCGCGTGGTACGTGGACGCCGTCCGCCAATCTGTCGAGCGCAACGTCATGTCCGGCTACGACCACTCCACGTTCGCGCCCGACGACCCTCTGACGCGCGCCCAGGCCGTGTGCGTGGTGTACAAGGCCGCTGGCATGGTGGACGACCCGCTGCCGTACAGCGACGTGGAGCAGGCCCCGTGGTACCACGCGGCGCTCGAGTGGGCGACCGCGCAGGGCGTCGCGTCCGGCGACGAGGGCATGTTCCGCCCGTCCGACGCGTGTACCCGCGAGGAGTTCGCCACGATGCTCCACCGTTGGCAGGGCTGCCCGGAGGCCAAGGCCGCAGAAGGCTGCTCCGAGTGGGCCGCGCTGGCCGTCGGCTGGGCCGTCGCAGAGGGCGTCATGGACGGCACGCGACCCTACGACGCTTGCACTCGCGCGGAGGCGGCGGCGATGGTGACGCGGGTTTAGACGACAAGACTACCCCCAGGCTTCGGCCTGGGGGATTTTTTGTTCCCAGAAGCATTGTCATTATCATTCGTACTTAATTCATGTCATGACCTGCCGACCTGATGTTGATATTCGCTGTTCAAACGGTATTTCCAAGCATCAGTGGTTTACAACTACCACAAGTAACCACTAAACCACGAAAGCCCGCGCAAGCGGGCTTTCGGTTTTGTGCGGAGCAAGTTGAGCGCCCGGGCCGCGAAAGCGACCGGAGGGCGCTTTCGCGGCTTCAGCGGGAGAAGCCTTTAGCGCACGCCGCCGCCTTCGAAGAAGACCTCGGAAGCGTGAGCGTAGAAGCCCTGGTGCTTGTAGCGCAAAAGGATGGTGGGCTCGAGGTTCTTGCGCACGATGGCGCGCACGGGGCGGGCGCCAAGCTCCATGGGCTCGCCGTCCACGAACACGGCCACATCGCGGTCGGCGTGGTTTTCGGAGAGGTCCACTTCCACCACGTCGCTCGGCGCCGTGACGAGCGCGCGCGAACGCAGCGTGTGCGGCGCGATGGGCACCACCACCAGGCCGCCGAAGCTGGGCGCTACAAGCGGGCCGCCGGCGGAGAGCGCGTAGGCAGTGGAGCCGGTGGCCGTGGCTACCACCAGGCCGTCGCCGCGCATGGACGCCACGTGCTCGCCGGACACGGAGAACCCGCAGCTGATAATGCGTCCGCGGGCGCCGCGCGTGAAGGCCGCCTCGTTGAGCGCGAAGTACGAACGCTCCCCAGCGTCCACCAGGCTGTCCTCGTCCTCGTCTCCTTCGCACACCACGTCCACGCGCAGGCTCGCGCGCTCTTCCCGCTGGGCCTCGTCGGCCAGCGCGGCCGCCACGAGCGGCACGACGCCCTCGTCGGAAGGGTTCGCCAAAAAGCCCAGGTTGCCGAAGTTGATGCCCATGATGGGCACGCCGCTCGTGCCCACGGCACGCGCGGTGCGCAAGATGGTGCCGTCGCCGCCGAGCACCACGATCCAGTCCGAATTGGCATAAACGCTGTCGCCGGCAGCAAACCGCACGCCCTGCGCAAAAGAAGAATTTGAATACATGGTAAATCGTTGTTATACGATGTACATGCCACGGCACGAGCGGCTCGAGGTCCCCGGCATCGCGCAGGTCCGCCTCGATGCCCTGCGAGCCCAAGAACGCCATGAGCATGAGCGAGGCGTCGATGGCCTTCGCGTTGAAATTATTACGGACTATGAGCACCTTCATGGATTCGGCATTCCCATCTTTGCTAGCATAGATATTTCGTTGGTTCCACGCCGCGTGAGCACCTGGCGATCAGGGGCGGTCCGCTCGGCGCGGGACGGCAGAACGTCATTATACGAGAGACGGGTTTCCGAGCATGGGCAAGGGCAACAATTCCATCGCGAAGAGCACCGGCATCATGACCGCCGCGACGCTGCTCTCGCGCATCACGGGCCTCGGGCGCACCTGGGCGATGGCCTTCGCGCTGGGCAACACGCTTGTCACGTCGGCGTACCAGGTGGCGTACAACATGCCAAGCGTCATCTACGACCTGGTGGCGGGCGGTATCATCGGCACGGCGTTCCTGCCCATCTATCTGTTGCAGCGCGAGAAGCTGGGCGCCGAAGGCGGCGATCGCTTCGCCTCGAACATTCTGAACCTGGCCGTGGTGGTGCTTGGCGTGCTGTCCATTCTGGCCAGCGTCTTCGCCCCGCAGATCATCGCCACGCAGACGTTCACGGTCTCGGACACGGCGGCCGTCTCGCAGCAGGCCACCATGTTCCTGCGCGTCTTCGCGGTGCAGATCGTGCTCTACGGCCTAGGCGGCGTCATCACCGGCGTGCTGAACGCCCATCGCATGTACGGCGCGCCCACGCTCGCGCCCGTGTGCAACAATGTCGTGGTCATGGCCACCATGTTCTCCTACGTGCCCATCTCGGCGGCGAACCCTGATTTCGCGCTGTGGTGGCTGGCCGTGGGCACGTCGCTCGGCGTGGCCATCCAGTTCGGCGTGCAGATTCCTATGCTCGTGAAGATCGGCTTCAAATACGTGCCGAGAATCAACCTGCACGACCCTGCCTTGCGCGAGGCGTTGCGCATCGCGCTGCCCACGCTCATCTACATCGTGGGCACGCTCGTCTCGTACTCCTGCCGCAACGCGTTCTCGCTGCAGTGCGGCGAGAACGGGCCCTCCACGCTGTCGTACGCATGGATGTGGTACCAGCTGCCTTACGGCGTGATCGCGGTGTCCATCTCCACGGCCTTCCTGACGGAAATGAGCGAGGCCATGGCGCGCGGCGACATGGCGACCTTGCGCGCGCACGCTCGCCGCGGCCTGCGCAGCACGCTGTTCCTCATCATTCCGCTCGCGGGCATGATGTTCGTGCTCGGCGTGCCCATCATCCAGATTTTCAAAGCAGGCGCGTTCGACCAGGAGTCGGTCTACTCCATCGCCCAGGTGCTGCAGTTCTGGGTCATCAGCCTGCCGTTCTATGCGGGCCAGATGTTCTTCTACCGCGTGTTCGCCAGCCTGCGCCAGTTCATGACGTTCGCGCTTGTCAGCTGCGGGCTTTGCACGGTGCAGATTTTCTTGTACTGGCAGCTGGCCCGTCCGGAGATGCTCGGCTTGGCGGGCATCCCGGTCTCCGATTGCGTGTACTACGGCCTGCAGTTCTTCATCATGGCGTTCATCCTGCGCTACCGCGTGGGCGGCTTCGGGTTTTTCGGCACGCTGTGGATGGCCGTGCGCGCGTTCGTGGGCGCGCTGGCCGGCATGGCGGTGGCCCAGGGCATTCTTATGCTCGTGCCGTTGCAGCCTTCCATCGGCGCGGCGCTCGTCGAAATCGTGCTCTGCGGCGGCGTGGGCCTGGTCGTGGCGTTCGCCGCGTGCAGGCTCTTGCGCATCCCCGAGATGGACTTCGTCACCGGCATCCTGCGCAAGGTGGGGATGAAGTTGGGCATCGTGAAGCCCCCGCGCGGTCGCCACGCGAAGTAGGCGCCGCGCCCTCCGCTATCGCCCTTTCGTTCGACCTGTTAAATCGGGTTAATTCCCTGGGGCACGCCCGTGCGCCTCGTTACAATCGAAAGGCGTTCGAGGGCGTTCGCCCCGGCGCCATTGCCGTGCGCCGCGGGACGCCTGCCAGCGCGCGGAAGGAGCAC
>ERZ827512.3254-NODE-3254-length-11621-cov-52.596749_pt1 | contig 11621 bp, 14 predicted proteins | sample MGYA00519916_ERZ827512 | MGnify/ENA primary metagenome ERZ827512 (study PRJEB31778, sample SAMEA3449335) | human gut metagenome | biome: human gut; feature: human-associated habitat; material: faeces | place: United Kingdom | collected 2010/2012 ... | reverse complement strand
GCAGGTGTAGTCCAACGCGGTGGAAAACAGCATCAGCACCACATAGACCGGCTCATCCCATGCGTAAAACAGCAGGCTGAACAGAAACAGGATACCGTTGCGCCATGTCTGCGGGACAAGAAAGTAAGCCAGCAGACACAGCGGCAGAAAGCATTGTAAAAATGTCAGGCTGGAAAAAACCATATCAGCCGCCGACCATGACTTCGCCCTCGGGCAGCTCGTCATCGGTCATATCAAAAAAGCCGCCGTTGCTGCCGTCATCCTCCGGGATCACGATGCGGTTGTCGGCTGAACCGAAAATACCGCTCCACACCTCGTCCACCTTGGCGGCTTCCCCGGCGGCGAACTTGGCCTGCTCCTCGTCGCTGGCCTCCCAGTCACCTTGCGCACCGAGAATCAGCAGCGCCACATAGTTGCCGTTCACGAACAAACGTGCCTGCAAGACCTTCTGCAAATCCATGTTGTACATCCGGGAGTAGCTGAGAATTTGCTCATAGCCAGTCTGCAAAAGTGCGGCGGCATCCTGTGCGTAGCCGTCTTTAACTTTAACAATAACAGCGTAACTGGAATTGACTGCGGAATTGGAATTGCTCATAGATGCCCAGCTTTCCACTCGCCCCATATCCAGTCCCCAATAACCGCTTATGTTATCTTCGGTTTCAGCGACGTCGCATCCAAAACTGTCACCCAGCTTTTCCTTTAAGGTGTCCATGATCTCCTGCGCGGTCATCGTCACCTCCGTGTCGTTCTTCTTGTTGTCATCGGCCTTGCCGCCGCAGGCGGCGAGGGACAGCGCCATGCTCAACGCCAGTACAAAAGTCAAAATGCGTTTCATTTCTATTTGCTCCTTAAAATTCGAGATATTTGATGTGGACGACGGAGCGGCGTCTCCGGAAACGCCGCTCCTCTTGCCCTTCCATATATCCATACGATTCAGCATGTAGAAATGTTGGAACGAAAAATAAAAAATTTCGGAGAGCACACCGCCCTCCGAAATTCCGCAGTTTTTGCTTCAATTTTGCCCCATCAGCAACTCCGCCGCAGCGGTAATTGCTTCTTCACTCGCACCGTCAAAATTAGAAAGATAATAATTGACACCTTCTTTGCTCCAATGCGCCCGCCATGTGTCAGGCGATAGACAGTCGAGCGTTGCGCCATACTCCGCATTGAGCGCAGTACTGCCCACAGCATCTCCCTCTGCCCGGGAAAAGTTTCCGTCCAATTTGGCGGCTTCATAAGTGTATTCGTGACCATTCAGCGTAAAATCAACGCGGGCGATCTTACCATCGTAAATGCAGTAATATAAATTTTCCGCATTTTCTGGCGCGTCAATCGTAAACCCCAGCTTTTCAAATCCTTCAGGACCATCTACATCTTCAAAGGGAGACCCGACAAATACAGGTGGGTCATCCGGCTCTGATCGGTCAAAGAAATGAGGAAGTGCAAATCCGGCGGCAATCACAATAGCAAGGCAGGCGGCTAAGCTGCCCCAGCGCCGCCACATCGGGATGGTCCGGCACTTTTGGACAATGGGGTGCTTTTCTTCGATATTCTCTTCGGCATTCTGATCTTCTCGTTGTGCCGCCGCTTTTTTCAGAATATTTGCATACATACGTTCCTGCGCACCGGGTTCTGGCTCTATATGATCAAATGCGTTTTTCACTTCATTGTCATTCATATACGCTCACCTCCTAATTTGAGTTTCAATTTTGCGCGGGCGTCTCGCAGTTGTCCACGCACCGTAGAGGGGGAGCGTTTCAGCATCAATGCAATCTCGTCTGTTTGATAGCCCTCATAATAGTGCAGCCAAACAACCTCTTTGTATTTCACCGGCAGCGCCATGACCGCTTCCACGACCTCGCTCTTTTCATCCGGTTCGGCGGCGATTTGCTCGGCCGCTTCATCGAGGTCCGTTACCTTCTGCCGCCACCAGTGCTTGAGCTTGTCCTTGCAGATATTCATAGCGGTGGTTGTCAGCCATGACCGTTCATGCCGCTCATTTTCAAAGGAAATGTCACAGGACATTGCTTTCACAAAAGCATCCTCTGTGCAGTCCTCAGCATCTGCGGCGTTTTTCATAAAGGCATAACAAACACGGTAGATTGCCTTAAAGTGTCGCAGATAGAACGCTTCAAAATCCCCCTGCATGGCTTCGCCTCCCTCTCTATAACTTGATACGATTTAAGAGTACAGATTGTTGGATGGAAAGTCAAGCAAATTAGATTGCCGCGCATTTTTAGGGAATTGCTGTGTTAAATTTGGAAAAGCACTCTTGCAGATATGATAATTCTTTATTTGTGTAACCAATAGCAAGGATTGTATATCTGACCGTTTCTATCACCTCCTGCAAAGAACAGAGCCAACAGGCAGCACACTTCCTGTTGGCTCTTATTCCTTGGAAAAGGAGAAAGGGTATTGAGATTCAATAAAAGCTCTGTATCGGGTGCGTACTGTTGATTTTTTTGATTGCCTGTGAAGCATAGTATCCAATTAGCACGAACATCACCATTACGGAAAGATAGTCAATCAGGAAGAGGATCACAGGCTCGGAATAATCGTAGAATACGAAATGGCTTCTGAGCAGCAGGTAGAGTCCAAAGCCTCTGCGGTGAAACGCAAATGCGCTATAAAGCGCCCAGAGCCAGCCGATCAGTCGCAGGCTCCACGTCCGCAAAGGCGAGGGCTGCAAGTGCTTGCGCGCCATCGCCAGCATCATACTCCAGTGAAATCCCAGATGCAGGCTCATACAGACGAAGCCCCAGTAGGCGCAGAGGATATGCACCTGCTGTGCAAGCTCATAGCCGCCGTTCTTTGGAAAAAACGCAAATACATAACGGGACAGCACAACGCCGCTAATCATTGAACCGGACATAGAAAGATGATTCCGACCAACGCCGTCTGAACCATGCGGATGGGCGTGTATTTGCCCTTTCCGACTGCCAACAGCCACTTTCGGTTGAGTATATGGTGTGCCACGAACAGAGCGAACATTCCCATACCGATCCACTCGTGGGCTGCCTCGCCCACAAGACCGTAGGGCATCAAAAGCAACAGCGCAACAGTCATTGTGGCATCGACTGCGAGTTTGATTTTCTGAATTGACCGCATTTCCGCCGATGTTACAGTCCCAGCCCCGCGGCCCAATCGCGGACGGTGCTGCTGGACACGCCGGAGGAAAAGCGCTGACCGCTCTGCCAGGTGCCGCCGTTAGCCATTTCTTCCAGCAGCGTGCCGCTCTGACCCATGCCGGAGGAGGAAGAGGTGGCAAACGGAATGACGGTCTTACCGGAGAAGTCGTTGCCCCTTACGAAGTTGTTGACAGACCACGCCGCAATGCCCCACCAGATGGGATAGCCAATGAACACGGTGTCATACTCATCCCAATTTGCGGGGGTGGTCTGGGTCAGGGCAATGTCCCGCAGAGCCTCGTTGTCATGCTCACGGTTGACACGGCTGCCGTCTACCGTCCAGTCCAGATCAGCGGAGGTATAGGGGGTGACGGGCGTGATCTCGAAAATATCCGTGCCCAGTTCATCCGCGATGTCCTGTGCCACGCGCTCCGTGTTTCCAGAGCCGGAGAAATAAGCCACCAGAATTTTGTTGCCAGTGCTGGGGTCGGGCTGCGGGGTAACGGGCGTCATCGTCAGGTAGTTGCGAAGGATCGTAGCCACCTGTGCGCGGGTGGCGTTGCCGTTCGGGTCAAAGCGGTTGCCGGTGGTGCCGTTCACCACGCCGTTCGCCCTCGCCCAATCCACGGCGGCAGAAGCGTAAGCGGGGATGCTGCTCTCGTCGGCAAAATCCTGTCCGGCTTCCGCACTGGGAGAACCGGCGTAGCGCCAGAGGATCGCGGCGATCTGGGCGCGGCTGACGGGATCATTGGAGCCGAAGCGTCCATTGCCATAGCCGGTCACGATGCCGTTGGCGCTCGCCCATGCCACCGCCCCCATGTAGTAGGTGCCCGAAGGAACGTCAGAGAAGGCCGTTCCCGTGGCAGCGGACGGGCTGCCCGCGGCGCGGTGCAGAACCGTCACCAGCATGGCGCGGGTCATGGGCGTATTGGGGCTGAATGTGGTAGCGGAGGTGCCATTCCTAATGCCGTGCTCATTGACATAATCCACGGCATCCGCGTACCATGTACCATTCGGAACATCGCTAAAGACACCCCCTGCCGCCAGGGCCGTCGGAATTGTTGCGATCACCAGCGCTGCCGCTATGACCGCCGTCAGAAGTCGTTTCATCTTTTTCATTGTTGTCATCCTTTCCTGTTGATTTTCTCTGGGCAAGTACCCAGTTCAGTACATTCTCATCGTCGAACACCACGCTGCCGCCGCCATGGTAATTGTAAATGCCCTTGGCGTTGAAATAGGCGTTGTCCGGAATATTGAGCTGCAAAAGCTGGTCGATCTCGCTATCAGTCAGCCCTGCCTTTTCATAGGCGGCGTGGAGGTTCGCGTAGGCGTCCCTCGCCTTTTGAGAGCCGTAATACTCGTCGTTTTCCGCCATGAAGATATAGACCGCCACCCGGTTTTCTGCCACGGGGTCATAGGTGCCGTCCCACTGGGAGCCGCCGTGGATATAGGCGGCGTAGAGGTCGGGGCGCAGGGCCACCGCCTGAGACATGGTTTCGCCGCCAGCCGAATACCCTGCGGCATAGACGCGGCTGGTGTCCACTGAAAAGTGGTCGATCATGTACTCCGCCAGTTCGTTGGCCTGCCGTGCGGACTTTGCGCCCCAATCGGTGAGCTGACCGGAAACAAGGATCACAGGCTCCGACAGCTTCGTCCACGCCTGCACGCCGTTCCAGCGAAGGTTGCTGCCTGCGGAATCCTCCCCGAACCACATCTCCCCATACCCCGGCATAGCCACGATAAGGGGATAAGTCTTTGCGCTGTCATAGCCGTCCGGCAGATAGTAGCTGAAATGGATGATGCCATCCGCACCGTCCAGCGTCTGGTTTTCGGTGAAGCCGCCCTGTACGGCGGCGTTCTCCGCAGGCTGCTGCGCGACGGTGGCAGTATCGTCACTTTTTGCCGCCGCCTGCGCCGTACAGCCGGAGAGCAGCAGAACTCCCGCCAGTAAACCCGCTAACATTTTTCGCATACCTTGCCCTCCTTCCGAGGAAATACTCGGTTAATCAACCGTTCAGGCCAAGGCCGCTGACCCAATCGGCCACATCGCTCTGGCTGGCACCGCTGGAGAAGCGCTGACCGTCCTGCCAGTCACCGGTACCCGCCATTTCGGAGAGCAGCGTACCGCTCTGGCCCATGCCGGAGGACGAAGATGTGGCAAAGGGAATGACGGTCTTGCCGGTGAAATCATTGTTTTTTACAAAGGTGTCCACGGGCCACGCTGCGATGCCCCACCAGATGGGATAACCGATAAACACGGTGTCGTAATCGTCCCAGTTTTCGACCTCGGTGGTGGTCAGGGGCACATCCCGCAGGGATTCATCGTCGTGCTCGCGGCTGACTCGACTGTCGCTGTTCGTCCAGTTCAGATCGTCGGAGGTGTAGGGTTCAGCGGGCGTAATTTCAAAGAGATCACCGTCTGTGGCCTCGGCAATATCCTCTGCCACGCGCTTGGTGTTGCCGCTGGCGGAATAGTAGACCACCAGCACCTTGCCGCCGGAGGTGGTGCTGTCCGAATCGCCTGCCGTGGCATCATCTGGTGTTTCCGACGGGGTGCTTTCAGCGGGTGTGTCATTGGACGGTGTCTGTGCGGGGGTATTATTCGTCTTGCTGCCGCAGGCGGTCAAAGACAGGATCATCAGCGCAGCCAACAGCAGGCTGCCGAATTTTTGAACGCTTTTCATAAGATCATCCTCCTATCGCTTTTATTTCACATTTTCCTGAATCCAATTTTCAATGTGATTCGCGATCACATCGTTGTTCAGATCTTGGAACATGAAGTGGTCATTGCCGGTGATGCCCTCCTGTGGAAGATCCACCACGGTGCAGTTTCCGCCCTGTTCGTTGTAAGCATCCCGGAAGTCATAGCACGCCTGACGCATGGCTTGCCACATCATAGTCGCCTGAATCGCAGGGTCACCGTTGTCGATGTAATCGCCAAAGTACATGGTGACGGGAATGTTCTTCTCCAGCACGGTCTTGAAATCCTCGCTGTTCGCGCCGGGGGCCCCGCCGGGTTCAATGGCAACGATGGCAGCAATGTGGTCGGTGTACTGCACTGCCGTCCAGCCGGGGCCGCCGCCCTGAGAGTGAGTCACCAGAATGGAGTTCTTTCCAGTGCGCTCATATACTTCGTCAATGGTGGCAGCCACGGCCTTTGCCACGGTCTCGTTATCAAAATCGCCGCCCATATCAGAGGTCATGCCGGTGTCCGGCGTCATCTGGCGGAAGAATTGATCCACGGAAGCGGCATCGTTGGGGGAACTGAGAGCCTTCGTTGACAACAGACTCGCCATTCTCCCAGCGGCCAATGCGGAACTGGGTGTACCAGCGCTGATCCAGCGTCTTGGTGCTGATGTCACCACTGACCGAGGTTGCACCTGCTTCGCCGCGGCGGGGCTCGTCAATGAGGAATACGCCGTGACCCTTGCGAAGAAACATCTCCGACCACCCCTCACGACCGTCCGGCGTGGTCATCCAGCCCATGCGGGACTGGCCATAGCCGTGCAGGAATACCATGGGAAGTCCGGTTTCCTCTGCGGGGATCTGATAGAGCACATTGGCGTGATCCACATGGGCGGTCTGACCGGCTCCGGTCTCCTCCCACTGGTTCTCCGGGTCAAAGGTTCCGTCGGAGGTCACGGTAATGCCGCCCGCAGAGAAAATGCCCTGCTCTGAAAGGTATAGTGCTTTAATGCCGTCTTCGGTCGTCTGGGCGTTATCGTTCTGCGAGTTGTCCGCATCTGCTGTTTTACTGGCGCAGCCCGCCAGCAGAGAAAGGCTCATAATACCGCACAGAAACAGCGCGGCGATCTGTCTGTTCTTCATTGCGTTCTCCTTTACTTCTGCTCGTCTACGGGCGGAACCATTTCAGCGTACTTTTTCAGCATTTCGGGGGTGCTGGTGTAGTAGCGTACATTCTTGTTGAGGGCGGCGATCTGCGCCATTTCATCATCGGTCAAGGCAAAATCAAAGAGGTCAAAGTTGGACTTGATATGCTCCGGATTCTTGGAGCCGGGGATGACGATGTTGCCGCTCTGGATGTGCCAGCGGAGAATGATCTGAGGCGCGGACTTACCGTACTTCTTACCAAGCTGAGCAAACAGCGGCTCCTGAAGCAGTGCCTTGTCGCCGTGGCCCAGCGGATACCACGCCTGCGGCACAATGCCGTTCTCCTTCAGAAAGGCTTTCAGCTCCGGCTCCTGATGGTAGGGGTGCAGCTCTGTCTGCAAGACAGCGGGCTTCACTTCGCAGATAGAAAGAATCTCCTCGATCTGCTCCTTTTTGAAGTTGGACAGGCCAATGGCACGCACCTTGCCCTCCTTGTACGCCTTTTCCATCTGGCGGTAGCCCGCCACATAGTTGCCTGCGGGCTGGTGGATCAGCAGCAGGTCGATGTAGGGAGTATCCAGACGGGCAAGAGTCTTGTTCACTGCGTCCGGCTGCTCATAGAAGCTGGGCCACAGCTTCGTTTCGAGAAAAATCTCCTCCCGCTGCAAGCCGTACTTCTTCATGGCGCGGCCAACGGCCTTTTCGTTCACATAGGCGTTTGCCGTGTCGATCAGGCGATAGCCATCCTGCAAAGCGCTGACGCAGGAGGCCTCCGCCTCGTCCGGGGTCAGAAGAAATGTGCCGATACCGGCCATGGGCATTTTCACGCCGTTATTGAGAGTTGCGTATTCCATAAAAGATTCCTCCTTAAATGTTCTTTCCAAGTTTCGTGGCTTCGTTTTTATTGGTCGCCATGCCGCCGTAGGTCATACCGTAGAGACCGGCGAAGCGCTTCATGGTGTACTCGCCCGCATCCAGCATCCATTTCTCCGGAGCTGCGCCCTGAAACACAAAATACAGTTTGCGTCCGGACAGTTCACCGTCCTCCACCTTGCCGTAGAAACGATCCAGCACATTGCGGACGCCGCCGCAGATGTTGTGCCAGTACAGGGGTGAGCCGATGACGATGGTGTCCGCCTGTTTCATCGCGCCGATGACAGCATCCAGCCCGTCGCCGGGAAGGTTCTGGCCGTATGCACCGATGGTGTAGTCCGTAAGGTTCAAAGTCTCATATTCGTGATCTTTCAGCAGCTCTGCCGCCAGTGCGGCGGTGTTCCCGTTTTTGTTGGGACTGCCGTTGATAAATAAAATGCTCATAGTGATGCTCCTTATTTCAGCTTTTGATAATCTTCTTCACTCACCGGCTCACACCACTGACTGCGGCAGTTTTCTCCAGGTACTTCCACAGCCAGATGGGAAAACCAGCTGTCCGGCGCAGCGCCGTGCCAGTGCTTTACACCGGGCATAATGTTGATCACATCGCCGGGGTGCAGCTCCTGCGGCTCTTTGCCCCATTCCTGATAGTAACCGCGCCCGGCCACGCAGATAAGGATCTGTCCGCCGCCTTTGTCCGCCTCGTGGATGTGCCAGTTGTTACGGCAGCCGGGTTCAAAGGTCACATTGAAGATTTTGACCTGCTCCGTGGAAACCGGCGCAAGATAGCTCTGCCCGCTGAAATACTGTGCGAAACCGTCATTGGGCGCTCCGATGGGAAATATCATACTGTTTTGATGACGCTGCTTTTCGTCGGCGCTTTCCTCGTCTGCCCAGATGTCCTTTGCCATGCGGAATGCTGCCCATGCCTTCGGCCAACCCGCATAAAATGCGGCGTGTGTCAGGATCTCCGCAATTTCGCTGCGGGTGATCCCATTTTCCTTTGCCATTGCCAGATGATGACCGAAGGAAGTATCCGTCAGCCCCTGCGCCATCAGTGCTGTCACGGTGATGAGGGAACGGTCGCGTGCAGAAAGCTCGCTTTCCCGGCTCCAAACCTCGCCGAAAAGAACATCATCATTGAGCTGTGCGAACTTCGGCGCAAATTCACCAAGCACATCTCTGCCTGCTGTAATTTTTCTCATAAAGCAACACCCCTTATCTGTGAAAGTTTGTGAAAATCAGTGGTTCCTTCTGAGGCAAGCCGATCTGCTCCTTACCCAACTGAAAGGACTTCATCATAAACGCCATGTTGCGCCCCAGTGTCCGCATGGTCTGCAAGCCCTCAGCATCCTGCGCTACTTCTTCGGCCGAGCCGCCGTAGACCATGTTCCAGTACTGGCTGGAGGCTACCGGCATCCCGGTCATGGTAAAATACTTGTTCAACACATCGAAGGTGGCGGTGTTGCCGCCCCGGCGGCAGGTGACTACCGCCGCCCCCACCTTCATGGTCTTGTCGATGCCGAGGGTGCTGAAAAACAGCCGGTCCATGAAGGAGATGGCTCCGCCTGCGGGGGAGGCAAAGTATACCGGGCAGCCGATGACAAAGGCGTCCGCCTCTGCCAGTTTTGGTGCAACTTCATTGACCACATCGTCAAACACGCATTTGCCTGTCTGAGCACATTTGCGGCAGGCAATACAACCGCGAATGTCCTTGTTGCCCACATGGAGCAGCTCCACTTCGATGTCCTCGGCCTCTAGGGTGTTTTTCAGTTCGGTCAGGGCGGTATATGTGCAGCCCCTTGGATGGGGACTACCGTTTACTAACAGTGCTTTCATCGAAATCACTCCTTATGCGAAAATTGTTTCCAGCCATGCGGCGTAGTCCTTAACCCAACCACCATCGGAGCCGAAGCCGTGAGGCCAGCCGTTCAGCACGATGCGCCCGGTGGAAATGCCCATTCCAGAGATCACATCATATTGCTGCTGGAACTGACGATAGAAGGGGTCCTCGGTGCCGTAGACATAGAAGGTCGGCGGCAAATCGCCCTCGGTCAACCAGCTTGCATCCATATTTCCCACGCTGAGGCGGCCATAGAAGGAATAGATCATGCCTGCGGCGGAGGCATAGGCGAGAACGGCGTCCAGCTCGTCCGGCACATAGGTGCTGTCCAGCGCCGTGCCGGTCACATATTCGTCATAGTGCATCAGAAATTCACCAGCCTGAATGCCGCCCGCCGAAAAGCCCATGACGGCAATATCATCTGGGTCAATACCATAGATCTCCGCATTTTTGCGGACAAAACGGACGGCTCTCGCCACATCCAGCGCACCTTCCTCCTGCGTATAGGGAGACAGGCGGTAGTCTACGATGAAGGTCTGAAAGCCCAGCTCTCGCAGTGCTGCGGCGGTGGGCAGCGAATCGGTGTAGTTGCCCCGAAACTGATAAGCGCCGCCCGCCATCAGCACCACCGCGCCTTTTGGCTTCACGCCATCCCGGACGGGGATAGCGGTGACATAGGGGCGGAAGTTCCAGTCATCGAAATATCCGGTCATATCCTGCGTAAATTTCGTCCTGGCGGGGACATTGCCTTCCTCCCAGAGATAGAGCACTTGAATGTTTGCAGGGTCTGCTGCCGTGTTCAGCACGGTGTTATTACCTGCCGGTTCCGGCATCTTTTGCAGCATGGCTGTGCGGGAATAATCGGAAATCTTGCCGCTGCCGTAGTTATATGCATCAGGAAAATCGTCCGGCGTGGCTACGGTGTCCGTCGAAGATCCGTCGCGCAGATCATCGATGGGGGTGGTGGAAGCAGAACTGCTTTCGTTTGGTTTCGTTGTCATAGCATCCTCAATAGCCGCAACGCCGTTTTCCAGCTCACCGCCGGGAGTCCCGACGGACTCCCGGCCACAGGCGGTCAGCGACACGACCATGAGAACTGCAAGCATTGCGGCGAAAACTCTGTTCCTACGCATTACAGACCCAGTCCATTGACCCAGGACTGCACATCATCACTGGAAACGCCGGAGGAGAACCGCTGGCCTTCCTGCCACTCGCCGGTACCGGCCATGTCGGCCAGCAAACTGCCGCTCTGACCCATGCCGGAGGAGGAAGAAGTGGCAAAGGGGATGACGGTCTTGCCGGTGAAATCATTGTTTTTTACAAAGGTGTCCACGGGCCACGCTGCGATACCCCACCAGATGGGATAACCGATGAACACGGTGTCATAGGAATCCCAATCGGGAACTTCAGTGGTGGTCAGGGGCACATCCCGCAGGGACTCGTCATCATGTTCACGGCTGACGCGGCTGTCGGAGTTCGTCCAGTTCAGGTCCTCGCTGGTGTAGACTTCGGTGGGAACAATCTCAAAGAGGTCGGCACCGGCGGCCTCTGCAATATCCTTGGCCACCCGCTCGGTGTTACCGGAAGCGGAGTAGTAGACCACCAGTGTCTTGCCGGTCTCGGGCTGGGTCTCCGGCTCGGATTCTGCGGGAGCGGTCGAGGAGCTTTCGGACGGTTCCGTGGCGGGCTGTTCGGTCGGCGCAGAGGTTTCGGGCTGCGTGGTGGAAGATGCAGGCTTGTTGGCAGAGCCGCAGGCGGCAAGGCTAAGTACGAGCACGACGCTCAGCAGTAGTGCAGTCAGTTTTTTCATGATAAAATCATCCTTTCAATTCAATTTTAGTTTTATTTACATTCGCAGAGAATGTCATATATTTCATCGTGGGTCAACTTTTTGCAGCAGCCGGGGGTGAGAACGGTGGAATCCGCGATGGCGCGAAAATCGGTGT
>ERZ827512.3252-NODE-3252-length-11625-cov-7.251772_pt1 | contig 11625 bp, 12 predicted proteins | sample MGYA00519916_ERZ827512 | MGnify/ENA primary metagenome ERZ827512 (study PRJEB31778, sample SAMEA3449335) | human gut metagenome | biome: human gut; feature: human-associated habitat; material: faeces | place: United Kingdom | collected 2010/2012 ... | reverse complement strand
AATCGCCTGCCAAAATATCTTGGCAGGCGATTTGTCATATCTATTTAATTATATAAGTTCAGAATTTACAAATTCTGTTGCTTGATTGCAGATATTGTTTGTCCGCCCAGCCCACTCCATTTGATTTTCAGCTTTAAGTGCTTCGGTTACACCTTGCTTTTCTGCCATTTCTTTTGCCTGCCGAATAAACATAGCTTCTGCCTGATTGTTAATGTCGGAAAGGTAGCCATTTAGCTTACCGCTTGTCATCAAGTTCATATACAGAACTTTGTGATGCTGTTTTAAGTACCGTGCGCGCCGCTGTCCCCAAATACCGATAGGTTTCTGTTCTTCTTCGGAAATTGTCAGGTTTGGTAGCATATAATCTCCTACCTGAGTGTACGTACCGCCCATCTGTTCAAATAATGATTTTTCCATCGCGTTTTCCTCATGCGTTTTATGATAATTGGAGTCCTTTCTCGGCTTGCCCGGGAAAGGATTATTTTATGTCATTGAGGACCACCTTCAATTTTTTAAACGGTTATAGGTTTGAGCTAATCCGTATCGGAGGTGACGACTTGAAACCGTGGCAGTGCTACATAGCCGGATATCCGTAATCTCCCGAATTTTTGAACCCGAACCATTTTCAAAAATTCAATTTTAAGGAGATTACAGAGATGAAAATTTCAAATGATTATGAAATACGCGTTGAACAGAAATATTATGCGATTTTCAAGGATGTCAACGGCATAGAGCAAAAAGTGGAGGTTTAAAAAGAAGTAGCTGAGGCTTTGATACAAGCGCATCGTTCAGAAAAAGCGAATGCCAGATATAACGAAAGATACACATATACGGATGGTGTGATTGTGCTATTTCGTCCCGGCAAATATGAGAGGCGAATAGATGAGTGCAATGAGTCGAAAAGTGCTTGTTTTAAGGGATGAAACGCATTGTGCGATTTCGTCGCGCAGTCACAGTGCCAGTTTCTTTTTCATTTTCGTTTTCTCCTCGGTTATATTTTTTATGTATGCATATGGCATACATGAGTTACGTTTGTCTGCCGCTCCGCCGTGCAAGGGTGCTTTTCCCGGAGGGGCGGGTGTGCTTATCCGCGCTTTTCTATGTAGTCGAGGACTGTCTGAATGCAGTTTTTCTTTACCAGCATTTCAAGGGAGGCGAGTCTTGATGAGAAGTTGCCCTTTCCGCTTTCGATGACCTGACAGAGGGGCCCCCTTATATTTGCCATCCAGACCGTGTCGCCAAGATCCATCGTTGCGTTGTCGAAGATCATGCCGAGCATTTCCCTTGTTGTTTCCTTCTTTTCCATGACGACCCTTCCGTTTCTGATTATCTGATATGACTCTCCGGCTTCGATGACCTCTCTGAAGGTTATCGCGACGCCTGCCTCAGCTTCGATCACCGCTCCGGGCTCGAAGCTCAGCTTTCTTGTGACTGCTGTTTTTTTTGCGATCCTGTACCGCCCTGCCGGGACTCTCAGCCAGCCGTCGCCCGATGCAGCAAAAGCCGCGCTGTCGTCGGTCTTTCCGTCTCCGACGGCTCCGAGATCATAAACGCTTTCGGTGGCTGTTCCGTTGTTCCGCGGTCTGTCAGGCGGCATATCCGTGCTTCCGTCGGTGTCGCTTCCGCCGGCACCTCCCGAACATCCGCCGAGGAGCAGAAGAGCCGCAAGCGCCGCGATTCCTGCCTTCAGCAGGTGACCTGTTTTTGTTTTTTTCATTGAGTTTGACCGTACCTTTCCCGTCTCCGCGCGCGGCGGAGTTATTGCAATCCCGTTATCCGAGATAGAAGTCGATGTTGCTCCCGAAAACCAGCTCCGGGAGCTGAAGAAGCGTTTCGTCCATCGTCTTTTCGCCGAGAATATGCCGGACGAGATTGACGAACGCGCTTTTTGCCTGATTGTAAAAGTTCTGATAGACGGTTGCGAGGACAACGCCCTGTTTTATGTAGTCGGCGATCTCCTTCGTCACGTCGTATGTGACGAGAACCGTGTCGGACGAGAGGTTTTTATCTTTGATATACCGGCAGAGATCGAGCGATTTGCCGCTTGTGATGAATATTCCGTCGGGCTTTATCCCCTGCTTTACGTAGATGTCGTAAAGCTGCCAGTTCATGACGTCGGAGGAGTCCTTCATGTCATACGAGCCGACAATGTTCAGCCCGTTTTCCTTTGCCGCCCGGTGAAAAGCCTCCGCTGCCATGCCGTGGATCTGCCATTTTCGCTCGCCGGTGAAAAGCACGACATTTTTCGATTCGCTTTTCCGCAGACAGTCGGCTATGAATTCCGCGGCAAGACGGCTCGCAACTCCCGGATCGTGATAGGAGACGGACAGCCGACCGACCCCCGGAACGTCGGTCTGGAGGAGGACAAGGTTCGGATTGTCCCGGTAGTAACGGTTGAGAAGCACGGTTTCCTCCGGGTCGATGAATCCGCTGACCACAAGCCCGTCAAAGCCGCGGAACCGCTCGAGCGCATTTTCAAGCTCGGCGACGGTTTTTGAGCTGTAACCGATTATGCAGCTTTCGAAATGTATCTTCAGGTCGCGCAGCTCGCGGTACCCGTCGTTTATGCCGCGGAGAAATTCGACTGTCGCCGGCTCGTAGAAGTCGTTCATAAGAAGCCCGATGCTTATCGTTTTCATGGGCAGGCGCGACGCCGCGCGGTTCGGGACATAATCCTGCTCCTGCGCACAGCGGAAGATCCTTTCCCGCATGGGGTCGCTTATTCTTGACGTGGGATCAAAGGCGCGGCTGACCGTTGACGGAGATACGCCGACTGCCTTTGCTATCGTGACTATCGTGCTTTTGCGGTTTTTTTCGGACATTTCCGTTCCTTTCCGGGGCGACCGGTGCCCGGTCGTTCATGTTCGGGGAGATTGATAAATCAATCGCCTGTATGTACGGACATTTTTGTGCAAAAATTGCGCAAACGTTTGTCCAGACTCTGGTTTAATAATATCACACATTTTCACAGATGTCAAGACTGTTTTCAAAAAAATGTTTGTGCAATTTTTTGCACAAGCCCAGACTCCGGAGCCGCGGCAGAAAAATAAACCGTCGTTTTGCACTGCCGTAAGTGGTTTTGCTGTATTTATATTGGTATGAGGACGGAGAAAACGGACAAACGTTTGCTCACAATAACTGTGCCGGGATCCTTTGCAGACCGGGAAACAGGGAGATGAGATGTCATGTGTGACACGAAATTTCATATATATATCGGTTTGCAGAGATAAACGACTGAAAACCGTTTGTGCAAAGTATATATGATATAAAATTTTAAAAAATCTGAAATAATATTTAAAAACCTATTGCAAAGCCGCTGAGAATAGTATATAATTATCATTGCATAATAAAACAGCCGGGAAACCGCTCGGTATTATGTAAAATCACAATACGGTTGCAAGGGGGAAAATAACATGAAGAAGACTGTGTTCCGCATACTGCTTGCCGTCTGCGTCTTTTTGTCGGTATCAGCAATTGCCGTATCCGGAAAAACGGAAATCGCTTTCACGGCGACAGCTACGTCTGCCTTTACCGATGGCGGATATTATGCGCTCGGAAGCGGTTTTGCACTCAGCGACGCCGGAAACGGCGCCCTGAAGATCGTCGGCGCCGGGGAGGGAGACCGCGGTCTCTGGGCGTTCACCAACGAGACTGTCGATGCCAATCCGTACCTAATGTATGAGATTCCGGAGGGAGGCGCGGTCTATAAGATGACTGTCTGCAGGCAGTGGGATGTCGAGCCCGAGATCGGGCTTGACGTTAAGCCCGGCAGACACACCGTAAACCTGAAGGAACTGCTTGCGGGGCAGAGCACGATCGGATATACATATGTTGTGCTGTACGTCAGGGGCGAGGTTACCCTGAGCGGTCTTGCTATCGGTTCCGACGGCGGCGAAACGCCTCCCGATACTGCCGATGCGGCTCCGGTTGCCGTTACAGCCGCCGTTCTATCCTTGGCGGCTGCCGTTTCTTTCACAAAAAAGCGCCGCTGAGCTGCCATGCGATTTCTGCCGCACGTGTCCTGTCAGTCAAGGCAATAAAACCGCAGTACGCTGTCCGTAAAGCCCGTCTCATTACCGGTAATACCGAACCGAGGCGGGCTTTATCTGACAGAATCTCCGGAATTTTAGCCCGAAAACCGGCTCTGAATACGAAAATGAAATGAAATATCATGCGCAACTGTGGTTTGTGAAAAATATTTTCAGAAAATACGAAAAAACTATTGCATTTTTTGAATTCATGTGTTAGAATGAAAACAAAGGACGCGGGCAGAGCGTCCGTTACAGAATAAACTTCGGAAACGAGAGGAAACAACAATGAAGAGAACATTTATCCGCTTTTTTCTTACGGTAGTTGCCATGACCGTTGTCCTTTCCCTTACGGCGGGTGCCGCAGATATCTTCCGCTTCAGCCATGAGGTCGATGCCACCCAGAACGGAGGACCGGACGGCGGATACTGGGCAAAGGATCCTGTTACAACGGTGGAGAAGAGTGCGAAAAGGGGCGTTGTCCTCAACAACCCGAACGATTCGCGCATTCTCTGGGCGTTCACCAACGCTCAGGTGGAAAAAACACCGTATTTCTGCTTTGAGCTTCCGGAAAATTCCGGGATATTCAAGGTGACGATCTCGAAACACTGGGACGTTGAAAGAGAAGTCGAGCTTGAGTTCAGGGACGGACTTAATGTCTTTGATGTCATGAAGCTGCTCGAAAACCAGACAACGGTCGGCTACACTTATTTTGTATTCTATTTCACCGGAGGAGCTCCCGCAACGGTCAATGAACTGTGCCTTTCCTCCGTTGATCCGAGAACGCAGGGCGGGGATGACAATCCCGTGACCGGCGACGCTCTTGCCGCGGCGATTGTCGCTGCAGCCGCCTGTGCCGCCGCGGTTTTCGCGAAGAAGCGCTGAAGGACTCGCTGATTAATCCGGCAGCGCGGCTCCGGCAAATCTTTTCCCGTCAGCCTCCGGTTGAAAAAACCGCCGTACGTCAGGTACAGCCGGTGTTTTTCGCCGGTGCATAAGAAAAAATCCGCACCGGATCTGCCCGCCTCATTTGATCATCGCTTTCTGAAACGGTGCCGTCCTCCCGTATCTGCCGCGGGAGGGCGGGGCACTGTCAAATAAAGAACGGAAATATAATGATATGAATAAAAAAATCAACTTACCCGACGATTTTTCGGAGATACATCTGATACCCTATATGCACACCGATTACTCGTGGACAAATTCAAGGCCCTGGCATATCCGGAGATATATCTGCGGCCTTGGAAGAGCGCTTGAGATAATGCGTACCGATCCCGATTTCACCTATGTCATCGACAACGTGCATCACTCGTTCAGCGTGTTTGAAAAATACTGTCCGGAGCTGATGCCCGAGTTTGAAGAGCGCGTGAAGGAGGGCAGGCTTGTCATCGCAAACGGCGGATACTCACTTGCAAGACCCGACTACTGCGGCGAAGAAGCGTATGTCAGAAATATTGTCGGGGGACAGAGATACTTCCGGTCGCGCTTTGATATTCCCGACGGGGAATCCCACTTCTTTTTCAATGCCGATACCGGCATCGGACACAGTCAGCTCCCGCAGATCCTCCGCCTGACCGGAAATCGGTATTACCGCTCCAACCGTCCCTCCGAGACGATGAATCGGAAGGGCATCCCGCGGCAGTTTGTCTGGCAGGGGCTTGACGGCAGCCGTATTATAGTCGCAAGAGGCGATTACGGCGGGCTTTTCGTTACCGACTGGTTAGACAGGAATCCCGATATTGACAAGGGCTGGCAGGAGATCCTTGACGGCTACTGGGGAACCGAGCAGAACAATGCCTGCAATTCCGCCTCCGACAAGCTGATGCTGTTCTTCGGCTGCGACGATGTCATTCCGGGATGCAACCTGATCGACCGCCCCGTGCCGTACCGCGAATTCATTGCCGGGTGGAACCGGAAGCAGCGCGGGAAAATGATGCTTTCGACCCCCGGACGGTACTTCGGACGGCTTGAGAGCGAAAAGGATACTCTCCCTGTTGTGGACGGTGTGCTTGACAACTGCGAGTTGAGTTACAATATACCCTATAAGGGTCAGAATTCGATGTGGTACCGGCGCAGGGTGCTTGAGAGACTGATACTTCGGCTTGAATATATGCGTTCGATGCTGAACGGGCTCGGTTATCAGTGCGGATATGACGATGTCGGTGAGCTTTGGGTTGACATGATGAGCATTTCCGGTCATGCGCTTGAATACGTGCTTACCGGAGATATAGAGAGACTGGAGGAGCAGGGCGACGAGGCGATACTCCGGTGCAGACGGCTTATCCGTGAGGCGGAAGAGACGCTGGCAATGCTCAGGAGCACGGGAAACGGCTCTGATGCCCGCGTGACGGAATATACGGTCATCAATCCGATTCCGGAGGAGCGCTGTGAGAATGTCGCAATCCATGTGACCTCGGCGCACGGAATTGACGGTCTGTCCCTCACCGATGCAGACGGAAACGAGGTACCGTATCAGATAACCGAGGTCTACACCGCCGACAAGGCATACGAGTGCGAGTGCAATTCCGTCGATGTCCTGGCGCGTGTGAAGCTCCCCGCGGCGGGATATACAACGGTAACGGCAAGACCGACCGGAGAAAAGCTGAAATACGACCGGGCTGACCTTGACGATTACGATTATGTAAGAAAGCCCGGGAACGATCCCGCGCCGGTCGTCGTTGATACCGGAGAGGTAAAGGCGACGTTTGAAAGCGGAAGACTGACTGCCGTCGAATACCGGGGAAAAAGGATAACCGGTGATTTCGGGGCGCTTAAGTTCTCGGAGTTCCGGCCGAAATCGATAGGATGGGCGGCGATATGGGGAGACGCGGAGGAATTTGATTTTGAACCGCGTGAATGGGGGCTGGTCAGAAACGGAGATCTGCGCAGTGTCTATCGGGTGAAGGGCAGACTCCGTACTGCGGATGCCACCGTTGAAATAACCCTTGAAACCGGTTCACCGAGGATAGATTTCCGCGTCACGCTTGACTGCGAAAGAAACGAGGGGATCTTTACGGCATCCTTCCCGTGCGACAGTGACACGGAACTTTACGCCGATGTGCCCTACGGGGTGGAAAAGCGCGACCTTTCCTGTGAGCCTTCGGAAAATGTTCAGGGCAATATCGGCAATCCGGAGCATTATTTCTACTGGGAATCTGCCTGGAGAGGGCAGTTCTGGGCAAGGAATTTTGCGCTGTTCACCGGGAACCGCGTCAATACCGCGCTGATCTCGGATACCTGTGCCATATATTACAGCCTGAGGCGCGACCTCGGGACGGTGTCGCTTCTTCTGACCGGACAGCTTGACCTGACCGAAAAGAGCGAAAGAAAGACCGACAGCTGGGTCAGACTCGGAAGTCCTTCGTATATGGGGCTGGGGAAAAGTACATACCGGTTCTCTTACTGTCCGCTTCCGGACGAACCGAAGGAAAAGCTGTTCGCGGATGCCGCAAGGGAAACGAAGCTGCTTCATTTCCGTCCCGTATCTGCGCCGGTTTACAGGCAGAGAGGCGGAACGCTTCCCGCAAAGGCATCGGTGCTGTCCCATTCCGGTGCGGATGCCGTGATAACCGCAAGCTATTCCGAAAACGGCGAGCGCGTGGTACGCGGTTATGAGGCATCGGGGCTTTCCGGCAGAGTGGTGCTTGAAATTGCCGGAAACATCGGCTCCGCATACAAAGCCGATCTCATGGGCGAACGCATCGGGGATGATGTCACGGTAAACGGGAATCGGGTCGGATTCGACGTAAGACCGTGGGAGATATTCACGGTAAGGCTGAAACAACCGGACTGAAATAAAAGAGCGGAGGAGACTCCGGAAATAAACCTTCAGACAGGAAGTTCTGTGCCTCTGCAGCCGGAGCCGCCCGGAACATCCGCGTCGGTTGGAAAGGAACGGTCATGAAAATGAAACGTAAACTGTGCATTATTCTGTCGGTACTTATGCTTCTCTCTTCATGCGGAACGTCAGGTCCCGCGGCGACCGGATCATCCGGGAAGGATCCCGGAACATCCCGGAAAGAACCGACGGGCGGCGGGCAGACAACCGACGCGCCTCCCGGAGCACCGTCTGTCAGGTTCGAAACCGTAGGCTACTATGCCTTTGATGACGCATCCGAGGCGAAATGCCGTTTTTACCGCGCCTGTGGTATCGATACGATCGAGCTTCTTGATATCGGATGGTACTTCAGGGAAGGAGAGCCGCTCGATGCCTTCAGGGAACGCATGAAGGGCTGGATCGGGACGGCACACAGCTTCGGACTCAGGGTCTATGTCGTTCTTCTGACCAACCTTGAGCAGTGGGACGGAGAAGCCGACTGCGGAAACGGGAGCGGAAAGACCTTTGATCCGGACGATTCAGGAAAAATGGCTGCGCGTCTTGCGGAAATCGAAAGAAATGTTGAATACTGGAGCGATGCCGACGGCTTTTCGCTGTTTGCGGGCGATCCCGGCGGGGTTGCGTCTCTCAGAACCAACAAGGGGAGCATAGGCTATTACCTTGACATGGTCAGAAAGGTGAGGGAGATCGTCAGACAGAAGTCTCCGGAGGCGGAGTTCAACGCGAATATCTGGTCGGTGTCACAGTGGGAAAGATCCACATCAAATCCGTTCTATCAGAAATTCTGGCAGGCGGAGGACGAAAACGGCAGGGCTATCCTTGCCATGGAGGACCTGATAAACTCCGACATCGGGATAGAGATACCGGGACACGACTGGTACCGTCCTCTTGCCTTCCGCTGTTACGGGACGACAGGAAGATATCCCGAAAAGAATTTCCCTGTGGCAGAGGACATCCTTCCCGCAAGGGAACGCGGCGTAAAGCGGATCTGGGGCTTCCCGCATTTCCTGCTCGACGAGCTTGACGACGGCGATTCCGGCGGGTCTTCACGTACGGAGCTTCCGGCGATCAATCTCCGGTATATAAAAAAGTACATTGACGCGGCAGACAGTGCAGGGCTGAACGGTGTCATTGCCGGAGCCTCGGGTATAAACAATGCACTGAACCTCTACGCATTCTCAAGGTTTGCCGCGGACGCGGAACTGACCGTGGACGATGTGCTTCTCGAATATGCCGGGTACCTTGTGCCGGGAGAGCAGAAGGAGATGCTTGCCGACATCTTCAGGTATATCGAAAATGACTCAAACTGGCACTCAAAAATGCCGGACGGATACAGACTGCCGGAGCTTGAGACGGGTTTTTCGGGACCTGATGAAGCGATTGAGGCATTCGGAAAGCTGACTCCGCTTGAGGATCCCGGCTTCCCGCTCCCGGAGCCGCCTGCGGAGTATCTTGCAAAGATCGGTCAGCGGCTTGAGCTGATCGGAAAATAAAGTGCCGTAAGGCTGAATAACGAAAGGAAGGTATCATGAAAAAACTGATGTGCGTGCTTGTTGCCGCCGCAATGCTTGCTGCGGTGACTGCCTGCAAAAAGGAAAACGGACAGGATTCCGCATCAACCCCGGAAACAAACCGCGGAGCCGCAACAACGGAGACTGCGGATACTACCGGGCGCAGCGGCGTCACATCCGCTCCGACAACAACCGTCCCGGTCACGACCGGGGCACCGATCGGCACGACAGAACCCGTCGTGACCGAACCGCCGAGAAACTGGGATGAGACTCTTCCGAAGAAGCTGTACATGACTCCCGACCTCTCCACCACATATGACGACGGCGGATATTATGCGAAACACTCATCCTTCACGCTTGCAAAGAATGACAAAAACGGCATTGCGGTCTCAACCACCAATTCCGAGGGAGACAGGTGCCTCTGGGCGTTTGTGAACGAGGTCGTGGATGCCCGTCCGATACTTCACTATGAGCTTGAAGAAGGGTCTGCCGTTTACAGGATCGAGATCAGCCGTGCATGGGACATTGAAATGCCTATCGAGATAGATGTCGAGCCCGGTACACACACAATCAACCTCAGAGAGGCGCTTGAACAGCATACCATAACCGTCGGGTACAGTTATGTCGTGGTTTATACGTCGGGCGAGGCAAACGTCAACAATTTCTACCTTGGAACCGAATGAAAACGAGAAAGATAAAAAGGCTTCTTCCGATAATCCTTGCCGCCGGGATCCTCACGTCCTGCGCGGCCGGGGCGGGAGACGCGGGAACAACGGATATGAACAGCGGAACAATTACGGAAAAACAAACCGAAATCATTACTGAAAAGACAACCGCGGACGCGGTTACGGAAGCGCCTGTCCTGCGCCCCGAAAAAATGAAGGTGCTTGCCTGCGGGCATTCCAACATCCACACATCCGTCAGATATCTTACGGCAGTGTCAGGAGCGCTCGGAACGGAAATGACGGTGGGGCTTGTCTGGCGCGGCGACTCGACCTTCGGCACCTACACGGAAATGTACGCCACTCCCCAACGCTTCATCTATGAGAAGAGCAGCGATTCGCAGTTCGAAAACGCGGGACTTGTATCGAAAAACACATACCTTGACGATCTTGCCGACGACGATTGGGATGTTGTCGTGATAAATCAGGGATTTCTTTACTCCGGATACCCCGACAGCAAAAAAGACCTGCCGGAGCTTTTGCGGATAATCAGGAGTGTCCTGCCGGATACCCCGGTGTATCACAATCTCGGACTTGCATATGCCGACGGCTGTCCCAACTGGCTTTTCGCTCAGGAATACGGCGGAGATACCGGCAAGATGTTCGACACGATCATTTCTGATGTCAGGGACAATATCATGACCGATCCCGGGATTTCCGGACTTGTCCCGACGGGGACGCTTATAAAAAGCCTGATGACCTCGGAATTCCGGAACATGATATATGTTTCCGACGGGGTGCATCTCGGAGTATACGGCTCATATGCAGCGGCAGTCATATGGTATTCGGCGCTTACCGGAGCATCGGTCGAAGCTCTTGAGTGGATGCCGGACGGGGTGAGCGTTCGGTTCCGCGACCTTGTGAAGAGCCTTGTTCCGAGGATAGTTTCCGATCCGTATACCGTAATTGATCTCGGCCACGGCGGGGATGCCGAAGGAGGGGAGATGATCGCCTTCGGCGCGGCGCAGTCGGAAAAAGAAGACGACGGCGGTTACTTTGCCAGATCCGGTCAGTTTTCCGCTGTTCCGAACGGTCAGGACGGACTTGACGTAAGCATGACCGACGGACAGCCCGGAAGATGCATATGGGCATTTTCCGACAGCGCGGTGTCAGCTCATCCGATACTCAATTACAGCCTGTGGAATGACGGAATATCCGCGATACGCGTGACCGGGGTGTGGAACGACGGCAAGGGCGACACAGACCTTCCGGTCGATCCGGGTTCGCACAGCATTGACATTGAAAAACTGCTTTCCGGACGCGAAAGGAGCGGGATGACCTATATAAGCGTCTATACCGCCTCTGCCGAACCGGTGCCGATCGCACATTTCTGCCTGATGAAGACCAAGGCGGAGTGAGTAACGGTTCCGCAGGCGGAACCTACACCTCATCACCGCCTGCGGGCGGAATCTACACCTCATCCGTCGGCATTCGCCGACACCTTCCCCTCAAGGGGAAGGCAAATATAGTCCTTCTTTCCCCTCTTTCTTCTCAAGAAAGAGGTGGGGTTTGGGGCAAAGCCCCAA
>ERZ827512.3249-NODE-3249-length-11639-cov-7.546961_pt1 | contig 11639 bp, 6 predicted proteins | sample MGYA00519916_ERZ827512 | MGnify/ENA primary metagenome ERZ827512 (study PRJEB31778, sample SAMEA3449335) | human gut metagenome | biome: human gut; feature: human-associated habitat; material: faeces | place: United Kingdom | collected 2010/2012 ... | reverse complement strand
GCGGAATCGTCTCTCCAGAGCTCCGTCCGCCGCCGGTCCTTTTGCCTGAGAGTGTCACTCCTTCGGCGGCCGCAGCGCTCTCCCGGCAGCATCTTACGGCATATATCTGCCGTCAGTATAGCAGATGCGGCGAAATTTGCAATGCCGAATTTTTTCGTGTACACTGTTTGCAGAAAATGACGGGAGGGATGCGCGTGAAACGGATGTTGTGGCTTTTGCTGTGTCTGGCCGCGCTGCTGCTGACGGCCTGCGGGCAAAAGCCGGCGGCACAGGCCGACCCCGCCGTCGCGGCGGCGCAGCGGTATCAGCCGCTTGTGCAGGCGGTCGGCGACGGCACGAGCGCGGGCGTTGATCTCACGGACGCGCAGATCGCGCAGGCAGTGGCGCAGCTCTCGGATGCAGGGCTCACAGCCGTGCACGTGGACGCGGCCGACCCGGTCACACATCCGGAGACGGTGACCGCCTTTTGGGACGTACGCGCGGCAGGGGAGACGGCTGAGATCGCGCTCTATGAGGTCTGCCGCGACGGTGGGCTGCTGTGCCACACGCTGCGATTCGCGGACGGGACGGATACCGTCACACGCACGCGTGTCGTCTGGCGCGATGGGGCGTTTTCCGTGAGCTATGCCGATACCTACACCGTTACGTCCCTGATGCTCGACGGCGGGCGGCTGACCTATGTCTACGACATGCCCGACAACCCGCCGGGCACGGACCACGACGGGCACATCGATACGCAGGAGATATTTACGATCGGATAAACAGCGGCTGCGCGCCCCGTTCGGGGCGCGCAGCCGCTTTCCTGCCTTATGCGCGGCGGACGCCGGTTGCCGCAGCGCTCTGCAGCAGCGCGGCCTGCGCCAGCAGCTCCATGCCGTCGGCCGCCTGCGGATAGCGTGCGGCGAGCCCGAAGTGCGCAAACGCGGCGCATAGCTGTGCACTGTCAAGCACGACGCAGTCATTGCCGCGGGCAAGCTCCAGCTCGATGATCGAGCGCAGCACCTGCTCACTGCACGCTTTCTCCGGCTGCACACAGCCGAGCAGCGCCTGCACGGGCGCGTCGGGATAGCTGCAGTGCAGCCCATAGCGCCGCGCGGCGAGACCGTAGACATTGGCGGCGCGCACGCCGGGCGTACACAGCACGCTCGCGCGCTGCCGGAGCTTGCCGACGAGCTGTGGCAGCACCGCGCCCGCCGTGCTCAGTACCGGGACGCCGGCCGCTGCTGTAAGCTGCTCGCAGAAAATGCCCGCGCTGTCCGGCACGGCGATGACCGTGCAGCCGGAGGCGGCCAGCACCTCCGCCGCTGCGCGCAGCTTCGGCAGGGGCGGCTGTGTGGACGCTCCGCACAGATACGGTTCGCAGTCCGGCACGGCCGCCGGGCTCAGCGGCAGCAGGACGGCGTGTTCTCCGCCTAGCGCCTGCACGCGGCGCAGGAACTGTGTGATGGCGGCCGGGTCTGCGCCGAGCACGCCGATGTGAGGCTGATCCTGTATCTGCATGATGGACATCTCCTGACGAAAAAAGTCTCCGCGAAGCGGGTATGACCCCATCTTAGCGGAGACTGTGATCCGTCCGGCAACACTTTGGCATCGAAACGGCATCATTGTGCGTTGAAATACAAAGTATTTTCCACGCGCCATGCCGGCAGGGAAAAGGCCGTGTCGGCGTCCGGGTCATAAAACTGCAGGTAGTCGGTGATGCTGCTGTCCATGCCGTCGTTGTAACTGCCCTCGTTTCCGGCGTTGAGCAGCTGCAGGGGAACGGTGTTTCCACCGCTTGCGCGCAGACCGAGCATTTTTTTCGCCGCTTCCGGCATCGGGATCTGCACCTCGTCGTACGGCACGCCGAGCGCGGCCGCGACCGTGGCGCCGACGCGGTTTTCAAACACGCACAGCAGGTAATCCCACAGGTCGTTCTGCCGGATCTGGAAGGCATAGCTGTCCGAAAACGTATAACTGAGCGCCAGCACGCAGCCGGTCGCATCGTCGAGCAGGAAGGACGCCGTGTCGCCGCGCGGATTGCTCAGCGCGATGCCCCAGAGGACGAAGCCGCTGCCGTAGCTCGCGTACTGGACGGTCGCGCCCTCCTCCACGGAAAAGCCGCCGCCGAACAGCGCACTGTCCTTTTCCAGCGCGCCCAGAAGGTCCTGCGCGTACTGCGTCATCTCGGCCAGCGTGTGCGCCGCGGCGCTCTCGTCGAGCTCGACGGGATCTTCTGCGCCGTAAAACAGGTTCTGCATGCCGTCGGTCAGTTTCCGGCGCAAAACGGTGGCCGGACCCTGCTCGTCGCCGGTGCTGAGGGAAAACGCCGTGTCCTGATCCGCGCGGTCGAGCCGCGCGGCCACAAGGTTTGGCAGGAAAAATCCGCCCGCCGCGATCGCCAGCACGAGCACGACCGCCAGTGCGGTGCGCATCCACGGCTTCATATGCGGCCTCCTTTCAGCTCCACGGTCACGACCGTGCCGTTGCCGACGCGGCTCTCAAACTGCATCGTGCCGCCGTGCAGCTGCACGATCTCATTGCACAGCGACAGACCGAGGCCTGCGCCGCCCTGTGCGCGCGAGCGCGACTTGTCCACGCGGTAAAACGCCTCCGTCAGGTGCGTGAGCGCCTCCGGTGGGATGCCGCGGCCGTTATCGAGCACGCGCACGCGGCAGCCGTCGGGCAGCATCTCCTGCCAGACATAGATGTAGCCGCCGTTGTCGAGCGCCTTGCGGGCGTTGTCCATGAGGTTGACGAGCAGGGTTTTAAATAGGTCCGGCTCCAGAAAGCACATGCCCTCCGCCGTGCGGTACTGCAGGGCGATGCCCTTCTGGGCGTACACGCGCTTGAGGTGCTCCAGAAGCCCTGCCACGAGGTCGGCCGGGCTCGCGGGTACGAGCTGGAGTTTCGACCGGTCGAGCGAGAGCATGTCCAGCAGCTTCAGCCCCAGCGCTTCGAGCCGCTTGCCCTCGGAGAAGATATAGTTTGCCGCGTCCATCTGTTCGTCGGGCGTGAGCACCTGACTGCGCAGCAGGTCAGCATAGCCGATGATGGAGGTCATCGGTGTTTTCATCTCGTGCGAGAAGTCGGCCATGAACCGCTCCTGCAGCGCCATGCTCTCCTGAATGCGGTTGACGTTCTGCTCGAGCTGCCCAGCCATACGGTTGAAGTCGGATGCCAGCTGCCCCACCTCGTCGCGCGAGCGCACGGGCGCCCGGTAGCTGAGGTTGCCGCGCGCCAGCTCCCGCGACGCGCGGGAAAGCGTGCCGAGCGGGCGCGTCAGCAGATAGGACGTGACCCACGCTACGGCTGCGCCGATGGCGATGAGGATCACGAACGTCGTGTGGTAGGCGCGCTGCTGCGTCTGGCGCACGGTGTAGGCCTCCGTCACGTCGAACGCGAGCTGGACGGTCGTGCCGTCGGCCGTGGCGCCGAGCATGAGGTAGTGCCGGCCGTTGCCGGTGCGCACGATGCGCGTGAGCCCGTCGCCGCCGTCGGACGGCTCCGGCGCGGCGTCGAGCAGCGCGGTGTCGCCCGTTGTGGTCATCTGTGCGCCGAATCGGATGCGCGCTGCCGTGCTCGACCCGCCGCTGCCGAGCTTGTGCAGCACGAGCGCAACCGTGTTGGCCGCCGTGCCGGGCGAGGCGTTGTCGCCGAGCAGATCCAGCACGTCCACGACCATGCGGTAGGTCTGCACGGCGGCGTCGCGCTCGCGGTCGATGGAGGAGGAAAACGACTGCGCGATCATCAGGCTGCCGCCGATGCCGTAGGTCAGCGACAGCAGCAGCACCATGGCGATCGTGAGCTTTGCGCGAAATCTCATCCGCTCACACCTCCAGCCGGTAGCCGACCTTGTTCACGGCCAGCAGCCGGTTTTCCCAGCCGACCTTTTTGCGCAGCCGCTGGATATGCAGATCCACGGTCTTGCTGCCGTAGCTGTACTCGCCGCCCCAGACGTGCTCGTAGATCGTCTCGCGGTAGAGCGCGGTGCCGGGGTTGCGGGCGAAAAACAGCAGCAGGTCATATTCCTTGTGCGTGAGCGCGATCTCCTCCGCACCGCGCCAGACCTGCATGGCGCGCGTGTCGATGCGCAGCCCGCCGATCTCGATGACGGCGTCGGTCTTGTTGTAGCGCCGCAGCACGACGTCCACGCGCGCAAGCAGTTCGAGCACCTCGAAGGGCTTGACGATATAATCCTCCGCGCCCATGCGCAGGCCGCGCACCCGGTCGTCGACCGAGCCGCGCGCGGTCAGAAAAATGACCGGGATGCCCAGTGGGCGGATGTATTCCATGAGCTCAAAGCCGTCGGCGTTCGGCAGCATCACATCGAGCAGGATGAGGTCAAAGACATTGCGCTCAAGAATGTCCGCCGCGGCCAGACCGTCGTACACGCACGTGCACCGGTAGCCCGCGCGGGTCAGGCTCATCTGGATCAGGTCGCAGATCGGCTTTTCGTCGTCCACGATCAGGATCTGGATCATGCTACCGCCTCCTTCGGGTCAAAATTACATCGTTCCGGCATCAAAACGGCATCGCTGCCGCGCGTCTGGACGATGCCGTGGTTTATTATAAATGTATGCGCATCCGTGTGTCAAACCAAATCGGCAGGAGGGGCGGTGCGCGTGTTCTGAGCTATGCAGGAGGCTTGAGAGCGCCGGGCGCGGCGGAGGGACACCCGCATGCACAAACCGGTACAAAAACCGGATGTTTTGTCCGAAATGGGCTTGAAATATGGAAGACCTTGTGATACGATGACAGTTTTGAATTCTAACTCGTCTGGAAGCATGGAATTCCAGCACCCAATGACAGGAATTTGCAATTATTTTTAAACGGAGGAAAAAAGCATGTCCAAGAAAAAAATCCTGACAGTCGTATTGACGCTTTTGGTGGCAGTCTGCCTGCTCGCCACGACTGCTCTTGCGGGCGTGGCCCCGTCTGCCCCGTCGATGCCGTCGGCACCGTCCGGCACGACCGAGCCGTCCACCCCGAGCCAGCCGAGTCAGCCGTCTCAGCCGTCTCAGCCGGTCGTTCCGTCTCAGCCGAGCCAGCCGAGTCAGCCCTCTCAGCCGAGCCAGCCGAGCCAGCCGTCTCAGCCGAGCCAGCCGTCTCAGCCGAGCCAGCCGTCCCAGCCGAGTCAGCCGAGCCAGCCGTCCCAGCCGTCTCAGCCGAGTCAGCCGAGCCAGCCGAGCCAGCCGAGTCAGCCGAGCCAGCCGTCCCAGCCGGTCGAGCCTGAAATGAAGTTCGACGATGTGGCAGAGGGTGCCTGGTACTATGACGCCGTGATGTGGGCCGTCAAGAACGGTGTGACCGCCGGCATGACCCCGACGGTGTTTGCGCCGCTTGAAGCCTGCAACCGCGCGCAGATGGTCGAGTTCCTGTGGAACGCCGCCGGCAAGCCGACCGCGACCATCAAGTCCGTTCCGTTCACCGACGTTCCGGGCGCTGCCTGGTACGAGGATGCGCTCCTGTGGGCCTATGAGGCGGGCATCGTTGCCGGCACGACCAGCACTACTTTCAGCCCGGCTAAGGAATGCACCCGTGCCGAGATGGTCTGCTTCCTCGTGCGTCTGCTGTCGGACGGCGCAACGGACAATATGCCGTTTGTTGACGTTACGGCCAGCGCATGGTACTACAACGAAGTGCAGTGGGCATGGGCCAACGGTCTGACTGTCGGCACCAGCGCCACCACGTTCAGCCCGGACAAGGTCTGCAACCGTGCCGAGGCTGTTGAGTTCCTGTACAACGCGTTCGCGAAGTAAGGAGCTCACTGAAAATTACATGTTTTTCTATCAGGACTTCGGTTGCTAATAGACAAATCATAGACCCCAAAGCACAAAGAAGAGATGGGAAAACCTCATCTCTTCTTTTTTCATACATCGAGCTGACAAATTTAGAGAGGAAACTACAGAAAAGGAGCTGATGTGAGTCGTGAAAGCGACCCGATTCGCGAACAGAGCGTGGGCTTTTGTGTTGGCCGTCCTGATGACGCTGACGCTCATTGCCCCGCAGGCGCTGGCTGCGAATACCGTAGATCCCGTCGAGCCTGCCAGCGGTAAGATCCTTGTGAGTCAGACGGATTACACGCTGATCGACGGCGTGACGGAATCTAACATCTTCCTGAATACGAAGGAAGGCAATGCGCAGATCGCCGGTTTTATGACGACGATCGCACCGGGTGCGAAGGCGACATTCAAGGCCTCGTACAACGGTTACTATACAGAAGGCAGCACGCCCGCGTCCCGCAAGGACAAGGCGGCCAATCTGGCCTGGAGCATGGAAAAGACCACGATGCAGGCTGCTAACTATACTAAGGCCACCGGCGGCAACGTCATCATGGCCATGAACGGCGACTACTACAACATGCAGACGCTGCAGCCGCTCGGTTACCTCATCATGGAGGGCAACCTCATTCAGAAGAATAACGGTGTTGCCAACGAGCCGTATTTTGCGGTTTTGAAGGACGGCACCTATGCCATCCGTGACGCCGGGGCGGACTGCTCCGACGTTCTGGAAGCGATTTCCGGCCCGTTTTATCTGATCAAGGATGGACAGCCCTGCTACAACGGGAATCCGGACCTCATGCCGCGCAACTGCATCGGCATCAAGGCGGACGGCACGGTCGTGACCTTTTTGGCCGACGGCCGCCAGAGCCCGTACTCTGTCGGCATGACGATCGATGAGGAGATTTCGTTCCTGTATGCGCAGGGCGTGGTGAATGCGATCTTTCTCGACGGCGGCGGTTCCGCCACCTGCGCCACCAAGCGCGAGGGCACCACGGACCTCCAGGTCCGCAACCGCCCGTCCGACGGTGTGGAGCGCACGGTCGCCAGCGCGCTGCTGCTGGTCTCCACGGCGGAGAGTGACGGCGTGTTCGACCATGCCTCCCTTTCCCCGAACAACACGGTCTACACGCCCAACAGCCAGATCCAGTTCTCGGCCATCGGCGTGGATAAAAACGGCGGCGAGGCCGCGCTCCCGGAGAATGTGACCTGGGCGGTCGCGGACGCCAAGAGCGGCACGATCGATGCCAATGGCCTGTTCACGCCCGCAAAGAACTATAAGGGCGATGTGACGGTGCGCCTGCTTGTGGACGGCACTGTCAAGGGCACGACGACCGCGAAGATCGCGGACATCACCGACTTGTCGTTCAGCGGCGCAGCGGTGTCGCTGGACTTTGGCGCTACGTCGGATCTTGGCCTGGTTGCCAAGTGCGACGGTATGGACATTGTCTATAAGGCCGGCGACTTTGACTGGACAATCCAGTCCAAAACGGATGGTGTCTCGGATGCGGACGTTGGCCACATGGACGGCAACACGTTCGTGGCCGGAAAGGGTACCAGCACGATGAACGCGACGGTCAAGGCCACGTATGCCTATGACAAGTCCAAGACGGCGGAGATCAGCGTGGAGATCGGCAAGCTGCCGGTCACGCTCATGGACTTTGAGCCGGATGAGAACGGCCCGCTGACGGGTGCCCACTACCATTGGGGCAAGAGTACTTTCGTGGATAACGGCACTACGAAGGGTTACGTTGGCAATGTCTCTCCCATCACCGTCATCACCGGTGGTACATACACGGAAAATCCCACCTACGCCACGCTGGAGGCCCCCTATCGCTTTACCGGCAACTGGGATGAAGATGTGCCGGCTTCCGATATTTTCCGTGCCAATGGCTACACCTTCTATCTCTGGCCCAACGGCTCCATCACCACCTACGGTGTCGGCGCTGTGAAAACCACCACGAAGGAGGACGGCGGCTGTGTCCGCTTCGACGACTACTCTCTGGAGCTGAACTATGACTATTCCTCCTACGACGGTTCTAGCAACAGTAACTTCTATGTGCGCTACTGCGGTGAGCAAACCAAGATTGAAGGGTATCCCACGGAAATCGGCGTCTGGGTCTATGTCCCCGAGGGTTCCTGGGAATACGCCCTGTATGCAGACCTGATGTATTGGAACGGTTCTAATTACAGTACCAAAAATTTCAACCTGCTGCACGCCAAAAACGGTGACACCAGCGACACCAGCGAAGAGAATCTCACCAACAAGACAAACTGGTCCGGCTGGCAGTATTGCTATGCGGATGTCAGTGAATTCTTTGCCACCTATCAGAATCCGGAGCATCCCATCAGCATCATCCCCGGTCAGGGGCTGTTTTGGCTATCCTATCAGCCCGGCGGCGACGCCGAGTTCAAGGGCCGCAAAAACGGCTCTTTGTACTTCGATAATTACCGCGTGGTCTACGGCACGAACCTCGACGACCTGGATAATCCGGTCATCGATGAAATGACGGTCAACGGCCAGACACTCACGAGCGACGGCGCCACCGTCATCAACGCCAACTCGATCGAAGCAATCGCAAAATATCATGATGTGGACGGTCAGAACCGCTACGGCATCAACGCACAGGCGACGACGGTCAAGATCGACGGCGAGCCGATCACGTCAGCGGATTGTTCCGACGCAAATGCGACTGTCCGTCTGAATCTCCAGAACGGCAAGCACACCATGACGGTCTCCGTGTCCGATGCATTCGGCAACACGGTCGAAAAGACCATGGCCTTTGTCGTTGCCGGTGATATGCAGGACACGGCTACGGTCAGCGTCAGCGGCTCGAACTTTGTCCCGCTCGGCGGCGACTATACGCTGACGGTCACGGCGGACGGCAAGATCCGGTCTGCGGACATCACGATGCTCAACCTCAACGATGACATCGGTCAGCCGACGGTGAAGTTTGCCAACGGTGTGACCGGCAAACTGACGTACACCAAGACCGGCTTTAAGAAAGCCATGCTCAAACTGCACCTCGAGGCGGCGACCCCGGTCGAGGGTGAGCTGGCCGCGCTGACCTTCAAGATTGACGCCGGTCTGGACACAACGGTCAACCAGTTTACGTACACGGTGTCCAACATCTCACTCACCGCAGCGAGTGACGAGACCTATACGGCGGCGCAGGCGGCGGTGCGTCTGCCGCTGTCGGCGTACTACAGCATTCAGCCCGGCCCGCAGGCAGTCGGTATGTCCAGCGTGATCGCGGTCTACAACAAGGACGGCAGCCCCGCTGCCGGCGTGACTGTGTCGCTTGACGGTAACGAGATCGGCAAGACGGACGCCAACGGTCTGCTTCAGACCGATGCCATGAAGGCCAAGGAAGCCGGCACGGTCTGCACGCTCACGGCCATCGGCCCGGATGGCGTTGCCGAGGCGACGAAGGTCACCGTTCTGGCGGACGCTGCCGGTGCGGAGTATACCGGTGTCAATCTCAACGCGTCCGAGAGCAGCAGCACGAGTCAGAATATCAGCTGGCTGTCCGGCATCGGCACGGCCGGCAAGGCAGTCGTTCAGTACCGCGTCAAGGGCACGGATGCCTGGCAGACGGCGGACGGCACCTGCACACTCACCGGCTTCTCCACCTCCAAGGACGCAGCCTATGTCAATACGATTCAGCTCACGGGTCTGACGGCCGGCACGGATTATGAGTTCCAGGTCGGCGACGGCAGCACCTGGTCGGAGACCCACTTCTTCCGCACGAGCGCCGCTGCGCAGGACACCACCGCTTTCGTCGTCATGGGCGACACGCAGATGTCCGGTAACCGTGAGGCGGATGCCGAGAGCATCGCAGTCCTCGAAAAGCTCGGCGCTCTCGTCAAGGACAAGCAGGTCGATTTCGGCCTCCAGACGGGCGACTATGTCGACAACGGCACCAACTACGCCATGTGGGCCGAGATGCAGGAAACGTTCAACCACACGTTCCCGAGCGTGGACTTCATCCATACGCTTGGCAACCACGAATACTATGGCGACTTCAGCGGCACGGTTGCCGGTAACATCCTCCAGATCCCGGGTAAGGATTATTACTCCGTGGAGTACGGCGATGTCTATGTTGCCGTCATCAACAACAGCGCCGACCTGAGCGAAGCCTGCGCATGGCTCCAGCAGGACGCTGCGCAGAGCACCTGCATGTGGAAGATCCTGTCCATCCACCAGCCGCCGTATTACACGAACGCGGGCGGCGGCAGCGAAAAGTTCCACGAGCAGATTCCGGCCGCCGCGGAAGCTGCCGGCATTGACGTGGTCTTTTCCGGCCATGACCACTCTTACTCTCGCATCATGGCCAAGGACGGCGAAGCCGTTACGGAAAACGGCGTGACCTACTTCACCTGCGGCGACCTGGGCGAGAAGTCCAGAAATGTCAACTATAAGATTTCGTCTGGCTTCGAATATGCCTATGCAGAGCAGGATTATGAAGGCCTGATCCTTTACGTTACGGCCAACGATCAGACAATGACAGTCTCGGCCTATGACAGCAAAGACGGCCGCCTTGTGGATTCGGCGACGCTGCAGTCCCGCTGCTCGAAGGGCCACCAGCTGACGACCTATCAGAATGGCAAGTCTGCCTGTGCGGTCTGCGGCAAGCTGATCGACGTCAAGGACGCGCAGTACACCGGCTGGATGACCGTCGAGGGCACCGAAAAGCAGATGTACTTCCTGGCCGGCGACTATGTCACCGGCTGGCAGCAGATCGGCGAGAAGATGTACCACTTCGGCGATGACGGCATCGCCCACGTGACGGAGACGGTCGACACCCGTACCTGCACGAAGTATGGTTGGCTGGAGACCACCTGCAAGACCTGCGGCGCCGTTCATCACAGTGCATCTCTCTGGCCGGAGGGCCATAAGTGGGATGACAACCATGTCTGCATGAAGTGCGGCTTCGTGGGCAGGGATATCTCCAAGGCAACGGTCAAGACATGGCCGGCCACCTATAAGGGCGGCAGCACACCGTGCTATGTGGAGGCCACCTACGAGGGACAGAAGCTGACAGTCAAGACCAGCGACGCGGGTGTTGACGGCTATGTTTCCTATTCCAACAACACCAAGGTCGGCTATGGCGTCGTGACGATCCGCGGCATGGGCGATTACTATGGCATCGTGTCCGCACAGTATGAGATCGTTCCGCCGGTCGTTTCCGGTGTTGCGGTGACGGATGTCGGTCAGAAGCGTCTGACCGTCGGCTGGAATCCGGCTCCCGGTGCTGAGAACTACCGCGTGGAGATCAGCAGCGACGGCGGAAATACCTGGGAGGTCTTGGAGGTGACCTCGCAGACCACCTGCGTGGCCACGGGCCTGAACCCGTCGACGGCGTACAGCTTCCGCGTATACGGCTGCACGAAGGTCGGCGACACCTGGTTCAATTCTCAGCATTATTCCAGCGTCGTCAGCGCAACGACACTCAACGCCGATCAGTTCGCGCCGTCCGAACAGTTCAAGGACATCTGTGCGACGGTCGACGGACAGACGATCTCCGGCCTGCAGTCCGGTGCGGATCAGTATCTGTTCCTGCCGGCCAGTGCGAAGCTGAGCAAGCTCGCCCTGACGGTCACGACGCAGAACAGCGACGCACTCAAGATCGAGCTGCAGGGCACGAAGGGCACGCAGACGCTCGACGGTGCTGCCGTGAACGTCACCAAGCTGGCGGATGCGCAGGACGGCCTGTATGATCTTGCGGTTCTCGTCAACGGCCAGAAGGCTGCGGTCGTGCACATTGCACAGTCGGCCAATATCAACGCGCTCTACATCACGAGTGACGATCCGGCCACACAGGGCAGAGACTTTGTCGATGCCAGCAAGTCCAACATCGCGACCGGCAAGCTGCT
>ERZ827512.3247-NODE-3247-length-11648-cov-2.952385_pt1 | contig 11648 bp, 11 predicted proteins | sample MGYA00519916_ERZ827512 | MGnify/ENA primary metagenome ERZ827512 (study PRJEB31778, sample SAMEA3449335) | human gut metagenome | biome: human gut; feature: human-associated habitat; material: faeces | place: United Kingdom | collected 2010/2012 ... | reverse complement strand
CCCTTGACCCTGACCAGGGACGTGTCCCTGGACCTTTTGCTCGCTTCGCTCGGTGTTGGGTACTCTACTTGGTGTGGCACTGTCATTCCTCACTCCTCACTCCTCACTTAACTCCGCTCCTCACTTAGCCTCGCCCCTGATTTATTCAAATGTAATCGTTTTATACCTATTGCATTAATTTGCTTTTTGTTGTATAATATATTTGTTAATATATACAGCCATTTGGCAAAATCAAGATATGAAAGGACCTTATTATTATGAAGAAATTCCTTGCGGCGGCTCTTGCTCTTTGCATGACAAGTGCTGCTCTCACAAGCTGCGGTGATTCAAACAGCTCTTCTGCTTCTGACTCAAACTCCGCTGCGGCAAACTCTCAGGCTTCCGATTCAAGTGCGGCTGACACCGAAAGTGTTTCAGACAAGCTTCTTGCTGAATACCCTGCATCTACGGAAAAGATAGATGTTAAAAATGGTGCTACTGAGAACATGATCGCCAGAAGCGTTATCAACGAGGGCGACACTTCCCGTCTTGCGGCTAAGCTCGACTACGCTCTGCAAAATCCTAAGGAGACAACAAAGATCTGTTTCATCGGTGACTCTATCACGGCAGGTTCGGGTGCTAACTCCTCAACTAATCAGTATGTAAACCAGTTCAAGAGCTGGTGGGAGGAAAACATAAGCTTCTATGTTGATGTTACTAATGCCGGTATCGGTGCAACTGACTCATACATAGGTGTTCACAGGGCACAGCGTGACGCTTTGGAGGCTAAGCCTGACATTATCGTTATCGAGTTTATCAATGACGCTGATGATGAATTTTATGAGTCCTGCATGGACAGCCTTGTAAGAATGTGTCTTGAGCAGGACAACAATCCTGCAGTTATGATACTTGAGCCTTCAACTGAGGGAGGTACATCTCCACAGGCTGCACATCTCAAGGTAGCACAGGCTTACAACATTCCTATGATTTCTTATCATGACGCTGTTATGCCTGAGATAGAGGCCGGCAACTTCACATGGGCTGACATTTCACCTGACAACGTTCACCCTAATGATGACGGACACGTTATAATGGCTTCACTGCTCACAAAATTCGTTGGCAACATAAAGGACAATATTGACAGCGTTGACAAGGAAGCAAAGGCATTTGACACAAGCACTGTTGCACCGACGGGCGATGTATTCGCTGACGCTACTATCGGAAGCCGTCAGACAGAGGACATTGTAAAGACAACTGATGAGGGAACATTCACAGATGTTACAACATTCCAGAAGTTCACAGACGGTTGGGGAACGACAACAGGCGGCACTATCAAGTTTGAGATAACTGCAAAGAACATTGGTATGATATACTACATGACAGTTGACGGCAAGTCCGGCGTGGCTGCGGTAAAGGTCGATGGCGAGGACGTTGCGACTATCAACGCTGACTTCACAAGCGGCTGGGGCAACTACGCTAAGGCACAGCAGATATACTCATCTGACGAGGTGGCTACTCACACTGTTGAGGTAACTGTCGTTGATGACGCAAAGCCTAACTTCCAGATACTTAACTGGCTTATTTCATAAGGATCTATAATAATATTTTGGCGGATACGAGAGTTCGTATCCGCCGAAGTTTTGTTTTCATTTATGTTATATGAATTAAATAGGACACAAAATATTTAGTGAAAACTAAGCAGCCAGCTTAACAAAAACGAAAATAGATATGATATAATAAATATGCTGAAAGAAACAAAAACAGCGATAACTTATTGATCCCCTTAATAAGACTTCTCCCGACAGGTTTTCCGACTGTCGGGAGTTTTTTTGCATATTAATTTTCTTTTTGTTCTGTGATAATATCCGAAAGCTTATTTATCAGATCTTCAGGCACGTTGTAGTAACACTTATTTATCTTTACGTTATACGCATCTGCCGTCGTTTGTCTGACAATTATGCTATATTCTTTACCGTCTGATACTTTCCACTGAGCAGTACCCTTTGAAAGCATTCCATTTTTTGCTGTGTTTTCATCGACCGCATAGCTTAAACTTTCGTTGAGGAGCTGGCGAAATTCTGTTATAGCCGTTTCATCTGTTATATCCCAGTTTTTCCCCTTTGCATATGGGTCGCCATACTCGGCAGACACGCCAAAGCCATTTATATTGCTGAAATCAAGTTCTGTGATACTATCATTGTCCACCGAAGCTTCACTTTGTTCAGTGCTTTCACCGAGCACAACAGAGCTGTTTGCAGGCGTTGGGGCGGCACTGCTTTCTGTGGTATTTCCGCAGGCTGTCATTACAGCTATTCCTGACAAGGTGAAAATAAATAATATTTTATATTTCGTTTTGTTCATAATATCGCCTCCTGTAATAATTATACTCGAATTGGATAATTACCACAATTGACAATTTTAACATATTACTTGTTTATGTTTTGTACAATTTACTAAATAAATCTAAATATTATTAAAAATCGTCAAAAAAATCGGCAGCAGGCACATGATAGCGTCTGCTGCCGATAGTTTTATATTGTTTTAAGCATTAAAGCAATTATCCAAGAACAACAACGATGTTTGTCTGCTCTGTCATCTTGCACTCGCATACGAAGTTGCCTTCAACTGCTTCGCCGTTGACTGTCATAGACTTTACGCCGCTCTGAACGTGGTCTGGGTTCTGAATGTCGATAGAAAGGTGCTTGCCACGGAAGTTCTTTTCGATCTTGAAGCCGTCCCATGTGTGTGGGATAGATGGGCTTATTACAAGTCCCTCTGCGTTTGGTCTCATACCGCAGATACCCTCTACGCAGCCTACCATTACTGTTGAGCCTGTACCTGTCAGCCAATGAACGTGTGAACGTCCTGCATATGGTGAACGTGTTGACTCTGTAAACTGACCGTGAACGTATGGCTCAAGTATTCTTACTTCTGCCTTATCGTTCATGTTAGCAGGTGAGGACTCGAGGAAGTACTCGAATGCTCTGTCACCATGACCGAGAAGTGACTCTGCAAGGATAGCCCAGCCCTGTGTCTGTGAGAAGATACCACCATTCTCCTTTGTATCAGGGTTAAAGATGTGCATGAGAGCACCGTCAAAGTAATGATCTACATAAGGTGGCTCCATGATCTTTACGCCGTATGGAGTATTGAGTATCTCGTGTACCTTTTCCATAGCAGTTTCAGCCTGCTTATCAGATGCGAAGCCTGAGATAACTGACCAAGACTGTGGGTTGAGCCACATTGAAGCCTCTGGATCCTTCTTAGCGCCAACGATCTCGCCGTTCTCTCTGTAGCCTCTGATGAATCTATCCTCGTCCCAGCAAGCTTCAAGGCTCTTGCCGAGTTCAGGCTGTACCTTGTCGATATAAGCAGCGTACTCATTATCGCCTCTGTCAAGAGCATAGCCCTTGATGATGCTCATTGCATAATAGAGCTGGAATGCAACGAATGTTGACTCGCCCTTCTTGCCAAGTCTGAGGCAGTCATTCCAGTCAGCATAAAGACCTGCTGGCATTGTATGAGCGCCAAGTCTTTCCATTGAGAAGTTGATAGCTCTCTTAAGATGCTCGTAAACTGTATCCTCGCCGCCGTTTGCGTATACGATAACCTCATCGAGGAACGCCTTGTTTCCGCTCTCACCGATATACTTATTAACTGTTGGGAAGAGCCAGAGAGCGTCGTCTGCTCTATAGCATGGGTGACCTGTTTCCTTAGCGTAGATAGAGTTCTCATCGTTCTCGTCCGGGCAAGTTTCATGGCCTGCCTTGTGGTCGAACTTAACAAGTGGAAGTCCGCCGCCGTTATCTACCTGTGCAGAGATCATAAATCTGATCTTTTCAGCAGCAAGCTCAGGATTGATATGGATAATACCCTGAATATCCTGAACTGTATCTCTATAGCCATAGCCGTTTCTCAGACCGCAATAGATGAATGACGCAGCTCTTGACCAGATAAATGTGATGAAGCACTGATAAGCGTTCCATACGTTTACCATGTTATTGAACTCGTCAGAAGGAGTTTCGATCTGGAAGTTATTGAGCTGACCATGCCAATAAGCGATAAGCTCCTTGACCTCAGCGTCTACCTTGCCAGGCTCGTTATATGCAGCGAGTATCTCGTCAGCTACCTTTGGATTCTTCTGACCAACGACATAGATTATCTCCTTTGTTTCGCCAGGAGCAAGGATAATGTCAGACTGAAGAGCGCCGCAAGCGTTTGAGTTATAGTTGAGCTTATTGTCGCAGAAACCTCTTTCAACTGCAACAGGGTTGCCGTATGTTCTGTAAGAGCCGATAAAGCTGTCCAGGTCACCGTTATAAGCGGAAACAGGCCAACTACGCCGAAAAATCTTTCTCTCCAGTTAGAGCCGTTCTCGTCCTTACCGCTGTTCTCATTGATATGCTGAACGATCTTATTGCCTTCAAAGCTTGTTCTTGTGATGAACAGTGTATACTGGAGGTTTACCTGATCCTGCTCGTAGTTGTTCTCATTTGTGAACTCTACAAAGCCGAATGTTGAAAGGTTTCTGTATCTGTCAGAGTTATTTGTGATCTTAGTTCTCCATACCTCATATGTTTTGTTCAGAGGAACATAATATGTAAGCTCGGAGTGGATATCTGCATAGTCAGACTTGATAGTTGTATAAGCTGTACCATGGTGGCACTCTGTCTTATACTGATCAAGAGGCTTGCCTACAGGCTGCCATGTGCATGACCAATAATCCTTGGCGTCGTTATCTCTGATGTAGATATATCTGCCAGGAAGACCGATATTTGAATTGAAACGGTAACGGATTATTCTTCCGTTAGCACCGCTCTTTACAAAGCTGTATCCGCCGCCGTTGTTGGATACGATAGCACCGTACTCAGGTGAGCCGAGATAGTTAGCCCAAGGTGCAGGTGTGTCAGGTCTTGTGATGACGTATTCCTTGTGTTCAAGGTCAAAATAACCATACTGCATATTTTTTATACGCTCCTTTTCAATATTTTAAAGTTGTAAACGTTTCACCAAAATGGCGTAAACGTTTCCCTCATAGATCCCGTCATTATTCATAACGCTTATATTATTTTAGCATACTTCCGATAGCTTTACAAGGGGGTAAAGCCAAAAAAATGGGCGTATTTTCAAAAAACTTTTTCGGGATTGTTGACTTTTGAAACTTAAACGTTTGAAAATCGTCATGCTTTTTGTCATTGTCCAAAAGGCACTAATAACTAATATTTATTTGTATATATTGGATATTGACAGCAGTGCCGAAAATATGGTATATTGTATATATAATAAATTATAGGAGGTTTACCATTATGAACATTAAAGGAAGAGTTTTAGCTATGGTTTCTGCTTGTGTTGTGATTTTCTCACAAAGTTCAATCGCAACGTTTGCTCTTGATAACCAGGAGGTTCTTACATTACCAACTTCTGTTTCAGATTTAACCAGCGCTGAAAACATGGGACAAGTGGTTAAAATTCACAACTTACATGGAGCAGATGAAGGAACCATTGCTTTCTGCGCTGAAATGGAGTCGGGATATGTGATATATGATTTGTCAGGAAATACAATAGAGTATAGTCCTACATCATCATCTCCATATAGCGACTTACAAGGCGATTTATATTATGCTGGTCCACTTGAATACTTGACTAAAACAAGCACTGATTACAAAAATTTGCGAACAGGTGAGATTTTAACAGACGAGCAATTCAACGAAGTTACCGAGAGTTTTACTAATGAGAGCATAAAACTTTCATCAACTAATTTTATGAGTTCAAGTGCTTCCAGGGCTAATTCAGGATTTCGCACAGCAGTTTCAAAAGTATCTGGAACACCTAGAAAACTAAACTACAACACATCTAATCAATGTGGGGCGTTAGCAGCTGTTATCAACTTATGCTATATTGATGACTACAAAGACAACAATTGTTTGAGTGATTCTTATTCTAATAATCCCAGAAGTCTTTTCAACACCCTTAACAATTATATTCCGAGAGAAACAAGCCGAAATGGAATAATAAATGGACTTAGTAACGCAAAAAAGGATAAAATATGTAGTTTTACTTCATCGCCTGATGCTTACTATGGCGGTGATTCATGGGGATTTTGTTTTTACAGGATACTCACGTCAAATTCTCCAACCATATTACTTATTATAAAGCATCCGAATTATGGCGGAAAAAATGATAAAAATCATTGGGTACTAACATATGGCATTGTTCAATGCTTCGATAATAATAATAAATTAGTTGATAAATATTTTATTGTTAACGATGGGTATGGAAAAAATGATATACGGATTCATTACACATATCAGGACGACTGTGTTTACATTTAAGGGTAGGTGACAAAACATGAAAAAGACAGTTTATTTGGTTTTAGCGCTCTCACTGCTTCTTTGCTCATGCTCACAGACAACAGACAATGATAACAAAAGCAAGGTTAATGACAGCAGTACAGTTGTGACAACAGCTTCTACAACAATGACAACTACCACAACTTCATCATCAAAGGTTGATGAAAATGCTGAAATTTCGGCATATTATATTCATCACTGGTATGGAGAAGAGCCATATGAGATAACAGACAAGGACACTATCCACAAGATAACTGCATGGATAGAGAATGCTAAATCGGTATGCAAGGATTATCCTTACATTGACGGCTTAGAATACGGTGGCGCAGACGCTTATGGAATCTCTCTCGAAAAGGATGAATCAAGTGATGCGTATGAGAGCATTTGTGTTATCGATGTTTCACAGTATTCGTGGGACACCTCAGACGGTATGCACTCTGAAAATAAAATATGCAATTTTAGCATAAAAGATGATACAGGCGAATTTCAGGATTACAATTTGCCAAAGGAAATGATAGATGAAATAATGTCACTTATAACAAGACCTAATGTTGAATAGCATACAACACATACAAAACCGGCGTGTATCTTCGTGATACACGCCGGTTATTTTTTGATGTATTATGATACCTTGAGCCATGCGCAGGCAAAATCAAGTGCTTCATAAAGGCTTGATTTTTCTGCTACCTTAACTATCTGCTTATTCGGAGGCAGTGTGCTGTCTGTTGCAACTTTTCTTATTCTTACCTTATTTGCAACGTCGATACCGCCGACCTTTTCTGTAGAAAGTATTTCTATCATGACTACGAACTCGTCATACATATTTCCAAAATAGATATTATTCCCTTTTCTCACCAGAGGAACGCCCTTATAGGTGAAAAAAGCTTTCTTTTCTTCTGCCATTTATCTCTCCGCCTTTCTCATAATATATTTCTCTTTTTGTTTACTATTTTATTATACCATACTTTTCACATAATTAAAAGAGCTTTTGACAACTTTTTTGCGCAGGTTTTCAGCCTTACTTTATGTGGGATACATATTGTATCACATATTCTTTGCGAAAGCTGTCGAAACATGACCGTAGGGGCGAACGCTGTTCGCCCGTCAGATCATATGCTTAGCATGGGATATGCGTTTTAATAGTTATCGTCCACAGCCTCGCCTTTAAGAAGTCTGTCCATATTTGCAACGAACGTATCTACCCAAGTTGACTGTATTCTGAATGAGGTTTCACCATTTAGCTTGACTACAGAACGTCTTGAAGAATCCTTATAAATCTCCATAACGTCCTTTTTGCCGTCCTTGCGGTCGAATGTTATAGTCAGATAGCTTTCGCCCTCAGGGTCTGTGAAGTAAATCTCATTTGTCGGGCAACCCATAAGATACTGATAGAAGGTCTTAAAGTTGTCAACGTCAAGCTCCTTGCCGTCTGTTGTGACCTTTGTTACCTGTGCGGTAGTTTTGCCGTCAGAATCTGTATCAGCACTTGTGCCTGAGCTTTCGACCTCATAGACGGTCTTTTTACCATTATAGACTACCTCAACGTCTTTAAGGTCAACAAGGTAGTTTGAAGTCATAAGGCTTGTGATAACGTCCTCTGCTTTGATCGTTGCCCATGGGAGGTTATCAGCTGAAACGAGGTATATAGCGTCAACGCCCTTTACGCCCTCAAAGTAGCAATAATATGCAGACACTGTATCTGTCGTTTCACTGCTGTCGCCTGCGGTAGCATAGACAGGGTCGCCTATTTTAAGGGTATAGTCATAGCCGTCTCCCGAGAGTCTTACTGTTGCGAACGGGTCGGAAAGTCCATGCTCCTTCATTGCAGTTTCATCAGGTGCGATGACCTCACAGCTCTGTGCTGTAAGTCCCCACATACCATGGGTAGTTGCTGAAGAATTTGTGATGTTCAGGTATGAGAAGATAGGCTCTGTCATTACCTGACCTGAAAGTCCCTCTATCTCGTTCGGGTTATTTTCAAACGCCATTTCATAGTCCAGATCTTTTCTTGTAACTGTTTCCTTACCATAGTCAGGCCAATCGTCATCAGACGGCTTTGTAAGCAAAGTGAGGTTCGCATATGCGGTCACTGGATCTGTATAGTATGAAAGCTTTGTTCCCATTACCATATAGACGGTCTTTTCATCGTCAAGGCTCACATAGCTGTATCTTTCGTTGCTTGGTGAAACAGAGCCTACATGAAGGGTAGTGGCAGTGCCGTCGCTGTATTCAACTGTGAGATCTGCTGTGGGCTTATCAAGACCGTATTTTGACATATCCTCAACGTTTTCTTCAACGAGCTTTTTCGCCTTGAAGCCGTCAAGATTCGATATCATGGAAGCTTCTGCGGTGGCATTTGCATTGAGAGTGCCAAGCTCAGGTATGCTCCATGTGGATTTACCTGACTCGGACTTATTAACGGAATACTCGCCATGTTCGTTTGAAACCCTTACGCTTGTTATATCGTCGCTTGACTTTGTAAGGATAACAACGCTCTCGTCCTGACTTGAAACTGCCGCTGTTGACGATGAGCTGGAGTCTGCGTCTGATTTGCCTGAGGTGGAGTTGAGAAACGCCATTACTCCCACCAGACAAGCGGCTGTGACTCCGCAGATAATGATACCCTGCAATTTACCATTCATTTGTGATTACCTCTGTGTTTTACTTATTCTTTCTTCTTGCCCAGATAACGATACCCACTATAAGAACTACAACAGGTACGCCAAGGCAGAATGTCCATTTAAGAACTGTTTTCTGCTGCTGAGTGATATCGAAAACATTGCCTGTGATAGTTTTTGGTGTGATAGTGATACCTGCGGTCTTTCCGGTAAGGCCGTTTATAACGCTTATGAAATACTCGCTGTTCTGATACTGTGAATACTGCAAGTAGGTATCAGACAGCATACCCTCTGAACCTACTGCGATAACATTGCTATAGAGAGTTTTGTTATCGTCTGTAAATTTTGCCTTTGAGCCGACAGCCATATAATTCTGCTGACCCTTTACCAGAGCATCGCCTATATTCACCTGACCTGTGGTCTGTGATATATCAACATTTGCGGTATAGGCAGAATCTGAGGACTTGAGGTAGGCGTCTGTAGACACCATATCCTGCTCGTCAAAGAGTGTGTTTACAGGACGGCAGAGTGCTGAAAGGATAGCTGGGTTCTCTGTAGAAACGTCCTGTGTGAAGTTATCGGACACATCTGACGCAACTGTTACGCAAGGTGAGTTATAATACTTGCCTGAGTCGCTTTCGCAGATAACGCCCTTGCCGACAGAAAGTCCATACTCTGACAGGAACTCATCAAGATTCGGGGTGTCCTCCTGACCGTAAGAAGCGATATAGAGGAGCTGTTTGCCAAGATTTCCGTCATTATTGAGGAAGTCGCTGACCTTTTTGATATCCTCCTCCAGATAGTCAGTCTTAGGAGCAGGGATAACCACAACGTCTGTATCGGCAGGGATATCCTCGGAGGTTATATCCACTGTGTTCACGTTATAGCCGTTAGCTGTAAGAAGCGTCTGGAAATATGTGAGCTGTGTAAGCTCGCTTCTGCCTGTGAGGATAGAAACATAGACAGGGTTAGGGTCTGTTACTGTCATAAGTGCAGAAGTGAAAGCCTGCTCTGCGTTTGAGGACTCAACATAGCTGCCGTAATAGGACAGGAATGAAAGATCGCCGCCTGCCTGCTGGGCAAGGGTATCTATGCTGTAGCCTGACTGTGACAGCTTCTGCTCGAACTCGTCTGTGAATGTAAGGAGGTCGAGCATACCGAGCTTTCTTGTTCGGCTTATCTCTTTGCCGTCAACCTTTGTTTTTGTTTCAAATATCATATCGAACTGGCTGATAGTATCGGTATACTCCTTAACGATCTCAGGGTGTGAGTCGATATCAACGAAACGATATGTGATATGGTGATTGAGCTTACAATAGTTTTTCAAAAGCTCAACAGCCTGCTTATTATAAGAACTATAATTTGTATAAGTATTCTCGTCTGCGAAGATAGTTACCTGAACGTCTACGTTCACTTTCTTTACATAATCCTCTGTATCGTTTGAAACTGAATATATCTTATTTGTAGTCAGGTCGATAGTGATAGGATATCTGTCAAAAAGCATTGTTGTGACAACATTCACTAGGACAAGCAGAGCGACAAAAACGCAGGTGAACACTGTTGCCATTGTTCCATGCTTGAGCTTTTTGGCATTGAACTTTTTGCCGTCCTTTGTCTTTTTCTCTTTTTTATCTTTCTTTTTGTCTTTATCTTTTTTATCCTTTTCTGTATCCTTTGGAGCGGTCTTTGCTGCCTTTTCGTCTGCTACAACGTCTTTAAGCAGGTCTGCTCCTGATACAGAGATCTTTTCGTTATTATTCTCTTCCATTTAAACAGCCCTCCTTTAGCCCCAGCGGCGTTTTTCAAGCACTCTCACCGTGAGGAAAAGAAATGCCACTATTGCACTCAGAAAGAACACAACGTTAGAAAAATCAAAAAGTCCATAGGTGAATGAATAATATCTCTCGCCGAATGACACCTTTTCGCACACTGTTGTGAGCCATTCAAAAGGCAGAAGATTGCCTATAGTTGACAGGAACGACACGAAGATAAGTGAGATAAAGCTTATTACTGCGGCAACTATCTGGTTTTCTGTGAAAGATGAGCAGAAGATACCGATAGCGATATAAGCGCCGCCAACAAGTGCCAGAGCAACGATATTGCCCACAACGACGTTCCAGTCAGGCGTACCGAAAGCGGATACGACAACTGCGAAAACGCCTGTGATAGCGATAGCTATGATATAGATAAGGAAAGCGGCAAGGAATTTACCTACAACTATGCTGCCAAGTCCCACAGGGGCGGTGAGCAGACACTGGTCCGTTTTTGTTCGCTTTTCCTCGGATATGGTCCTCATGGTGAGGACAGGTATAAGCACTATTATGATTATAAGAAGCGCACTGAAAACGGAATCAAGTCTTGTATAGCCGCTTTCAAGGCTGTAGTTTGCAAACATTACGCCTGAATAGGCATAGAATGCCGCAAGGAAAATATAACCGATAGGTGAGGTAAAATAGCTTCTTACCTCTCGTCTGAATATTGCGCCCATCAGTCATTTCCCTCCTTATCGGAAGTATTTTCAAGGGCAGGCAAAGCCTCGCCCATTGTGAGCTTGAGGAATATATCTTCAAGTGAAAGCTCAGAGGTCTTAAGTTCAAGCATATACCAGCCGTTTTTAACAACTGTTTCAAAGACGTCACGTCTGATATCCACGCCCTCTTTTGCCTCTATTCTTATATCGTTCACGCCGTCTTTATGGCTT
>ERZ827512.3234-NODE-3234-length-11687-cov-4.209938_pt1 | contig 11687 bp, 13 predicted proteins | sample MGYA00519916_ERZ827512 | MGnify/ENA primary metagenome ERZ827512 (study PRJEB31778, sample SAMEA3449335) | human gut metagenome | biome: human gut; feature: human-associated habitat; material: faeces | place: United Kingdom | collected 2010/2012 ... | reverse complement strand
AAATAGTTAATATAAGTGATTTTTTCACTTACAAAAACTATTATACGAGGAGTGATTCTGGTGAGTAATTCAAATGAAAATACAAAGTTAGACAAAACCAATATCAACTGGTATCCAGGACATATGGCTAAAACGAAAAGAGAAATAAGAGAAAAAATTAATCTAATAGATATAATTTACGAAGTAATAGATGCAAGAATGCCTATATCATCTAAAATCAAAGATATTGATGATTTAATTAAAGATAAACCTAGGATATTAATAATGACTAAGTATGATTTATGTGATAAAAATGAAACAGATAAATTTATTAGTTATTATGAGAAACTTGGTTATAAAGTAATACCAGTTGATCTTACTAGTAATAAGAACGTTAAGAAAGTGTTAAAACTGAGCGAAAATGTTAGTAAAGAGTTAAATGAAAAAAGAAAAACTAAAGGTCTAAAACCTCGTAATTTAAGAGCCTTAATTATAGGTATACCTAATGTAGGAAAAAGTACTTTAATTAATAGGTTAGTAGGCAAGAAAGCAACTGGAGTAGGCAACAAACCTGGCTTTACTAAAAGTCTATCTTGGATTAGAATTAATAAATGTATTGATTTATTAGATTCTCCTGGTATTTTATGGCCTAAATTAGAAGATCAATACGAAGCTAGGATACTTGCTATATTATCATCTATTAAAGAGGAAATACTTAATAAAGAAGATCTAGCTTTATTTGCCATAGACATTTTAACCAAACTATATAAAGAACAGCTAGAAAGTCGTTATAATATTAAAATAGACAATATGACTAGTATAAAAATAATAGAAGAAATTGCAACAAAACGAGGATGCATAACTAAATGTAATATTATTGATTATGAGAAAGTATCTTGCATAGTTTTAAACGATATTAAAAGTAATGCCTTTAAAGAAATAACTTTAGATAGACTAGAAAAAAACTAGAGCAGGTATGGTTCTAGCTTTTTCTATTCTGTAATAATAATTTAGTAAAAACGACTATTTTCATTGAACTAGGTCTAAAATTAATACTAAAAAAGAAATGTGCGTGTACACAATCCACATTTCTTTTCTTATTCCATAGCATTTACTGCTTTAGTAAGTCTTGATTTTAATCTAGCAGCTTTATTCTTATGAACTAACCCACTATTACAAGCTTTATCAATTCTTTGTAATGCAATATTTAATTTGTTAGATGCTTCTTCCTTATTTCCTGCTACTACAGCTTTTTCACAATTCTTAACTGCAGTTCTCATACTAGATCTAACTAAAGTATTAACATCTGCTTTTCTAGCATTGCTACGTACTCTTTTTTTCGCACTTCTAATATTTGGCATATTTTTCACCTCACTTTTTGTAAACAATCTAATTTTACCAAATAATAATATATTTTGCAAATATTTTTATACTTTTTGTTAATAATATAAAAAGAAAATAAAAATGAAAGGTAGTGTTTTTATGCATGAAATAGATTTGAGCAAGTATAGGCTTAGAACAGACTTAATAGTAGAACACCTTAATAATTTTAAAGGCTATAATAAAGAAGAAGAACAATATAAAGATATAAAAATAGAAACAATTAATTTAGATAAAAATAATGCTAAACTTATTTCTAAAAAAGAAGGTATCTATAAAACTATCTATTTTGAAGATGTAACAGATGAAGATAACTTTAATAATCTATTATATTCCACTATTATAGCTTTAAAAGATTTATTTAAAAAAATTAATATTAAAGATAATAACAGTTGTTTAATAGTTGGCCTTGGAAATAGAAAAGCAACTCCAGATGCACTAGGACCTCTAACCGTAGATTCTATAAAAATAACAAGACAAATAGTAGAACTAGGTCTTCCCTTAGATAATAAATATAGAGTAATATCTTCTATAGTACCAGGAGTTATGGGAACAACAGGAATTGAAACTAAAGAAATAATAGAAGGGGTAATAGAAAAAACCAAACCAGACTTTTTAATCGTAATAGATGCTCTTGCCGCATCAAGTATTGAACGTATTAATAAAACTATTCAAATAACTGATACTGGTATACATCCTGGTAGTGGATTGTTAAATAATCGCTTTGAAATTAGCAAAGAAACATTAGGAATTCCTGTAATTGCGATAGGTATACCAACAGTTGTAGATGCAACCACAATAGTTAGTAATACTATAAATTATATCTTTAGACATTTCTCTTATGAAAAAGAAAATATAAATAACAATAAATTAAAACTGGTTCCTTCAAATAGTAGAGATTATAAAAATCATGATAAGACTTTGAATAAAGAGGAAAGGGAAGAAGTAATGGGATTAATTGGTAATCTAACAGAAGATGAGATTAAAGCTCTAATTACTGAAGTATTAACTCCCTTAGGTTATAATCTATTAGTAACCCCTAAAGAAATAGACTTTGTTATTGAGAAGTTAAGTCTTCTTCTATCTAAAGCTTTAAATAAAAGTTTAGAATTAAACTAATTCGACATAATTTTAATAACTCTTTTATTACTATGTAATAAAGGAGAATTTATATGAAAAAAAAGTTTGTTTCTAAAAATAAGAAAACTAAAAAACTGAAACTTAAAATCATATTAGTAGTTATTATGATTTTTTCTTCCTTTCTCTTTACAATTAAAGCTTTGTCTAAATATAATTTACCTCATCGAAATAGTGACTTAATAAACTTTTTAATAGAAAATAATAATCCTTTTATTGTTAATAGTAAATCCAATTATAGTTATTTTCATAAGTTTATGACTAAACTTATAGATTTAGATTTAACTGATCCTTTATCAATATTAGATACTAATTTTAAAGATTTAACTAACAAAACAGCTGTATATGATAAAAAAGTAAAAAAAATAAGTAATGAAAGTGTTATAAGTGAAGAAGAACCAATAATATATTTATATAATTCTCATGATACAGAAGAATATAAACCTTCTTCTTTTGCAGAATATAGTGTTATACCAACAGTAAAATTATCTGATTATGTCTTAAAAGAAAAATTAGAAGATAATGGCTTTAGTGTATTAATAGAAGAACAATCAATTAGTAGTATTAGAAGTAGTTTGGGACTTAACTATGCTGGAAGTTATCAAGCTAGCAGAGTTTTAATGGAACAAGCGAAAAAAAAATACCCCAGCTTAGTTTATTTTATCGATTTACATAGAGACTCCCTAACTTATGATAAAACAACTTTAAATTATAATGATAAGAACTATGCTAAAGTAATGTTTTTAGTAGGATTAGAGAACCCTAACTATTCAGGTAATTTAGAGTTTAGTACAAAGATAAGTGAATTAGTAAATGCTAAAGTTCCAGGACTTTCTAAAGGTATATATAAAAAAGAAGGAGAAGGAGTAAATGGTGTTTATAATCAAGACTTTTCTAATAGAACAATTTTAATAGAAGTAGGAGGACCAGAAAATACGATTGATGAAGTCTATGAGACTCTTCTTATCTTAAATGATGTTCTAACAGGGGTGATAAAAAGTGACCAAAACTAATCTGGCAAGACTTATAATTTTAATATTAGTATTTCTTTTCTGTGTTTTATATTTTATGCAGGCTTCAGGCTATAATGAATATACAAAAAACAGGGAAAATATGTTAACAGAAGAACAGATAAAAGAGTATGAAGAAGATATAGAAGCTGGGAAAGATGTTACAATTAAAAATTATCTTAATAAGGATAAAGTTAACTACGATAATAAGGTCTCAAACCTAGGGCTCGACTTATCAGAGTTAATAGGAGATGTTTTTAATAAAGGAATGAATTCTTTTTTTGAAATGTTAAATGAGGCAGTATCTTCCTAAACTTTGATTTATTTATATCAATAGAAGTATTATAGTGCCTATTTACAATGTTGAAAAAACATAGCTAATAAAATAATGAAGCATATTGAAATAATAACTTACTGATAATAGTTTAAATATTTTAGAACATTTATCTTAAAAATATAAGCAAAGGAAAAATGCTTTAGCCAACAAATGTAGAAAATAAGAAGCCTTTTGAAAAAAAGAAATACAAGAGTTAAAAAACTCCTAAAAATATGGTAATATAGTAATTGATATTACTATATTATTTTTAAGCAGGTGATAAAAGTGAAACAAAAAAATATTCGTAATTTTTCAATAATTGCACATATAGATCATGGTAAAAGTACTTTAGCAGATAGAATTTTAGAAGAAACTAAAGCAGTTACAGAAAGGCAGATGAAAGAGCAATTGCTAGATTCTATGGACATAGAAAGAGAACGCGGTATTACTATTAAACTAAATGCTGTATCTATTAATTATTCATATAATAACGAACCTTACTTATTAAACTTAATAGATACTCCAGGTCATGTTGATTTTTCATATGAAGTTAACCGTTCTCTTGCTTCATGTGAAGGAGCTATTTTAGTAGTAGATGCAACTCAAGGAATAGAAGCTCAAACTCTTGCAAATCTTTATCTCGCTCTTGATAACAAGTTAACGATTATTCCTATTATTAATAAAATAGACCTACCTAGTGCCGATATTCCTAAAGTAACAGAAGAACTTACTAATTTAGGCTTTGATGAGAAAGACATTATTTTAACTAGTGCGAAAACAGGTGAGGGAATAAAAGAATTGTTAGAAGCAATCATTACTAAAATACCAGCACCTATTGGATTAGCTTCTAAACCTCTACAAGGTTTAATCTTTGACAGTATATATGATTCTTATCGTGGTGTTTTAACCGCTGTTCGTATTTTTAATGGTAGTGTTAAAAAAGGTGATACCATTTATATGTTAGAAAGTAGTGCAAGCTATGAAGTAATATCAATTTTAAAGAATACACCTAAAGAAGTAGAGGTAAATTGCCTAAATACAGGGGAAGTAGGTTATATCTATGCTTCTATTAAAAGCATTAGTGATGTTCATGTAGGAGATACTATTACCTTAAATTCTACAAAAGATAATATAGAAGCATTACCAGGGTATAAAAAATTAAAAAGTGTTGTTTACTGTGGACTTTATCCTATAGAAAATAACCAGTTTGAAGAGTTAAGAGAAGCATTAGATAAGTTAAAATTAAATGATGCAGCTCTAACTTTTGAACCTGAAACATCAGTTGCCTTAGGGTTTGGTTTTAGAACAGGTTTTCTAGGATTATTACATATGGAAGTAACAATAGAACGTATAAAACGCGAATTTGATATTGATGTTATTGCAACCACTCCATCAGTAATTTATGAAGTAACACTTACTGATGGTAATGTTTTACAAGTTGATGCCCCTAATAAAATGCCTCCTAAAGTAAAAATAAGAGAAATTAAAGAACCATTTGTTAGAACATCAATCTATACACCAAAGGACTATATAGGGCCTTTAATGGAGCTGTGTCAAGATAAACGGGGAATATTTATTAATATGAATTTTTTAGATGAAGAAAGAGTATGCCTCCTCTATAAATTACCACTATCAGAAATAGTTTATGATTTCTTTGATAAATTAAAATCAATTACAAAAGGATATGCTTCTTTTGATTATGAGGTGGTAGGTTATGAACCTAGTGATTTAGTAAAACTAGATATTTTATTAAATGGTGAAGTAGTAGACGCCTTAAGTGTCATTGTACACAAAGATTTTGCCTATAATAGGGGTAAATTAATAGTTCACAGACTAAAAGAAGTAATACCTAGACAATTATTTGAAGTGCCAGTACAAGCTTCTATTGGCAATAAAGTAATAGCTAGGACTGATATAAAAGCCTTAAGAAAAGATGTGCTTGCTAAATGTTATGGTGGAGATATTACTCGCAAGAAAAAACTTTTAGAAAAGCAAAAAGAAGGAAAAAAGAAGATGAAACAAATAGGTAGTGTTGAAGTGCCACCAGATGCCTTTCTAGCTATATTAAATACTAAAGGAAATTAGAGCCCGATATAACTCTACTTTTTTGTTAACCCCATTATAGGAAAGTGACTAGATGAGTGAATTAATAAAGATGCTATATATCTTTTTAGAAGAAATAATATCGTTTTTCTCACATGACAAGTACTGGTAAAGTAGAATTAGCAACGCCTATAAATTTTACTTTAAAAGATCAGTACAATAACATTTATAATTTAAAGGATTATCTAGATATAGAAAAAATTATATAATTACTACAATAAAAATCAAGATAATGTAATTGTTTTAGCTATCGCTAATACATCAAAAAGTTAAAAACTTTTTATTTCAAAAATAAATATACCTTTGCATACTTAAAATAAATTATTTGGTAAAGACTATATAACAACATATTCCGATACTCATATTATAAAATATAACAGTAATATTTCTTTTACATCTTATGAATTATGGTACTCTAAAAGAAGAAGTAGATAAAGTAAGATAAAAAACTTTAAAAAAAGATTATTTTCCTATATACTTATTATAGAGGGATTAGTAATGAATAGTAGAATTGAATTAAATAAAGATAAACAAAAAGACATAGATAGAGAAAAACATACGGAAAAAGTAAAAAAGATAGTTAAGAAAATAGTAATATCTATTATTATAATTTTTTTGCTTGTCTTTTTTACATTTTTTTACATTACGAAAATAGGTACTACTTCTTTAATAGTAAATGAAGAAGTAATAGTTAATAATAAACTACCAGAATCGTTTAGTGGTCTTAAAGTTATTCAGTTTGGAGATTTGCATTATAATAATAATACCTTATTAAAAAGTGTTGTAAATGCTATTACAAAAAGAAATCCTGATTTAATATTATTTACAGGAGACTTATTAAGTAATGATGATTTAACTTCAGGAGATAGAAAACAGCTAGTTAAAGAATTAAAAAAACTAGATGCAACTTTGGGTAAATATGCTGTTTTAGGAGAATCTGATAATGATGAGGCAATATCTATTCTAGTAGATTGTGGCTTTAAAGTATTAGATAATAGTAATGAATTTATCTATAATGAAAGCAATGAAGCAATTATGTTAGTAGGTTTAAATACTAACGATGATAAAATTAATTATGATGAGCCTTTTACTAATTACAACGAAAATACTTACACTATAACAATATTTCATAAACCAGACTATATAGATGAATTTAAAGGAACATATAAAGTTGATTTAGCATTAGCAGGTCATTCCCACTTAGGAGAAATTAGAATACCTTATTTACTTAATCTTGCATCTAAAGATCATGCTTCTAAATATACAAATTCATACTATGAAATTAATAATACTAAATTTTATATAACATCAGGAATAGGAACAGGCACATATGATGTTAGAATTAATGCAAGACCATCTATTAATTTCTTTAGATTTAGGAAAACAACTTAGTAAAAAAGTTTTCCTTTTTCTTTTCTTCTTTAATATAAAGAGGTATCTTCCTTAAAGTTTTATTATTAAGACTAATATTTATATTACCAACTTTCCCACTCCCTAAAGAGTTATCTATGCTAGCTAGAACTTCTACATTATCTTTTTCTTCTTCTGTTAAAGGATAACTAAAAGATTTTTTTACATAATATTTATTATCATCAATCACAAGATCAAAATCATTTTTATCAATAATACTATATTTACTATAATTATTAAAGGCATACTCTGCCAATCTTTTATGATTATTATATTCATCATCGTCATCTAAAGTAACAATAGATACTTTTAAGTCCCCTTTTTTATGAGTAGTAACAAGAGTTTTACCAGCACTAGGAGTATAACCATTTTTTCCGCCTGTACAGTATTTATAATCTCCTAATAATTTCATTCTGTTATACCAAAGATAACTTTTATTATCAGTCTTTACACGATATTCTTCCGTTTCTATAATCTTTCTATAGGTCTTATTCTTGTAAGCATAACTTGATAGCTTTGCCATATCTTTAGCTGTAGAGTAGTTTTTAGTCTCTTCATCAAGGCCATGAGGATTACTAAAAGTAGTATTAGTCATACCAATCTCTTTAGCTTTTTCATTCATCATATTAACGAAATTTTCTTCGCTACCAGCTACCTGTTTAGCAATTACAACAGAAGCATCATTACCACTTCTCAACATTAAACCATATAAAAGGTCAATTAGTTTCATTTGTTCATTTAATTCTAAATAAATACTCGTCCCATACATTTTTAATATCTCTTCCCCAGCTTCAACCTTTTTGTCTAAATCTCCTTCTTCTATAGCGATAATACACGTCATTATTTTAGTGATAGAAGCGATTAGCCTTTCTTCATTAGCATTTTTTTCATATAAAACTCTACCACTATCTAAATCTATTACAATACTACTTCTAGCAGTATCAAAGGTATTTTCTTTCCCTAATACATTTAAAGGAATTAAAAATAATAACAATATAACTAATACTTTCTTCATAGCACTTCACCTAATAAAACTTATTCTAAAAAAATAAAAGTATAACTTCCTTTTCTGAATAATGTTAATAACAATAATAAAATTAAAGTGTAAAATAGCATGATTATCACAAAAATAGCATGATTATCAAAAATATTTCTTGCTTTTTTATTAACTATAACATATTCTAGAAATAGAAGGGAGGATAAATGGTGAGAGGAGTAAAATTATTTGCTATTTTAACAGTATCATTATTATTAATTACTGGATGTGGTAATAATGAGAAAACATTAACTTGTACAAACAGTGAGGAAAGCAGTGGTATCAAGATGAACCAAGAAGTAACTATGACTTTTAAAGATGATAAAGTTACTTATGTTAAAATGAGTATTGATAATGAAGCAACTGATGATACTATTATTAATAACTGGGATATGTTTGCTTCTATGTTAGATTCACAATTTAAAGAAACAAATAAGGATGGCGTTAGTTTAAAAACTAATAATAATAAAGATAAACATACTTACAATGTTTCATTAGAAATTGATTTAACAAAAGCAAGTGATGATTCTTTATCAGAATATGGTTTAGATGGTATAGCCGATGAAAAAGCAAGTTATGAAGATACTAAAAAAGATGCTGAAGCTGATGGCTTTACTTGTAAATAAAAGAAAAAGAAAAGGCTTTCTCTTTTCTTTTTTTTGTGCTATAGTAATGATATAAGAATAGGAGGAGTTAGTATGACAAAAGGAAGTGCTAGAAAAGAAGTAATTAAACATGAAGAAGTATCAAGCTGGGTATATATATTACTGTTAACAGCAATAGCAATATTAGGTTGGGTATTAGGTAAGTTTGATTTTAATATAGGCAAAGCTAGTTTAACTTTTGCAATATTTGCTTATCCATTTAGATATTTTGTAGCCAATATTATAACTAAAAAATATGGTTATAAAGAGACTATGAATGGAATAAGTTATTCAGCTTGTTTAATGTTATTATTTATAATAGTAGCAAGTTTACTAGGACAAAGAGATATAGATTATATTCCTGTAACAGGAGAAATTTTTGGATACCTTGCAAGTCAAATGATTAACCTTACAATTTATTATTATCTATATATGAATACTAATGGCAATAAGTTGCCAATACTTGCAACATATATATTCGCAATGTTGGTAGATAACTTAATCAGTATGCTATTTATAAGTAGAATGACTATGGTAGATGCTTTTTGGAGAACATATTTTGTTACGATAATGATAGAAACTATTATTTCTATTATATTAATCAATTTTGATGAGAAAAAAGTATTACCAATAAATAAAAGTAAAAGAAGAAAAAAATGAATAAGAAAATAACTATTATAATTACATTTGGGATATTAATAATAATAGTTTTATATAGTTTTAGCAGATTAATTTCTTCTAATAAGCTAGAGTATTATAATAAAATAGAAAAAGAAATGATTATAGCCAGTAAAAATTATTTTTTAGATTATAGTAATTATTTACCTAAAGAAATAAATGATAATACTAGAGTGCTATTAAGTGCTTTAGTTATAGAAAAATATATTGACAAGATAAAAGATATCAATAATAAAGATTGCAGTATGACGAAAAGTTATGTAGAAGTAAAGAAGATAAGTGATAAGAAATACTTATATAAAACACATTTAGTATGTGATAAAGACAGCTATAAAACTAAGGATGGGGAGTAAAGTATGGATAAGACCAGAAAAAAGTATATTGTATTAGTAATAATAACAATTGTAATAAGTATAATAGCTTTAGCAGGAGCAAGCTATGCATTATTAACAATGACTATAGAAGGAGAAAAAAAGATTAGTTTAACAGCAGGAATACTAAAGGTTGACTTTGATGAAGGAAATAATATTAATTTAGATAATGTAGCACCTATGACGGATTCTCAAGGTCAAAAGACAACACCATATACATTTACAATTACTAATACAGGTAATATAAATGCATATTATCATGTATCATTAGAAGAAGATTTAAATAATACCTTAAATAATTCATATTTAAAGATGAGATTAACTAGTGATAATGGCTATGATAGTGGAGTAGTTAAAGTAAATAGTTATGGAACAGGAGATCTTGATATAACAAGGGAAGCAACATTAAAACCAAGTGATAAAGTGACATATCAATTATGGATGTGGTTGGATTATGATGCTGATAATAATGCCCAAGGAAAACTATATCAAAGTAAGATAGTAGTTACTAGTTATGATAGAGAGCAAAAAACAGCAGTTGATACATTGCTTGCTAAAGTAAACCCTGAAGATTTAGACTATACCACAGCGACAGATGAACAAAAGAAAGAAATGTGGACATTTACTCATGGTGCTACAGAACAAACAGATGCTTTAACAGATTATAGATATATAGGAAGTAATCCTAATAATTATGTAACATTTAATAATGAGACGTGGAGAATTATAGGCGTATTTACAGTTGATGATGGAACAGGAAAAAAAGAGGAAAGGCTTAAACTAATAAGAAATGAATCTATTGGAAGCTATTCTTGGGATAATAAAGATACAACAACAGGGGCAGAAGATAATTTAGGTAAAAATAACTGGACTGATGCTAGACTTAATTATCTTTTGAATCCTAGCCATGAAGGTGAATCTATAGGTGGTAGTTTATATTGGAATAGCGGTAGTGGCATGTGCTATTCAGGACAAAATAATGCAACAATAAGTTGTGATCTTACAACAACAGGACTAAAAGAAGAAGCAAGAAATATGATAGGTAATGCAGTATGGTATTTAGGATCTGGTAATGAATCTATAATACCAATCAATTTATATACTTATGAAAGGTCAACAATAGTACATAATAAATATGATACAAGTTGGATTGGAAAAGTAGGGGTAATATATGCAAGTGATTATGGATACGCAACAAGTGGTGGAACAACTATTGACAGAAATACATGTTTTAATTCACAAGTTTCTGGATGGTCAGATGAATGTAAAAAAAATAATTGGTTAAACAAGGAGGTGCAGCAGTGGACAATAACATCTAGAAACGTTAGTGATTATTCTGTACATTATATTTACCCTCTTGGTGGGATGAATTTCTACGGTACTGTTAGTAATAGTTATGATGTATACCCGACATTATATTTAAAATCTAATATAAAAATAGTATCTGGTGATGGAAGTAGTAGTAATCCATATATTTTGCAAAGTTAAAAATATTGTCAAATGCTTGAGAGGAAAAAATGTAAAGATATATACTAAGGCTCTATATGCCTTTTTTTGTATTAAACATCTTGACTAAAACTATCTATTATGATACATTGAAAACAGATGGGAGACTTATTAAAA
>ERZ827512.3233-NODE-3233-length-11696-cov-2.645477_pt1 | contig 11696 bp, 10 predicted proteins | sample MGYA00519916_ERZ827512 | MGnify/ENA primary metagenome ERZ827512 (study PRJEB31778, sample SAMEA3449335) | human gut metagenome | biome: human gut; feature: human-associated habitat; material: faeces | place: United Kingdom | collected 2010/2012 ... | reverse complement strand
CTGCCGGATATGGACGGCATGACGATCCTCAGAAACGTCCGAAAATGGTCGAAGGTTCCCATTCTGGTCGTTTCTGCACGCAGCCATGAGCGCGATAAGGTCGAGGCGCTCGACGCGGGCGCGGACGATTATCTGACCAAGCCCTTCGGCACGGAAGAACTGCTTGCGCGAATCCGTGCTGCTGTTCGTCATACCAGAACACCAGACGGCGCGACTTCTGTCGCAAATTCGGGTGTGTTTACCGCGGGCGATATGACGATCGACTATGCCAAGCACCATGTCTATATCGCGGGCCGCGATGCAAATCTCACGCAGAACGAATATAAGCTGGTTGCGCTGCTCGGCCTGCACGCGGGAAAAGTCCTGACGTATGATTATCTTATCAAAGAACTCTGGGGCCCCAGCGCCCGCAGCGACAATCAGATCCTGCGCGTCAACATGGCGAATATCCGCCGCAAAATCGAAAAAAACCCCGCCCAGCCCGCCTACATCTTCACCGAATCCGGCGTAGGCTACCGCATGGTAGAGGGCGATTGAGCCTGCTTTTCATGACGTACTGGCGCGAAACTGACTGAGAGGTTGAGCAGCAGGCAGCGGCAAAAAGCAAAGGTTTTTCGGCGAATTCGTACTGCATGTTCCTGTTTGAATGTAGGGGCCGATGCCCACATCGGCCCATTTGAAAGTTGCAAATTCGCCGAAAGTTTCTGTATAATCGGTACCTTCTGCCGAACCAATGCGGGCATCGGCCCCTGCAGTGACAGCGTGTTTTGCATTGCCTCAAAATGGTTTTCAATCTGCCAGCCGCCGCTTTCTCAAACCGGGAAAGCGGCGGCTGTTTTCTGCTCTGCGGTTCCGCTTGCTTTTTTCTTGGAACTGTGGTATGAAAGAAGAAAACAAATCTGGAGGGATTTCTTATGAAAGTTATGCTTGTAAACGGCAGCCCGCATGAGCATGGCTGCACCGACGCTGCGCTGCGCGAGGTCGCTTCCGCGCTGAATGCGGACGGGATCGACGCCGAAATTTTCTGGATCGGCAATACGCCCATCGGCGGCTGCATCGCCTGCGGCGGCTGTTCTAAGGCAGGCAAATGCGTCTTTGGCGGCTCGGTCAACGACTTTGCCGAAAAGGCAAAGCATGCGGATGGCTTCGTGTTCGGAACGCCTGTCCACTATGCGGCGGCCTCCGGCAATATGACCGCATTTATGGACCGCCTGTTCTATTCCGCGCCGAAGGAAACGTTCTGTCGAAAGCCCGCCGCCGTCATTACATCTGCCCGCCGCGCAGGCACTACGGCCGCCTATGAACAGCTGCTCAAATACCCCGGCATCACGGAAATGCCCATTGTTTCCTCCTGCTATTGGAACAACGTCCACGGCTCCAAGGCCGAGGATGTTCAGCAGGATGAAGAGGGCGTGCGCATCATGCGCGTTCTGGGACACAACATGGCATGGCTCCTGCGCTGCATCGAGGCAGGCAAGGCCGCAGGCGTTCCCAATCCGCGCAAGGAGCCGCTTGCAAAAACGAATTTTATCCGGTAAAAACTGCACAAACTAATGCAACGCAAGCTTGAAAGGAGTGCAGCGCAAGATGTGTACTGCGATCACATATCAGACAAAGCAGCTTTATTTTGGCCGGACGCTGGATTATGAATGCAGCTACGGCGAACAGGTGACGGTTACGCCGCGGAATTACCCGTTCGATTTCCGTCACGCAGGCCCGGTGCATACGCACTATGCCATGATCGGCATGGCCTGTGTGCATAGCGGCTATCCGCTTTATTACGACGCGATCAATGAAAAAGGGCTTGGCGTCGCAGGGCTGAATTTTGTCGGCAACGCCGTGTACGCGCAGCCAAAGCCGGACAGGACGAACATTGCGCAGTTTGAATTCATCCCATGGCTGCTGGGGCGCTGTGCGTCCGTCGCGCAGGCGCGGACGGAACTTTCTAAACTCAATCTGACCGGAACGCCGTTCAGCGCCGCTCTGCCTGCCGCGCAGCTGCACTGGCTGATTGCCGATCAAAAAGAGGCTGTCACCATTGAGTCTGCCGCAGACGGCCTGCACGTTTATGAAAATCCCGTCGGCGTTCTGACCAATAACCCACCGTTTGAGCAGCAGCTGTTCAACCTGAACAACTATATGCAGCTTTCGCCCAAACAGCCGGAGAACCGCTTTTCGGAATCGCTGCTGCTGCACTGCTATAGCCGCGGCATGGGCGCGCTCGGCCTGCCGGGCGATCTGTCGTCCATGTCGCGCTTCGTCCGCGCGGCGTTCACAAAGCTGAACGCCGTCTCCGACGGCACAGAGCAGGGGAGCGTCAGTCAGTTCTTCCACATTCTCGGAGCTGTGGAGCAGCAGCGCGGCTGCTGTGAAGTAGCGGAAGGGCAATATGAGCGCACGATCTACACGTCCTGCTGCAATGCGGACATGGGTGTCTATTATTATTCCACCTATGATAACCGCTGCCTCACAGCAGTCGATCTGCACAGGGAAGATCTCGACGGCAGTACGCTTGCTGCCTATCCGCTTGTAACAGAGCAGCAGATTCTCTGGCAGAACCGCAGGTGAAGCAAAGATTTAGATGTATCTGGTAAGAGCGGGGCACCGCCCCTGCCAACTGTGTCCTGTTTTGCCGCTTTGCGCAGAACGAACGCGGCCGCCCAAAATCGGGCGGCCGCGCTGTTCTTTTATTTTGTACCTGGATACAGGCACTCGATGTTATGGTCTGCGAAATAGTCGAGCCATGCTTTGCTGGGGACGGCGTTGGTCACAACGGTGTCAAATGCGTCCAGCGGCGCGATATCGATGAATGAGACTTTGTCGAATTTGCTGCTGTCGAGGATCAGGATCCGCTTTTTTGCGCAGCACAGCATGGACTGCTTTGTTTGCGAATGGAACTCGGAGGAGTCCGTAACGCCGGATTCCAGATCGATTCCCTTGCAGCTCATCACGGCCTTGTCAACATGATAGCGCCGCAGCGACTGCTGTGTCTGGTCGCCCACAAGTGCCAGCGACTCTGGCTTAAGCCGCCCACCGGTCAGAATGATTGTCCAGCCCTCAACGCCGCTCAACTCCACAACCAATTCGACCGAGTTCGTGATGACGGTCAGACCCTTTTTCTCCTTGAGTTTTTTTGCCAGATATAAGGATGTTGAGCTGTCGTCGAGCATCAGATGGTCGCCGTCCTCAATGAGACGGCTGGCAATGGCAGCGATCTGATTTTTTGCATCCACGTTGGTCTTGTTCCGGATGGTATAGGACAGGTCTGTCTTCGTGCTGTTGCCGAGAATCGCACCGCCGTAGGTCTTGGTGGCGTAGCCCTCCTTTTCCAGCTTGTCCAGATCGCGGCGAATTGTTTCCTCTGTAACGTGATAATACTCGGCAAGGTCGCTGACAAGTACACGCTGTTCCGCGCGCAGCTTGTCCAGAATTTCATTTTTCCGCTCAATAGCCAGCATGCCGGAATCCCTCTACTTTCCTGTGGCAATCCCACATAAAACAACATTAGTATAACACGGAAGATTCGGGAAAGCAAGGGCTGCACCGCACAATTCAGCGCGCCGACGCATTTGTGCGGTGTTGCCCGAGATAAGCTTTTTGCGGGATGGAAGAAAAAGTTGTGAAAAGCAGCCGATTCCGCTTGAAAATTGCGGCGCTATCTGTTAAATTAAAAAAGTCGAATTATGTAAATCAATGTCGAAGCTGGAGCGTTTGTGCCATGGTCTTTTCCAACCTGATTTTTCTGTATCTGTTTCTGCCGGTCTGTCTGATTTTTTACTTTCTCTGCCAGAATATCCGCGCCAAAAATGTGGTGCTGATTGTATTCAGCCTGATTTTTTACGCGTGGGGTGAGCCGGTCTATCTGCTTCTGATGCTCGCCTCCGTCGCGGTCAACTGGGGCTTTGGGCTGCTCATCGAACGCAGGCGGAAAAAGGTCTTCCTGATTCTGGCGCTGGTATTGGATCTCGGCTGTTTGGCAGTTTTCAAATATGCAGGCTTTTTTGTGGAAAACCTGAACGCACTCTTCCGGATTTCGCTGACCGTCCCGCAGATTCCGCTGCCCATCGGCATTTCCTTCTATACCTTTCAGGCACTTTCCTATACGGTCGATGTTTGGCGCGGTGATGTGCCGGCGCAGCGCTCGTTTGCAAAGCTTCTGCTTTATATCTCGCTTTTTCCGCAGCTGATCGCCGGGCCCATTGTCCGCTATTCGGACGTTGCCGCGCAGATTGATGACCGGCAGTTCGACGCCTCCGAGGCGTTTTACGGCGCGACGCGTTTCTGCGTGGGCCTTGCAAAAAAGGTGCTTCTGGCCGACGCGGCGGGCAAGGTCGCCTCGCAGATTCTGGACGGCAGCCTTGCGTCCTCGACGACGGTCGCAGCGTGGCTCGGCATTCTTCTGTATACATTTGAGATTTATTTTGATTTCTCCGGCTATTCCGATATGGCCATCGGCATGGGGCGCATCTTCGGCTTCAAATATATGGAGAACTTCCGCCTGCCGTATACCGCGAAGTCCATCACCGATTTCTGGCGGCGCTGGCACATCTCGCTCTCCTCCTTCTTCCGCGATTACGTCTATATCCCGCTGGGCGGCAAGAAAAAGCACCGTCTGCTCAACATGGCGATCGTCTGGGCGCTGACGGGGATGTGGCACGGCGCAAGCTGGAACTTTGTGCTCTGGGGGCTGTACTTCTTCGTGATCCTCGCGATTGAAAAGCAGCTGGGAGAAAAATCGCTGCGTCGCGTGCCGTATCTGCTGCGCAGGTTCGGCACGATGCTGCTGATCATCTTCGGCTGGAACATTTTCTATTACACAGACATGACGCGGCTCGTACAGAACTTCGGCGTGATGTTCGGGCTTTACGGCGCGGGCTTTTCCAATGCGCAGGCCGGTATTCAGCTGACGAACAATCTGCCGCTGCTGCTCCTCTGCGCCATCGGTGCAACGTCTATCCCACGCAATCTCGGCAATCTCCTCGGCGGTGTGTGCGCGCAGGGCGGAAAAAAGAGCGGGCAGATCATCTATGCCGCCGTCTCGTTCGTGTTTGACGCAGCGCTGCTCGTGCTGTCTACGATTGCGCTGGTCGGCTCGACCTATAGCGCATTTCTGTATTTCCGGTTCTAAGGAGGCGGGCTTATGAAAAAAATATATACGGCGCTTCTGCTGGTTCTGCTTACTGCCATGTTCTCCGTTGGGGTCTATTCGCTGGCCGACTATGACGCGACAGGCTCTGCATCCGAAAAGCGCGAGTTCATCAAGCCGGAATTTTCCGTGAAAGCACTGCTGGACGGGACATATATCCCCGCGCTGGAGCGGTATTATTCCGATACCTTCCCGGGACGCGAATCGCTGCTGAAGGCGAACCGGACGCTCAATAAATTCTATTATTATTCCGGCAGCGGTGAAGACAGCGTGCTGATCCTGAACCAGACGGACTCCGCCGCGCAGGGCGGCGAATCGCTTGACGCCGTGCAGAAGGCCAACGGCCAGACCCCGCAGCCGGAACAGCCGACATCTGCACAGCCGGAAACGACAACGGAAGCCCCAGCTGAGCCGGTGCAGGTGCCGACCGATACGGCCGGTGCGCCGCAGACGCCTGAAATGCCCGAACAACCGGAGGAACAGCCGGAGCAGCCAGAGACTGACCCTGAACTCGATACGCCGGAGGAATCCGACGCCAGTTATGCGGGGTCTGTGGTCGTCGTAGGCAACCGCGCGATGGAAATTCCCACGCGGCTGGATGATCTGATCACCAGCTACGCCGGTGCGGTCGGTAATCTGGCCGCCGCCATGGGCCCAGACGTGCGCACGATCTCGCTGATCACGCCGAACGGCGGCGAATTTTACTCGCCTGAGAGTCTGCACACCGGTGAGCACAGCCAAAAGGACATGATCGACTTCTGCTACAGCCAGATGGATGACAAGATTATCACGGTCGATGCTTATTCCAAGCTTCGCAGCCACACGGACGAATATATTTATTTCCGCACTGACCACCACTGGACGCAGTTGGGCGCGTATTACGCCTACACCGCCTTCTGTGAGGCTGCAGGCTTTGATGCCGTTCCGCTGGATCAGTTCCAGACGGGCCGCTACGACATCTTCCTCGGCTCCATGTACGGCTTTACCGAGGGGTATCCGCAGAGCGAGGTTTTGAAGCAAAACCCAGACTATCTGGAATACTATCTGCCCATCGCCGACACCCATGCGCGGTATTACGCGGATGGGAATCTCGAAAGTGGCACACCGGTGAGCGTCGTGTATACAGAACTGGACGATTCGGTTTCCAATAAATATCTCTGCTTCATCGGCGGCGACACGCCCATCTGCATTGTCGAAAGCGACGTGCCTGGGCCAACGTGCATCGTGCTGAAGGAGTCCTACGGCAACGCGTTCGTGCCGTTCCTCACGAGCCATTATGGACGCATCATCGTCATCGATCCGCGCGAATTCAACCGCGACGGCAAGCCGACTTTGAATCTGACTGAATTTGCCGCCGATCAGGGTGTGGATGATCTGATCGTCATCAACTATCCCTATATGATCAACAGCAAGGCGTTCATCCGCTATCTGAACGCACTTGCCGGCGTACAATAAAATTTATGAGGTGAACATTATGGAATACCGGAAGCTGCCCCACGGGAGCGAGCAGATCAGTGTGATCGGCCTAGGAACCTCTGTTGTCGGAGAACACTCCGTTCAGAACGTCGTGGAGACGGTGACGTTCGCGCTGGACAGCGGTGTCAACTATATCGATCTTGCAGGCGGTCACGCCGCTATTTTCCCCGGCATCGGCGAAGCCCTTGCAGGACGGCGGAAGGACGCGTATGTACAGCTGCATTTCGGCGCGGACTATACCTCCGGCGAATACGGCTGGAACCCGACGCTGGACGGCGTCAAAAAATCCGTCGCATGGCAGCTGGAGCAGTTGAAAACAGATTATATTGACTTTGGCTTCATGCACTGTCTGGATGAGATCGGTGATCTGGAGGATTATGAGCGAAACGGTATTCTGCACTATCTGCTTGACCTGAAGGCGCAGGGCGTTGTGAGGCACATCGGACTGTCCACCCACGCGCCGAAGCTGGCAAACCGCGTGCTGGATATGGGAATTCTCGATATGATGATGTTCTCCATCAATCCGATGTATGACTACGGCCACGGAGAATTCTCCATCGGCAGCGCTTCCGAGCGCTACAGCCTCTATACCCGCTGCGAAAAGGAGGGCGTCGGCATCTCTGCCATGAAGCCGTTCAACGCAGGCCAGCTGCTCGACGCGAAAAAATCCCCGTTCGGACAGGCGCTCACGCCCGCGCAGTGCATCCAGTACGCGCTCGACCGCCCCGCCGTCCTGACCGTCATGCAGGGGGCAGCCAATGTGGAAGAACTGAAGCGCAATCTGTCCTATCTTGATGCAAGCGCGCAGGAGCGGGATTATTCCGTCATCGGTTCCTTCACACCGAAGGACACGAAGGGTGCATGCGTGTATTGTAAGCACTGTCATCCCTGTCCTGCGGGGCTGGATATCGGCCTCATCAACAAATATTATGATCTGTCCCGGCTGGGAGACGTACTGGCGAAGGAGCACTATCTGACGCTCGAAAAGACCGCCTCTGACTGCCTGCAATGCGGTCACTGCAACAGCCGCTGTCCCTTCTCCGTTGACCAGATGGCCCGGATGGAAGAGATTCAGAAATATTTCGGCAGATAACGTCCGCACTGCAATCTACGCATAATCTTGGTAGGGGCGAAGCAGAGTTCCGCCTCTACCAACTGCGGTTGAGTTGATGCTTTCGGACAAAGAAAGGAGCCGCTATGCGTTTAATGCTGCCTGACCGTGAGATTCTTGTCCGGACGATTCGCATCCCTACGGCGCGCGGGAGTATCCCGGCGCTGCTGCTCTCGCCCCGCACCGCGCAGGGAAACGCCACGGGTGTTTTGTGGCTGCATGGCGGCGGATTTTGTAGGTCTTCCGCCTGCATATTCCTTTGTGGCGGACAGCGAACCGTTTTATGCGGAAACTGTCCGCTATTTTGACAGTCTTCGAGCCGCAGGCGTCCCGGCGAAACTGGATGTTTATCACACGAATATGCACGCGTTCGATATGATGCGCCCGCGCGACGCGCAGAGCGTTGCGGCTGCGGAAGCCTTTGAGCGCCAGTTTGCCGACGCGCGGGCGCGTTATTTTGCGCCGCAGGAAAACACTGTATAGATAGGGAGAGAACGATGAAGGTTGAACAATTTTGATGGCCTACGGCGTGGAGCAGGACCGGCTTCGGGCGCTCCTGCCGGATGGTTTCTCCTCGCTCCGGCCCGTGCTGCGCATCAACGCGGAGATTCGGGACGGAAAAACAGGATATGTAGAATTCAATACCGCCGCAGAAAAAAACGGCGTTCGAGGCTGACTCAATATTGCCTTCTGGAATGACGTGCCCTTTGAGCAGGACGGGAAAACCACGCGCTTTATCACGGATTTTCTGGATATCAGCTTTACCGGCGTCGGGGTCGAGGGCGGCTGCCCAGCAGAAAAGGACAACGCAGGCTGCTTTTTCCTTCATCCCGCGGAGGAACTGCGCCCGCCCGAGCCGATCACGGTGAAAAAGGAATTCTGCGACTGTTCGTTCCAGTGGCGCTTTGCTCCCGGCGGCGCGCACGGCGTAAGCATTGGCAAAACGCTGCCCGCATACCCGTCCCCGCAGCAGACCGTCTATCCCAGAGCGCCGTTTACCGCGCAGAACGCCGCTCAAATTTCCTGTCAGCAGGTGCTGGGAAGCTATGCCGTGCGGTTTGAACGATAAAAACCAGCGGCCCGTAGAGAGGTGTTCCCCCTCCACGGGCCGCTTTTTATCATGCACACACCCAAAGCCTCCTCTTGCCGCGCCCCGCGCGGTAAGGGGAGGTGGCATTTGCGGAGCAAATGACGGAGGGGATTTGTTTTAAGTTTCAGAGTGCTCCAAAATATGACACGTTTGAATCCCTTCAGGCCCTTCGGTCCAGCTTCCCTTGTGCCCAAGGGAAGCCTTGGACTTAACGTTCCGCCAGCAGTGCCGCTGCCTTTCTGGCGACGATGATCTCCTCATCGGTGTGGACAGTGAAGACGCGGACGGGGGCATCTTCCATGGAGATATCCATTCCGGCAATCGCCATGCGGTTTTTGAAGCCGTCAAGGCGGACACCCAGGAATTCCAGCCCCTCCAGACTCAGCGCCCGCACAAGCGGGCTGTTGAGGCCGATGCCGCCGCCAAAGACGATCGCGTCCAGTCCGCCCATGACCGCGGCGTATGCGCCGATATACTTTTTAATAGAATAGCAGTATGCGCGGATGGCCAACTCCGCGTCCTCATTTCCTGCCTCAGCCGCTGCCTGCACGTCGCGCAGATCGCGCCCAACGCCGCCGGACATGCCGTAAAGGCCGCTTTTTGTCTGGAGCATCTGCTTGACCTCTTCCAGCGTCATGCCGCAGGATTCGACCAGATAGAAGATGATATAGGGGTCAATATCGCCGCAGCGATTGTTGTGCATCGTGCCGCATTGCAGCGTCAGGCCGAGCGAAGTATCGACTGATTTTCCGTTTTTGACGGCACAGATGCTTCCGCTGCCGCCTAAGTGACATACAACGAGCCGCAAATCCTCCCGTTCCATTCGCTCCTGCGTCCACTTGGTCAGATATTCAATGGATGCGCCGTGGAAGCCGTTGCGGCGGATGTCATATTTGCGCGAAACCTCAATCGGGATGGAATAATAGTACGCCTCCGGCGGCATAGTGCGGTGGAACGCTGTTTCAAACGCGCCGATGAGCGGCGTGGCGGGCAGCAACGTGCGGAACTGCCGGATGGCAGCCAGATACGGCGGGTTGTGCGCAGGCGCGATGGAACTGAATGCCTCCATTTTGGAAAGCACATCGTCCGTCAGGTACTGCACGCCGCTCACGCCCTTGGCCAGTACGACCTTGAAGCCTACGCAGTCCAGTGCGGCCAGATCGGGAAGAACGGTGTCGGTCAGCTGACTCAGCATGCGCGCAATGGCCTCGCGCTGCGTTGGGAAGGCGGCGCTTTCCTCGACAAGTGTACCGTTTTTATGCGTTTTGGCGTAAAAACGACCATCGCCCGCGCCGACGCGCTCAACTCCGCCGGAGGCCAGAACAAGTTCCTCCGGCATACGGAACAGCTGATATTTCAGGGACGTACTGCCGACGTTGCAGATTAGAATATTCATAGTTTGCTCCTTGTTTTTTCTATACTGTAGCAGATGGAGCGGAAATTATCAATACACCGGAGAAACCAGAATTCTATGCGGCAGTACAATATATGCACGATCTTGGTAGGGGCGGGGCTCTGCTCCGCCCGGCTGGATGCAGCTGTTCTACAGAAATCTTCGGCAAATTCGCATGCACCTGCATATTCGTTTGTAGGGGCCGATGCCCACATCGGCCCGTTGGGAAGTTGCGAATTCGCCTAGGATTTTCGTAAAATCAGTGCCTTCTGCGTGGGCCGATGTGGGCATCGGCCCCTACAGGGTGCTCTGCTGATCCGCAGCTTCCCCATCGCCGGAGGCGAGGGTGTAGAGGCCGCTGAGATACGCCCATGTCGTCTGGTCAATCTCGCCGGTCTGCGGAAGCGCGGCCAGTCTTTGCAGCCATTTGACTGCCGCAACCGAGGGCGCGTCATGAACGCCGGTCACGGTAAGCGCGGGCACGTTAGCATAAAAGCGTGCAAGCGACTGGAGCATCGATTGGATGAGAAACAGATGCGAGTTCCGGCTGCCTGCGGCAAGCACACGGTTCGGCGTCCAGCGGACCGCGACCGGTGCGGCAGGCAGGACCGACGGACTCTGAACAGTATAGATTGCAACGAGTTTATTCCATGTTGTGTTGTCGGTTTCGCCGGTGACGGGCAGACCGTTCTGCCGCTGGAATTCACGGACGGCCTGCACGGTGTTTGGTCCGTAAATGCCGTCCGGCACGAGTTTCAACAACGTCTCGTCTGCGTGTGCAAGGGTTCGGAGCATCGTCTGGAGGCTCCGGATGGGCTGGCCGACGTAATTGGACGGTGTATTCATACGCTGCGTACCTCCCTGTCCTGCATGCCGGATTTGAGCGTCATTCCCGGAAACTGCACAAAGCGCGTGGACTGTGCATGCTGCAGCAGAAACTGCATGCCTGCCAGATCAGATGCGCTCTGCGCGTCCGGCGTGCCGGTCGGAGTGCTTCCGGTCAGACGCTGGAAGACTGCGAGGCTCCGCTTCGTCTGCGCGTCCAGCTTTCCAGACCGCTTCGGCGCGTCCAACTCCGGAAAGGCTGCGGCAGCGGTGATTAACTGCTCCTGCAGATCGGCCTCTGTCACAGCCATCGGCGGGCGCGTGAAGGGGAAAAGCGCTTCGTTTCCGAAAACGGTTGTCTCAATGCCTGCAAACTGAGAATAGATGCTGTCCCAGGTCGCACGGTCAACTGTGCCTGTCTCCGGCAGATTGTAAGCGCGCTGGAATGTCATGACGGCTTGTGTAGTCGTGTCGCCGAATACACCGCTGACCGGCGGCTCGTGCACGGCGGAATTGAATTGGGAAACAACGGACAGCATATATTGCAGATGCGTCACCTTTGCACCCTGCTCGCCGGGAAGAATCTGCTCAGGGTATTCCCACGAATAGCCGTAGAACGTCTGCCCCAGCGATTGCAGCTCGCCGAGCTTGAGAA
>ERZ827512.3226-NODE-3226-length-11709-cov-18.737944_pt1 | contig 11709 bp, 12 predicted proteins | sample MGYA00519916_ERZ827512 | MGnify/ENA primary metagenome ERZ827512 (study PRJEB31778, sample SAMEA3449335) | human gut metagenome | biome: human gut; feature: human-associated habitat; material: faeces | place: United Kingdom | collected 2010/2012 ... | reverse complement strand
GCTGATGTTCTTCCGTGCGGACGCGCTGGCCCGGTTCCTGAACAACTCTCTGGCCGCCACCGCCGTACAGGCGCTGGCCCCAGCGGTGTTCTGCGTGTGTCTGCTGGCCTGTATGCGGGGCTATACCCAGGGGCAGGGGAACATGACTCCCACCGCCGTCAGTCAGGTGCTGGAGGCCCTTTTGAAGCTGGGCATCGGCCTGCCGCTGGCGTGGTACGTTCTGCACATCGGCAAAACCGCCGAACTCAGCGCTGCCGGGGCCATTGTGGGCGTCACGGCGGGCACAGCGGTATCCATGCTGTTCCTGTGCGCCTATCTCGTCACCCACCGGAACCGGAAGGAATCTTTGGACGTTCCCTCCTCCAGCGGGCAGATCATTAAGCAGATCCTGCTCATCGGCGTTCCCATCACCCTGAGCAACTCCGCCATGAGCATCATCAACATCATTGATACCAAGATCGTCATGGGCCGCCTGCAAAACGGACTGGGCCTTTCAGAAACGGCGGCGGCTGTGCTGAACGGCCAGTACCGCATCGCCATGAATATGCCCAACATGGTGGCCTCCTTTGTTTATCCTGTCACCATGAGCCTGATTCCCTTCGCGGCGGCGGCGCTGGCCCGGAAGGACCACGCTGAGGCGGACCGCATCATCTCCTCCGCCTTCCGGCTCATCGCCATTCTGGCGCTGCCTGCGGGCGTGGGGCTCTCTGTGCTGTCCACCCCCATTGAACGGCTCATGCTGCCCATGCAGCCGGAGGACGCGCTGGCGGCGGGACCCCATTTGCAGATTTTAGGCATTGCCCTGATCTTCATCTGCCTGATGATTTTGACCAATGCCATTTTGCAGACCTATGGTAAGGAGAAGCTTCCTATTTTCACCGTCATCGCCGGCGGCGTGGTGAAGGTGGTCATGAACTACATTCTGGTGGGCAACCCGGACATCAGCATCCACGGCGCGCCCATTTCTACCCTGTGCTGCTATCTGACCATCTGCGGACTGAACCTCTTCTTCGTGTGGAAATATTCCCCGGAGAAACCCCGGTACACGCGGCTGTTCGGAAAGCCCATCGTAGCCTCTGCCGTGATGGGTGCCGCCGCCTGGGCGGTGTACGGCCTTGTTGCCAGAGTCCTCAGCGGCCACAGCGCTTACGGTGCCAACGCCCTCGCTACCTTCTGCGGCATTCTGGCCGGTGTAGTGGTATACGGCGTTCTGGTCATTACCCTGCGAATCTTACGGGCAGAGGACGTAAAAGCTCTGCCTAAAGGCGAAAAAATAGCCAAACTTTTGCGCTTGAAGTGAACGATTTATAAAAAATCCTGTTATATCAACGTTTTCAGGATAAAATAGCTTGCAAAGGCAGTGGAGATATGGTAAATTTTCAAAGGAAACAACGCTATGGGTGGGAGGATCTTCTCACCATCATGCACCTGCTGCGTGCCCCCGAGGGCTGTCCTTGGGACCGCGAGCAGACCCATCAGTCCATCCGCCGGAATTTTCTGGAGGAGACCTACGAGGCGCTGGACGCCATTGACCGGAATGACATCCCCGGTATGTGCGAGGAATTGGGGGATGTTCTGCTTCAGGTGGTGTTCCATTCCGTGATGGAAGAGGAGCAGGGCCGTTTCACCGCAGATGACGTGGTGGACGGCGTGGCTCAGAAGCTGGTGTTCCGCCACACCCATGTATTCGGTGCTGCCGAGGCCGCCGACAGCGCGCAGGCGCTGGAGGGCTGGGAGGCTCAGAAAAAGAAGGAAAAGGGGTTCACCTCCCCGGCGGACGCTGTGGAAGCCGTACCCCATACGCTGCCGGCGCTGTGGCGGGCGGAAAAGATCGTCTCCCGCTCCGTAAAGGCCGGCTTCAACTGGGACTCCGCTGCCGGTGCACTGGACAAGCTGGATGAGGAAACCGCCGAGCTGCGGCAGGCCGTGGAGGCCGGACAGCCTGCGGACAGTCCTCACGGCATCCGGGAGGAGCTGGGCGACGCTCTGTTCATCCTCTGCAAAATCGCCCAGATGTCCGGTGTGGACCCGGAGGACGCTCTGCACCGGGCCTGCGACAAATACCAAGGTCGGTTCCGCCGGGTGGCGGATGCCGCCGACCGCCCGCTGAACGCTTATACGGAAGCGGAAAAAATCGCTCTTTGGGAGCAAGCCAAAGAAAACTAAGATCTTCATTGCGGAAACGCGATAAAAGATAAATGGAATTTTAATTATTTTACAGGAGGATATACTCATGAACAAAGCTGAACTGATCGCCGCCGTGGCCGCTGCCGCTGAAATTTCCAAGAAGGACGCTGAGACTGCTGTCTCCGCTACCCTGGACGCCATTACCGCCGCTCTGAAGGAAGGCGACAAGGTCCAGCTGGTTGGCTTCGGTTCTTTCGAGGTCAAGTCCCGCGCTGCCCGCACCGGCCGTAACCCCCGTACCAAGGAAGTTGTCGAGATCCCCGCTTCCAAGGTGCCCGTGTTCAAGGCCGGCAAGGCTCTGAAGGACGCTGTGGCTGAATAAATTCACACCGTAAAGGGGGCGTTACGCCCCCTTTTTCATTTTTCAAGAAAGGAAGCATCATGCGCTTAGACAAATATCTCAAGGTCTCCCGGCTCATCAAGCGGCGGACCGTGGCCAACGAAGCCTGCGACAATGGATTGGTCACCGTCAACGGTAAGCCCGCCCGGGCCTCCTACGAGGTGAAGGAGGGAGATCAGATCACCCTTCGCTTCGGCGTACGGACCGTCACCGTGGAGGTGCTGTCCGTTCAGGAGACCGTGCGGCAGAGCGATGCCGCCGCCCTGTACCGGCAGATCCAATAAGTTCTTCTATCTCCCTCCCTGTCCGCATACACTGAGGGCAGGGAGGGATCTTATGACCAATGACTTCAATATGCCCGTCACCCCTCATCGGCTGGAGCTGATGGACCGGGCGCATCTCACCGTTTCCGGCGTGGAGGATGTGGAGCGCTTCGACGAAAGCGGTGTCATTATGACCACCTCCGCCGGGACCCTGATCGTCACCGGGGAGGACCTGCACATCGGCAAGCTGTCCTTAGAGGGGGGCGAGTTGTATGTGGATGGCCGCATCACCTCCATCTCCTATGAGGACACTCCGAACCGTCAGGGCGGCTTTTTCAGCCGTCTGTTCGGATAGGCCATGGCCATCCATGTCACGGAGCAGCTCCGCACGTTCCTCCTGTCGATTCTGCTGGGTCTGGGCGCCGGGGTCCTGTATGACCTGCTGCGGGCGGTGCGGCTGCGGCACCCCCGACTGACGGCGCCGCTGGACCTGCTCTACTGTCAGGCCGTAGGTCTGGCGGTCTTTCTGTTCGTCCTGCGGCAGTCGGATGGCCAGCTCCGGGGGTTCATCCTGCTGGGAGGTCTGGGCGGCGGCGTTCTGTTTTTTTCCCTGCTCTCACGGCCCCTGCGGCCGGTTTGGGACTTCTGGATGGACCGGTGGATGGAATTGTTCCAATTTCTGAGTCTACCGGGACGGTTTTGCGCCGCAGTTTGTAAAAAATTTGCATTTCAGGCAAAAACCCTCTTTTATTTTCTCAGGAAATACGCTACAATACATATTGAAGGAGTATGGAAGCCCCTTCGCAAAGGAGGGATGTCCCATGGCAAAGCCCGTCAAACTCGCAAAAAAGAAAAAATCCGGTAATCTGCTGGTCCATGTGGTGATCCTGCTGCTTCTGGCCACAGTGGGCTGGCGGCTTCATGCCCTTCAGGGGCAGGTCCGGGCCGCGCAGGCGGAACGGGATCAGTATGCCCGGCAGGTAGAGAATGTCCAGCAGGAAAATGAGACGCTGCGGAGCGACATCGCAGAAGGTCCCACCGAGGAGAAAATGAAAGAACTGGCCCGGGAAGAACTGGGCATGATCGACAGCAACAGCTATCTGTTTTTAGATCGATCCAACTGAGCATTACCGGCACAGCCGGTTACTATTATTTTAACAAGAATAAGAATAGGAGTAACACAGCACTTATGGAGTACGAGGTCGGAACAGTCTTAGAGGGCAAGGTCACCAGTATTACAAAATTCGGCGCTTTTGTGGCCTTGGAGGGCGGCAAGTCCGGCCTGGTACATATTTCGGAGATCGCCAATACCTATGTCAACGATGTCCATGATTTCCTGCAGGAGGGGCAGGACGTTAAGGTAAAGCTCCTTGCTATCAAGGACGGAAAGCTGGATCTTTCCATCAAAAAGGCGTTGCCCGCACCGGAGCGCCCCGCCCAGCGGAACTTCCAGCCCCGTCCGGCAGCAGTCCCCCGTCCCGCGGCGGCTCCCCGGCGGCCCGCCGTTCAGGCAGCGGACACCACCCCCTCCGGCGATCTGGCCTTTGAGGACAAGCTCAAGCAGTTTCTCTCCTCCTCGGAGCGGAAAATGGCAGACCTGAACCGGAATATCTCCGGCAAGCAGGGCGGCCGCAGAAGAAAATAAATCCATTTTAAACTGATAACAACGCAGCCGTCTCCGGGAGAGCATCCCAGAGACGGCTGCGTCAACTTATATGTGTGAAAAATCACGCAGAAAAAGCGTCCACGCCCGCAAGGGCACATTTGATAGGGCCGATTTTCCGCGCCCCTTTTACGCCAGTCTGCGGAAGCACTCATTCTGGGTGTTGCTCCAGAAGTGAGTGTCATCGATGCCGGACACGTAGTAAACAAGCGGAGCGGAAAAGTCATTTTGCAGATAGTCAATGTCCAACGCCGGACAGTATCCCACGCTGCTGCGGTCCCGGACGCGGAAGGCATAGGCGGTTTCGTCAAGCAACTCCAGTTCCGGATACACGATGCGGCAGCCGTCCTCGGAAAACAGCAGAACGGTGGTACCCGCATCGTCCACCCAGATACCCGCAAGGGCTTCCTCCGTCACAGCGCTGTAATCCCCCGGCGCTTCGTAGCGGTACTCCGCGCGTTCCGTACGGTCTAAAATCTGCGTAAACAGGGGGAGCAGCTTCCACGCCGCCCACTTCACCCGGCCCGTGCTGCGGTACGGCTGTTCCAGGGTATAGCCCGCGTCATCCAGTGCGTCATAGGCCGTCTCATCGCCCCGCATGAGGGCCTCCGCCTCCATCAGCACCGCCGCCCATGCCCGGGCCAGCTCCGCAGCGTTTTCCATGGGCACGTTTTCATCTATCCACCTGAATACGTCCTCCTGCTCCACCGAGTTCACATCGATCCAGTCCAGCAGCTCTCCGGCGGCATAGGTGGCCCGCAGAGAGCTGCCCGCCGTGCCGGGCGCCACGGTGTAGATGTCTGTCAGCACATCTTCCAGACTCAGCGGTTCTTTTTCCTCCGGCTTTGCAGGTTCAGGTTCCGGTGTTTCATCGGGAGGTTCTGCTGCCTCCTCCCCCGGTGCCGATGGCTTCGCAGCCGGCGGATTCTCCGGCTCCCTGTTCTGCCCGCCGCAGGCGGTCAGCAGCAGCGCCGGCAGCAAACATACCGTTAAGATTCTGCGTTTCATCCCATTCACCCCTCGATCTTTGATCCCGCGGCCATGCCAACACACGCAAAATACAGGACCTCCACAGGTTCCGGCCATAGCCGAAGCCGGACGCCGCACATGGATACAGTGGAACGAACTTTCAAAGGAAACCTCAATGCCATAAGCAAGCACATCTGTATATGCTTATTATATCAATACCATGCGGAAATTCAAGCGGGCCCCACAGATCCCCGCTTCAAGGCGGCAAAGGAAGCACAGGAAATTCAGAATCACGGCTCCCCCGCCGCTTGCAGTCATGCGCTCTATCGACCTAAAAAACCACGCGGTCAGTCTCTCGGCTGACCGCGTGGTTCCACAAGTATTCTGTTTTTACTGTACGGAATTTTTCATTCTCCACACGATGGCAGAGACCTGACCGCGGGTCAGGGTGTTGTTGGGCTTATAAGTGCTGGTGCCGTTGGAGAAGTACCCCTCAATGATACCGGCGGCATTCAGCGCCTGAACATAGACGTCATTGGTGTCGGTAAAGGGCTTCTTGCTGGGCAGGCCGGTGGTAGAAAGCTTCAACGCCTTGGCGGCGATCTGCGCGATCTGCAAGCGGGTGATGGGCCCGTTCAGCTTGGGATTGCCGGACACCAGTCCGGCAGCCTTGGCCTTCGCCAGATAGCCGCTGAAGGGGCTGCCCTTCACCGTGGGGGCCTGCTCGCCGTAGCCCGCCGCCAGCATGATGAGCTTCAGGGCCGCGCCGTAAGTAATGGTATTCTTCTCCTGGAACGTTCCGTTGCTGTAGCCAGAGATAACATTGGCGCTGGCAAGTTCCGTAACATACTTATAGCACCAGGTGGAGGTGGAGATATCCGTAAACTTCTTCACGCTGTCCACCACGCCGATGGAGACCACGCCGGCCCCCAAAGCGGTGCCGCTGCTGCTCAATGCCACATAGGGAATGGAGACAGAACCGGTGAACCCACTGTTGGGAATGAAGCGCAGTTGGCTCATGGAATCAGTGTCGCTGCCATAGCTGTAAGCGCTGGTGGTATCCGCCGCATAGGAACCAACGTACAGAACACCGGCAGTGGAGGCAGGCAGCTCCAGCAGCTGGATGCTGCTAAGGCCGAAGCCAGTGGCGGATGCCACCGCGGAATACACAGAGTTTGCCGGGAAGTTCACGGAGGTACCCTTGGTGGTCACGCTGTAAACCTCAGACACCGGAGAAGCCGTCACACTGATCAGAATGGTTGCGGAAACAGCCGTTCCGCTGCTGCTGTATCCGGTAAAGGTGAGGGCTGTGCAGTAATTGCTGCCGCTGGGGATGTAGGTCAGCTCGGAGAGGTCATATTCCGATGCAGAGGCGGGACTGTAGGAGAAAATCATACTGCCCGCCATAGAAGCGGTGAGCTGCGTCCGCGTCGCGCCGTACTTGCTGGCATTGTAATAGTTGTAGTATAGACTGCCGGTAGCGGGTACACTGGTCAGCGTCAGATATTGCAAGGACCCGCCGGAGGTGTACTTACGGAAAAGGCGGGCAATGTCATTGGCGTTGATCTGCAGGGCGGTGTTGGGCGTGGTATTGTAGCGGATGTTGCCCACATATCGGGATGTTACCGCAGATGTGCCGGTGGTGATGACCAGTGTACCGGTGGCGTTCTGGTTGGTCCGGGTACCGGTGCCGCCATAAACAGTGAAGTTCAGCTCCACACTGCCGGAGAAGGTCCGATCCGCCACAAAGCTCAAATCGTCCAGGCTGTAGTCCGCATCTTCGTAGCTGTCATAACCAAATGTGGTTCCAGACAGGCTGGAACGGGTAAAGGCTGTCTCATTCCGCTTGCCGTACCGGGAATAGAGGGTACCGGCATTGTTGAACGCACTGTCAGGCCGGCTGAATTCCACATACTTGAAGCTGCCGGTGCAGTTGCTGCTATCGTAGACCTTTTTAAAGTCATCCTCGTCAAAGGCAACTTCGTCACCGGCCTTCACCGTGTAGGTGACATCGCCCTTGGCCGTGGAGGAACCGGTCTTATCGGTGGTGATGACCAACGTACCGGTGACATTCTGGTTGGTTCGGGTGCCGGTGCCGCCATAAACAGTGAAGTTCAGTGTAATGCTGCCGGAGAAGGACTTGTCCGCCACAAAGCTCAGCTCGTCCAGATCGTAGTCACCGTACTCGCTGTCACCGTAGTAGAACTTGTTGCTGCTGAGGCTGGAACGGGTGAAGGCAGTCTCATTCCGCTTGCCATACCGGGAGTAGAGGGTACCGGCATTGTTGAACGCGCTGTCGGGCCGGCTGAATTCCACATACTTGAAGCTGCCGGTGCAGCTGCTGTTCTCATAGATCTTCTCAAAATCGTCATCGTCAAAGGTAACTTCCTCACCGGCTTTCACTGTGTAAGTAATGTCACCCTTGCTGGAGGATGCAGATTTAGAAGATGTGATTTTCAGGGTTCCGCTGACAGAATCATTCTCCTTGCTGCCTCTCCCGCCGTAAGCTGTAAATGCAATCTCAATACTATCGGAAAAAGACTTATCCGCCACAAAGCTCAGTTCGTCCAGATCATAGTCACCATAGTCGCTGTCACCGTAGTAGAACTTGTAATCGTCCAGTTCAGAGCGGGTAAAAGAGGTTGCATTCCGCTTGCCGTACCGGGAATAAACGGTACCGGCATTGCTGTAATCAGAGGAAGGCTTTTCAAATACCACATACTTCATCGTGCCGGAGCCGCCAGCATTGTCATAGGCATTAACAAAATCTTCATCGTCAAAGGCAACTTCCTCGCCGGCTTTCACCGTATAGGTGATGTCACCCTTGGAGGAACCGGAACCGCCGCCGACTTTGATGTCCATGGTGCAGGACACATAATCCTTGCTGTCGGTGCCATGGATCTCAAATTTCAGCCGCAGCGTGCCGCTGTCGGCCCGGCGGTTGGCTTCAAAGGTCAGGTCATCCAACGCGTAATCCACATCTTTGGGCACATCATTGCTGTCATAATAGAACCAGGTGTTACGCAGATCGCTTTCACTGAGGCTCACAGTCTTATCATAGTAATTCACAGCGGTCAAGTACCCATAGTCATCCAGATCGCTGTAATCGGTGAATACCACATAGCTGGGATCACCACTATATTCACTTCCGTAAAGGTCGCGGAACTCCCGCGCTTTGAATGATACAGAGTCCCCCTTATCCACTTCATAAGTCAGATCCGCCGAAGATTTTGCGGACACAGCCGGAACCATCGTCATGACCATGATCATAGTCAGCAGGAAGGCCGGAAGCCGTTTTCTGAAAAACCGTCTCATAAAAAACCTCCTAAATTCAGTTTAACATCCATGTATACTTCTATAAACCTACCATAGCGGAAAGTCACTTTGCAATCATGAACAAATTGTGAACAAGATGCTACAATCCGGTTAAAATTTATCGCTGCGAACAGCCGGAATTTTTTACACCACAGCGGGCATTTCCTTCTCGTGAAACAATCCTCCAAGCCGGACCCGCTTTTCATGCCGCGCCGCCCTTCCCCAGCCGCGGAAAAGGGGTTTGTATTTTGAGGAAATATCTGCTATAATAAAGGTCAACCTTAGAAAACTTGGCGGCCGGACGCTGCTGCGGGCCGTGTGCCCCCGGCGAACACGCCCGGAGAAATTCCGGGCCGCAGCTTGGGACGATAGGAAGTAATGCGATGATCGATCAATATGGCCGGACCGTGGACTATCTGCGGCTGTCGGTAACGGACCTTTGCAATTACCGATGCCAATACTGTATGCCGGCGGACGGCGTGGAAAAGGGTCCCCACGGGGCCGTCCTCTCCGTAGAAGAATACGGTGAGATCGCCCGGGCGGCGGTGAAACTGGGGATCCGGAAGATCCGTCTGACCGGCGGAGAACCGCTGGTGCGGCGAGGGATTCTGGACATCTGCCGAACGCTGCGGGCCATCCCGGAACTGAAGGAGCTTTGCCTCACCACCAACGGCAGCCTGCTGCCGGAATTGGCAAAACCCCTGCAGGAAGCCGGAGTGGACCGGCTGAACATCAGTCTGGATACCCTGCGGACGGAGCGGTTTCGGGAAATCACCCGCCGGGGAGATCTGGATGACGCCTTTGCGGGTATCCGGGCAGCGGAGGACGCCGGATTTCAGAATTTGAAGCTGGACACCGTGCTGATGGGCGGCGTGAACGATGACGAGATTGAGGATTTTCTGAGCCTGACGAAAGAGCACCCCTGGGAGGTGCGGTTCATTGAACTGATGCCTATGGGGCCCTGTGCGGCATGGCCAAAGGAACGCTTCCTGCCGGTAACGGAGATTCTGAACCGATTCCCGGCGCTGGAAGAAATCGAACCCAATGGCGTGGCCCGGCGGTACCGTCTGCCGGGAGCCATGGGGACTGTGGGGCTGATCACCCCCATGAGCCACGAGTTCTGTGGAGCGTGCCGCCGCATCCGGGTGACGGCGGACGGCAAGCTGAAGGGCTGTCTCCACAGCCGGGAGGAAATCTCCCTCCGGGGACTTCACGGCGGGGAATTGGAGGATGCCATCCTCCGGGGCATCCTGCAAAAGCCCAAGGGGCACCACCTCACGGAACATGCCAGCGATACGCCCCGGACCATGAATGAGATCGGAGGCTGAACCATGGGAGAACTGACCCATTTCAACAAGCAGGGCCGCGCCCGGATGGTGGATGTAACGGAAAAGGCTGTGACCCACCGGCGGGCGGTGGCGGCGGGGGAGATCCGCGTATCACCGGAAACTATGGTCCATATCAAAAACGGTACCCTGAAAAAGGGAGACGTGCTGGCGGTGGCTCAGGTGGCGGGGATTCAGGCCGCCAAGCACAACTGGGAGCTGATCCCCATGTGCCACCCCCTGCCCTTGACGGGCATCGACATCACGTTCCATCTGTCGGACCAGCCCTGCATGGTGGAAATTCAGGCCGCCATCACCTGCACCGGCGTCACCGGCGTGGAGATGGAGGCACTGACCGCCGTTTCCGTGGCGGCCCTCACCGTTTACGATATGTGCAAGGCGGTGCAGAAGGATATGGAGATCACCAACATCCGCCTGCTGGAAAAATCCGGCGGCAAGAGCGGAGACTATAAGCGAGAGGACTGATAGAACCATGGCAAAGGTCGTATCCGTCAATATCAGCGAGAAAAAGGGAACACTGAAAAAGCCCGTTCCGGAAATTAAATTGAAGCTGCGCCACGGCATCGTGGGGGACGCCCACGCCGGAGACTGGCACCGCCAGATCTCTCTATTGGCGGAGGAAAGCATCGACACCATGCGCCCCCGCTCCCCCATTACTCTGGACCCCGGCGTATTCGCGGAGAATATCAATACGGAGGGCATCGACCTCAAGAGCCTGCCCGTGGGGACCCACCTGCGGATCGGTGAGACGGAGGTGGAGGTGACGCAGATCGGCAAGGAGTGCCACAATGACTGCGCCATCAAAAAGGCGGTAGGCAAGTGCGTCATGCCCACGGAGGGCATTTTCGCCATTGTGGTGAAGGAGGGCACCGTCCGGGCCGGAGATGAGATCGAGGTGCTGAAATGAAGCTGATTCGGACAGAGGATGCCGTGGGCCATGTGCTGTGCCACGACATGACCCAGATCATCAAGGATCAATATAAGGACGCCCGGTTCCGCAAGGGCCACATCGTCACAGAGGACGATATCCCCGTGCTGCTGAGCATGGGCAAGGAGAACCTGTATGTCTGGGAGATGACTCCGGGCATGGTCCACGAAAACGATGCGGCGGAGCGGCTGCTGGCCCTGTGCGGTCAGGAGAACATGGTCCGCAGTGAGACGAAAGAGGGCAAGATCGAGCTGAAAGCCGCCTGTGACGGCCTGTTCCGGGTGGACAGCCAGCGGCTCATCGCTGTCAACTCCCGGGAGGACGTGATGATCGCCACCCGGAAGGGCAATACCGCCGTGAAAAAGGGCGACAAGCTGGCGGGGATGCGGGTCATCCCTCTCATCATCAAGGAGGAAACGCTGCAATCCGCCGAGCAGGCGGCGGGCGCCGGCCCTCTGTTGGAGCTGCTGCCCTATGTGAAGAATACCGCCGCTATCGTGGCCACCGGCAGCGAGGTGAAGAAGGGTCTCATCCAGGACACCTTCACCCCGGTGGTGAAGGAGAAGCTGGCGGCCTACGGTATCGAAACCATCTTCATCACATATTCCGGCGACGGCGTGGACAACGTGGCGGGCGCCATTTCGGAAGCCCGGAACACCGGTGCGGACATGATCCTCTGCACTGGGGGCATGAGCGTG
>ERZ827512.3224-NODE-3224-length-11711-cov-7.231898_pt1 | contig 11711 bp, 9 predicted proteins | sample MGYA00519916_ERZ827512 | MGnify/ENA primary metagenome ERZ827512 (study PRJEB31778, sample SAMEA3449335) | human gut metagenome | biome: human gut; feature: human-associated habitat; material: faeces | place: United Kingdom | collected 2010/2012 ... | reverse complement strand
AACAGGCGTGAAGCCTTGAAAAATCAATGGTTTTTGAGGATTGAATAGACAAATCCGAATTTGTCGAACAGACGCAAGGGCGCACTTCTATACGGGTATTCCCAGTATGTGCGCTCTGTGAGACCAAGCACCCCGGACACCTGAATACCCAGGCCGTTTGCATCACTGCGTTCCGAACAAGGGGCTGCACCCCTTGCGCTGCGAAATCCGCTATTCCCATAATGTAAAAGGCGTGGCCACAAAATGTGCGATCACGCCTTTACCTGTTTTACTGTCTTACGAACACCCCGCTAACCGGAGTGTGATTTTTTTGTCAGGCAGGATGTTTTCTCTTTTTTCTGAGCAGGGGGATTATAATTGAAGCAGCTGCCGCCGTAACCGCAAACGCTGACGGGAATGAAGAATCGGTTGGGGGATTCTGCGGGTCTGCCGGATCATAGCTGTATACCGGATAGTTCCTGAACAGTTTCCGCATAAGGGTACCGCCGGTCACGCGCCAGCCGTTTTCGGTCTTTGCAAATGTCAGGGTGCCTTTGTATTCGGTGATTCTCGGCTTGACTGAGTCGTCGCAGCCGTATTGCCGCCTGAAGCATCTGATTTCTGCCGTTGCGATCGTACTGTCTGATGAAATGATTTTTACCTGTTCGGGCGGTGTCGGGGTCGTCAGTTCGTGATACTCCTCGTTCTTGTCATAGACAAGCGGAGAACTGATAAGAGCTACCCAACCGCCGTGCTGATACAGTTTACCGTCCCGGTAGAAAAGTCCGGAATCTTTTCTGTGAAGCATATCGGCGGCAAGTTTGTCCGTGAAAACGGTTTTCATGTACGCAAGCATTTTCTCATAGTCAAGAGGATAGTCCGCGTCCATTTCGGAGGTCGGATGAGAGTACATATCCGGCTCAACGGCAGTCCAGTCGTCGGCATTTGCGGTGAACCGCGCCCAAATCTTCGATACCTCGGTCACAAGCGGCGCAAGATCGGAGGGCTCCGGCTTTGTGGAAGCTGAGGCGGGTAGGGCGAGAATAAAGAAAAGTACGGCAATCGATATAAATAGCTTTTTCATATTTCCTCCATGAGTGCAGAGTGTTCGTAGCATATGAAATCAACGGGGTTTTAGCTTTCCACCCCGTGGGTCGTTCATTCCGTGCAGCAGATATGTGCAAATGTTGCACAGCGACAATTTGTGCCGCATTCCTCCTTAAAAATTTATGCTACGTATACATTAAATAGCTGCCATGCTCGTTTGTCAATCATTTCTTGAAAATATTATATTATTTATGCGGTATACAGCATATACAAATGTCTGCATCGAAAAAAACATTGCGAACTGCGCTTAAATGTACCGGAATGCGCTCTTCCGGCGGGCAATTTAGTGAAAAGTGCCGAACTTGACCGAAAAGTGCTTTTCCTCTTGAAAAAACGTCGGTTTTATAGTATAATAAAATGTAAAAAACAAAAAATCCGGATTCGGAGGACGCGATGAAAGAATTTTATGAAAACCCACTTTGCGTGCGCTATTCAGGCGATGCGATGAAGCGGGTCTTTTCTGCGGACAACAAGTTTTCGACATGGAGAAAGCTGTGGATCGCCCTTGCCGAGAGCGAAAAAGAGCTGGGACTTGACATAACAGATGCGCAGATAGACGAGATGAAGGCTCATATCTACGACATTGACTATGAAAAAGCGGCGGCTTATGAGTCGGAGCTCCGCCACGATGTCATGGCTCACGTCAGGACATTCGGCGATGCCTGCCCGACTGCAAAGCCGATCATCCATCTCGGCGCGACGTCCTGCTATGTCGGCGACAACACCGATATCATCCAGATGCGCGAGGGGCTTCTGATAATAAAGAAGCTGCTTGTCAACGCGATTTCCGCGCTCGGCGATTTTGCGGAGAAGTATAAGGACGTCCCGACGCTTGCCTACACCCATTTTCAGGCGGCACAGCCCACTACCGTCGGAAAGAGAGCCACCCTCTGGGCGCAGGACCTTATTCTTGACCTTGACAACCTTGATCACGTCCTTTCAGGTCTTAAGCTGCTCGGATGCAAGGGAACCACCGGAACCGGCGCCAGCTTCCTTGAGCTTTTCGACGGAGACGCGGAGAAGGTAATGCTCCTTGAGAAGAAAATAGCCGCAAAGATGGGCTTTGACGGTGCTGTCGCAGTCTCCGGACAGACATATACAAGAAAGATTGACTATTTTGTTATTTCCGTACTCTCCGGCATTGCGCAGAGTGCCTGCAAGTTCGCCGGAGATATCAGGCTTCTTTCACACATGAAGGAGTTTGACGAGCCTTTCGAGACAAAGCAGATCGGCTCATCGGCAATGGCATATAAGCGCAACCCGATGAGAAGCGAACGCATTGCCTCGCTTTCGAGATACATAATCGCCGATGCGCTCAATCCGGCGGTAACTGCGGCGACCCAGTGGCTTGAAAGAACGCTTGACGATTCGGCTAACCGCAGGATCAGCATCCCGGAGGCTTTCCTTGCCGCCGACGGAATCCTTTCGCTTTACATTAACGTCATATCGAACGGCACGGTTTATCCGAAGGTCATGGAACGCCATCTGAATGAAGAGCTTCCGTTCATGGCTACCGAGAATATCATGATGTACTGCGTCAAGAAGGGCGGGGACAGACAGGAGCTTCACGAGGCTATCCGCGAGCTTTCGGTCGCCGTTACAAAGCAGATAAAGCTGAACGGCGCGGAGAACAATCTGCTTGACCTCATCCTTGCCGACAGCCGCTTCGGAATAACGAAGGAAGAGCTTGCCGACATTCTTCATGTGAGAAATTTCATAGGCATGGCGCCTCAGCAGACCGATGAGTTTGTTAAATCCGTGATCGCGCCGGTGCTTGAGAAGAACCGCGGACTGATCGGTGTCGATGTGAACATCAGGGTCTGAGCCCCGATGCCCGTTTAATTACCGTTTGATAATAAGATTATAATTTGAAAGAAGGATATATATAATGTTAACTGCAATCGTCGGAATCAACTGGGGTGACGAGGGCAAGGGACGCATGGTCGACCTGCTTTCTCAGAAGTACGACATAGTTTCCCGCTATCAGGGCGGAAACAACGCGGGTCACACCGTTGTGAACGAGAAGGGAAAGTTCATCCTTAACCTGCTGCCCTCCGGAATCCTCCGCGACAGCACGGTGAACGTGATGGGCCCCGGCATGGTCATTGATGTCGAGCATCTTTTCAACGAGGTAAAAAAGCTCCGTGACGCCGGCATCGCGATCACACCCGATCACCTGAAGATCAGCGACCGCGCCACCATCTGCATGCCTTATCACAAGCTCCTCGACTGCCTTGAGGAGGAGAGACTTGCCGACAAGAAGTTCGGTTCGACAAGACGCGGCATCGCCCCCGTCTATGCCGATAAGTACATGAAAAAGACCGTCAGAATGGGCGACCTTCTTCATCCGGAGCTGCTTCCGGAAAAGCTTGCCGACCTTATGGAGTGGAAGAATCTCACTGTCAATAAGGGCTACGGTCATGAGGCCATTACTCCGGAGGCAATGCTTGAGTGGCTGAACACCTATGCAATGCCGTTCGTGCCGTATATCACAAACACCACAAAATACCTCGGAGACGCAGCAAAGGCAGGGAAGAACATCATGTTCGAGGCTCAGCTCGGAGCGCTCCGCGATATCGATTTCGGTATCTATCCCTACACCTCGTCGTCCTCTACCATCTCCGCATATGCCCCCATCGGCGCAGGCATTCCGCAGTGCCGTCTTGACGAGGTCATCGGGATCATGAAGGCATATTCCACCTGCGTCGGCGAAGGACCGTTCACCTGCGAGCTTTTCGGCGACGAAGGAAACGCTCTCCGTGAAGCCGGCGGCGAATACGGCGCGGCTACCGGACGTCCGAGAAGAGTCGGCGGATTTGACGTTACTGCGTCAAAGTACGGCACGCTTGTTCAGGGCGCGACCTGCATCGCGGTGACGAAGCTGGATGTTCTCTCCTACCTTGACAGGATTCCTGTCTGCGTCGCTTACGAAGTGAACGGCGAGAGAACCACCGACTTCCCGATGGGCGAGGAGCTTGTCGAGGCAAAGCCGGTCTATGAATACATGGACGGCTGGAAAACCGATGTTTCCGGCTGCCGTAGGTTTGAGAAGCTTCCCGTCAATGCGCAGAAATACGTTAAATTCCTTGAGGAAAGCGTCGGCTGTCCGGTGAAGTATGTCTCGGTCGGAGCAGAGCGCGAGCAGTATATCGAAATGTTCTGAGAAACCGGCATCGACCGATTCAGGATGAAATAACACCTCCCGTGAACCGTTTCTGATTCACGGGAGGTGCGTATTTATATCAGCTGTTGATCATTCCGCTTCCCCGGAAAAACCGAATCCGGCGACTGCCGAGGTGGGAAGGGAGAAGGCGATCGCCTTTGCGTCGGTGTCGGGACCGGCTTTTTTCAGTATTTCAGACATGATAGCGGTCTTTTCGGCGGTCGGCGCGACGATGAGGATGACCTCCTTTTCGTCGGCAATGGAGATATTGAGGAACTTCATTGCCGCCTCGGAGCCGGTGCCTTTTCCGTGAAGCACCGTTCCGCCTCTTGCGCCGGCGGCGCGCGCGGCATTCATTACCGTATCGGTGCGTCCCTCGTTTGCTATTACGACGATCAGTTCATATGCGTAATTCAGGGACGGGGTGTATTTTGCGGTTCCGTCCTCACCTCTTAAATATGCCACTGTTTTTCCTCCTCCGATGCTTTTGACCGGCACGGCGATGACGATGCCGTGTCCGGGGACTCCGATATGGAGCTGTCTTTTCTGACGTGTGATGAATTCGCGGGTTTTTTCCTCATTTGCGACCGAGAACATTATGCGCTTCAGGTTGGATTCGATGCCGAGCACGTCAAGCATACTCTTGACAGCCGTGCCCCTGCCTGAGAGAGTTACGTTCAGCGGCAGAGCCATATCCTCGCATACTCCCGTAAGAACCGGGAGCGCTTCGGGAGACGTTATTGAGATTATGAAGTTCATGCGGCATTTTCCTCCCAGAGTTCAACAATATCGTAGTCGCCGTATATCTCGGTGGGAGCCCTTGCCGGCAGTTTCTTTCTTTCGTAGATGAAGCCCACCATCTGTATCGAGAGAAGCGGCATCATTGCGACCAGTGCGACGACACCGAAGGCATCGGTCAGGATATTTCCGCCGAGAGCCGAGCAGGTGCCCATCATGAACTGGAGCATGAATGTCGCCGTCATGGGACCTGACGCGACTCCTCCCGAGTCGAACGCGATTGCCGTGTAGATATCCGGAACAAAGAACGAGAGCAGAAGCGAGAGCGCATATCCGGGTATGAGGAACCACATGACGGATATCCCGGTAACGACACGGGTCATTGCAATTGCCATTGCAAGCGCTATCGCGACGGAAAGACTGCGCTTTATCGCTTTTCCGGGAATGCGTCCGGCACTGACCGATTCGATCTGCGCCTCAAGCACTCCGACCGCAGGCTCCGCCGAGATTATGAACCAGCCGAGCAGGGCGGCAAGCGGGATCAGCAGAAATTCCATTCCCGACCTGACGATAGCCTGACCTATCTGTGCGCTGAGGGAAGAGAATCCGACATTTACTCCGGTAAGGAACAGGACAAGTCCGATATATGTATAAACTATACCGACCGATATCTTTGCGAAGCTGCGTAGCGACATTCTGAAGCTGACAAACTGGAACACAAGAAAAATGACGACGATCGGAAGCATTGCAACCGCCATTTCCTTGAGATTTGCAGGGAGGAAACGGAGAAACGCCGTTCCGATTTCCTTTGTGCTGCCGAAAGCCGCGCTTCCTATCTCGCCCGTCGAGCCTGCGCTGCTTCCGAGAAAACCGAGTATCAGAACCGAAAGGATCGGACCAATCGAGCAGAGGGCGACAAGGCCGAAGCTGTCCGCCTCCGCGCGTTTGTCGCTTCGTACATTCGAAACACCGACGCCGAGCGCGAGGATGAAGGGAACCGTCATGGGTCCTGTCGTTACCCCGCCTGAGTCGAAGGCTATGCACAGATAATTCTTATCGGAAAAAGCCGCAAGTATGAATATGACAGCATAGCAGACGATAAGCACCCATCTCAGGCTTAAACCGTACAGGATTCTTACCATGCAGAACGACATGAAAAGTCCGACGCCGACGCCGACCGTGACAAGAAGCACGGTTTTGTTGATGTTCGGCACGGTTTCGGCAAGAACCTGAAGGTCAGGCTCCGCAACCGTGACGGCAAAGCCGAGCAGGAAGGAAACGCCGATTATCAGGGGCAGATTCTTGGTTTTTGTAAGTGCCGTGCCGATCTTGTTTCCGATTGGGGTCATCGACTGCTCGGCGCCGAGTGAGAAAAGTCCCATTCCGGCAACTATCATTATCGCGCCGACAAGAAACGCGAGAAGCAGGTCGGTACTCATCGGGAGAACACAGAGGCAGAGGAGCGCAACGATGACGATTATCGGAATAACCGAGACGGCAGACTCTCTGAGCTTCTCGGCAAGCGCTGTTTTGGTTTTGTCGAGTGTGACACTTTTGGCTTTTGAAAAAAACTTCATCCGGTTTCACCTTTATACGTGTTCAGGCCGCGGCGCGCCCTATCAATGCAATAATTATATCATAAAACTATTTTTACCACAACTGAATGAACGCACTTTTTACATTTGTTTTACAAATCGCTTGCACAAAAACAGGTCAGGATTTTCATTTTGCGGTTGACGCGCCATGCCGACGGAGATATAATTAAAACTGTTGACAAAACAAAGGAAACAGTGTATAATATCTTAAGATATACATCACGGTGTATATTTCAGTGAAGCCGTATTATACGGCGTCCGGAATTGCAGGCGCGTTTGTGCCGACGACTGAAGCGGGAGGAATTTATGCTTCGAATCAATAATCTGAACAAGATATACGGAACAAAGAAAGCGGTTGACGATCTGACCCTGCACATACAGCCCGGGGAGATTTACGGTTTCATCGGTCACAACGGTGCGGGAAAGACGACAACGCTGAAGGCTGCTGCCGGAATTCTCGATTACGACTCCGGAGAGATATTCATCGACGGAAAAAATGTGAGGGAACAGCCGATTGAATGCAAGAGAGTCACGGCATATATACCCGATAACCCCGATCTTTACGAATTCATGTCAGGGATAAAATACCTGAATTTCATAGCCGATATCTTCGGGATCGGCGCCGCGGAAAGGATGGAACGGATCGATAAATATGCCGCTCTGTTCGGGCTGACAGACGACCTTGCACAGCCGATAGCCGCATATTCCCACGGTATGAAGCAGAAGCTGGCGGTTATATCGGCGTGGATACATGAGCCGAAGCTGATCATCATGGACGAACCCTTTGTCGGGCTTGACCCGAAGGCGGCGCATATCCTGAAGGGCATGATGCGGGAGCTTTGCACCGGCGGAGGGGCGATTTTCTTCTCGACCCATGTGCTTGAGGTCGCCGAAAAGCTCTGCGACAAGGTTGCAATCATAAAGGGCGGTAAGCTCATCCGTTCGGGTACTATGGAGGAGGTCAGGGGCGACGAATCGCTTGAGACGGTGTTCCTTGAACTGGAGGAAGAGAAATGCTGAAAATCCTTCTGAAAAAACAGCTTGCCGAGATATTCAGAAGCTATTTTTACGATGCCAAAAAGAACAAGGCACGCTCAAAGGGCGCGGTTATCGCTTATATGGTGAGCTTTGTCGTTCTTATGGCCGGTCTTCTCGGCGGAATGTTCACGGCGCTGTCTGTTTCGCTCTGCACGCCTCTTGTCTCTGCCGGCATGGGGTGGCTGTATTTTGCGATCATGGGGCTTATTGCCGTTGTTCTCGGAGTGTTCGGAAGCGTGTTCAACACATATGCCGGGCTTTATCTTGCAAAGGACAACGACCTGCTTCTCTCTATGCCGATACCGGTCGGGGCTATAATGGCCTCGCGTATTCTCGGTGTCTACATAATGGGACTTATGTATTCCGGGATAGTAATTATCCCTGCCGCGGTTGTCTATATGATACAGGCGGCGTCTGCGGCGGCGGAATTTATAGGTCCGGTACTGCTTGCCGTCCTGATATCGGTACTGGTGCTGACGCTTTCCTGTGCTCTCGGCTGGGTCGTTGCGCAGATCAGCAAAAAGCTGAAGAACCGGAGCTTCATAACGGTAATAATCTCGCTCCTGTTTCTCGGTGCATATTATTTCATCTACTTCCGCGCCCAGTCGGTGATAACCGATATAATCGCCAACGCCGCCGAATACGGAGATAAGATCAGGGGCGCGGCATACCCGGTTTATCTTTTCGGAAATGCGGGAGCCGGTGATCCGGTTTCTATGCTGATACTGACTGCCGTTGTCGCAGTGCTGTTCGCACTTATGTGGGTGCTTATCTCGCGCAGTTTTATAAAAATCGCAACGGCGACCGGGAGTACCGGAAAGAAGGTGCCCCGTGCAAAACGCGCCGGGAGGAAGAGCGTTGATTCCGCGCTTCTTTTAAAGGAATTCGCGCGCTTCACCTCAAGTCCGAATTATATGCTGAACTGCGGTCTCGGCACGGTTCTGCTTCCGGCATTCGGAATTTTCCTGCTCATCAGGGGCGGGGAATATGCCGCGCTGTTCAGACAGGTGTTTGCAGGTCATTCCGGCTTTGTTCCGGTGATCCTGACATCTGCCGTTTGTGCCGTTGCGTCCATGAACGACATATCGGCTCCGTCTGTGTCCCTTGAGGGCAAAAACATATGGATCGCTCAGTCGCTTCCGGTAACACCGTGGCAGATCATCCGCGCCAAGCTCGGCGTGCATCTGCTTGTGACCGGGATTCTGGCGGTGTTCTGTATGGTCTGTGCGCTTATCGTCGGCGGATTTAGCGCGCCGGAGGCGGTGATTTCCTTCGTGTTTGTGCTTCTTTTCACGGTTTTCTCCGCGCTTGCCGGGATGACCGCCGGGCTGAAAATGCCGAACGTTCACTGGACAAACGAGACCGTCCCCATAAAGCAGAGCGGTCCGGTGTTTCTCACGCTGTTCGGAGTCTTTATCTATGCGGCGGCTTTTGCCGGGGTGTATTTTGCGGTAAAGGGCTTCATGAGCGGCGCGGCATACCTTGCGGCTTCTGCGGCTGTTACTGCCGTACTGTCGCTTGTCATGTATCTGTGGATCAGAAACAGAGGAACGCGCATTTTCGCGTCACTGTGACGTCCTGCGGAGGTTTGAAATGAAAATACTTGTTACCGGTTTTGACCCGTTCGGAGGGGAAAGCATCAATCCTGCGTATGAGGCGGTGAAGCTGCTTCCCGACTGTATCGGCGGTGCCGCGATTGTGAAACAGCTGATCCCGACGTCGTTCCTGCGCAGCGGAAGAGTGCTTGAGGAAGCAATTGAGTGCGTCCGTCCCGAAGCCGTTGTCTGTATCGGTCAGGCAGGAGGACGTGCCGCGATCACACCGGAGAGGCTCGCCGTAAATCTGATGGACAGCACCTCTCCCGACAACGACGGATTCATTCCGACCGACATTCCGGTCTGCGCCGACGGGGAGAATGCGTATTTTTCCACCCTGCCGGTGAAGGAAATGGCAGCCGCTATAAAGGAAGCCGGCGTGAATGCCGCGCTGTCGCTCTCGGCGGGAACATTTGTATGCAACAGCCTTATGTACCGGCTTTTGTATCTTTCCGCTACAAGATATCCGGGAATGCGCGGCGGTTTTATCCATGTCCCGTATCTTACCGGACAGACCGTCGGAAAGCAGCCCGGAACTCCGGGAATGGAAATGTGCGATATTGTAAAAGGGCTTATAGCGGCGATTTCGGTTGTTGCGGAGCAGATTTCGCACGGAACATGATATAAAACCACCCTGTCTGCTTATTTGGGGGTTGACAGGGTGTTCCGGCTTGTGTTATAATACAGGCATACAGGTCTCCCGTAACTGACGGAAGCAGATAACTGCATGGGAACGGGGAATAAGACTTTGCCGACCGTCTGGGCTCGTGAGATTATCTTGCGGGTCCTTGTTTTTTTGGAGGGTATTATGAAAAACGTGGTCTCAACGCTCCGGCTCAGCGTCTGCGCCGGGCTTCTTATCGCGATAGGCGGCAGCGTCTTTCTGTCGTGCGAAAACCGTTATATCGGGGCAATGCTCTTTTCGGTGGCGCTCCTGTGCATCTGTTACCGGGGATATTATCTGTATACCGGGAAAATCGGTTATGCCGTCACCGAGCATAAAAAGAGCGACATTGTCAGCCTTGCGGTCGGGCTTGTCGGGAATCTTTTCACGGCATATTTTCTCGGGCTTATGCTGTCGTTCATGATCCCGGCTCTGAAAACCGCGGCAGTGAGTCTTTGCGCGGCAAAGCTTGCGCTGACAATTCCGTCGGTGTTTGTCCGCGCACTGTTCTGCGGCGTGCTTATGTACCTTGCTGTCAGCATTTTCCGCGAGAAAAAATCGGTTCTCGGAATAATTTTCTGTGTGCCGGTGTTTATTCTGTCCGGTTTTGAGCATTCGATTGCCGATACGTTCTATTTCGGCGCGGCGGGAGTTTTCGGATGGCGGTTTTTATTGTTCACTGCCACCGCTGTTGCCGGAAATTCTCTCGGAGCGATGATCCTGCCGCTGCTTGATCCGTCGCATATGGTAATCGATCCGGACGGCGGCGTAAAATAAATTACAGCCTGTAATTTTCTTTCAGACATCGGTCTTACGTGGGAATGAGTGCTTTTTTCGTGACTGCGGCTTACTTCAGAGAGGACTTTAATCAAGAAAAGACGGCTTCCGTGCCGGCATAAAGCAAAAAAACGCCTGAATAAAGGAGCGGTGACTTAAGAAAACATTGAAGCAAAAGACGGTTTAGCTTGACGGCTATGCCGTCTTTTGCTGTTTTTCAGTTGTATTGCGGGCTTCTTCGATAGCCCGTGTAAAGTCAAATGCACCGATGAAGTTATAGACAATGGTGATCTCCCTTGTCTTGGATTTCTTGTCTGCGTGGGACACTTCGATGCGGTCAATAAATTCACGGAGAACTGCCGCGTCAAGCTCCTGCATATCCGTGTACTTTTTCACCGCTGCGACAAATGCCTTGGCATTGGTTTTCTGCTGCTCCTGCTGTTTCAGCTCCTTGCGCAAAACTTCTGCCATAGATTTTAAGTTGCTCTGTTCCAGCTCGTAGTCGTGGGACAATTTGATAAATCTGTCATCGGACAGTTTACCCATTACATTGTCCTCATACAGTTTGGAAATGATATGGTCAAGCTCTGCAATGCGTTTATCAGCTTTCGCAAGCGTATCACGTTTCCGCGCAAATTCCGCGTCACGATCTCGCATACTGATGTCTGCCGCTTCCTGCATAAACTCGGCTTCGTGCTGGCTCACATACTGTATGGCTTCGCGCAGATTTCTCAACACGATTTCATGCAGCACCACATTCTTGATGGAATGTGTTGTGCAAAGGTCTTTTCCCTTGCGGTAGGTAGAACAGATAAAGTATTTCTGTTCCTCCGTAAAATTGGTGGCGCGGCATTGATACATCTTGCCGCCGCACTCTGCACAATAGAGCAGCCCGGAGAAGATCCCCATATCACCCATCTTGGTAGGACGGCGGCGGGATTTACGGATATTCTGGACAATGATAAATACGCTTTCCTCAATGATCGCGGGCTGGGTGTTTTCAAAGATTACCCAATCCGCAGGATCGTTCCAGAGCTTCTTTTTGCTCTTGTAGG
>ERZ827512.3214-NODE-3214-length-11755-cov-8.681795_pt1 | contig 11755 bp, 9 predicted proteins | sample MGYA00519916_ERZ827512 | MGnify/ENA primary metagenome ERZ827512 (study PRJEB31778, sample SAMEA3449335) | human gut metagenome | biome: human gut; feature: human-associated habitat; material: faeces | place: United Kingdom | collected 2010/2012 ... | reverse complement strand
GGAGTGTTCTGCGGACGGTCAGCGTTCCTTTTTCCGCATCAAAGTCTGTCCACATGAGTCCGCATATTTCACCCCGCCGCAGGCCGGTGGTGATCTCCAGATAGAAGAAGTCGTGCCAGCGCTCATCGTTCTTTATGGCTTCCATGAACCGTTCCAACTGCTTATCATTGAGGATGGTCTTGGCGGCAGTCACTTTCTTCGGCAACGTCACATCATTGGTGGGGTTCTTTACGATCAGGTGGCGGTCAACGGCTACATTCAATGCCTGATGCAGGACGCCGTGTATCCTGCGGACCGTGGTGGGAGACAGCGCCCCGCCGTCCACGCCGCCCTCCCGCTGCAGCTTTCGATACAAGGTCTGAACATCGGCAGCAGTCACCTTGCTGATTTGTTTGCTGCCAAGGGAGGGTTTGATATTTCGCTCTGCATACCCACGGTAGCCCTTGTATGTGGATGGCCGGACCGACGGTTCGGCACACTCCCTCAACCAGATGTCCAGCCACTCCCCCAGTGTCATGCGGCAATCCTCCGTGAGCTCGGCCCCGTCGTACTCGACAATGCACCGATGCAGCTTTTCCATCAGAGTCTTTTGCGTCTTCGCGGATACATAGTGGAAGATCGAGTCGCCGTTTTCTTTGTGTCCGACTACGATACGCCCTTCCCAGCGACCATCGTCACGCTTGCGTACCATGCCGTCGCCGGATGGTCTTCGTTTTGCCATTTGCAGTTATCCCTCCCGTCTGCTTTTCTTTGTATAGGCAGTGCATTCCCTGCGCTGCCTGCAGCCTGTTCTACAAACACACCATACCGATAACCCTTTGCGAAAGCGAGAAGAATTATCGATGTCGACGCACTTTCTACGAAAGCAACAATAGTCGCGCCCATATCTTTCACCACATGGTCTGCTGCCAGCTCTGCCCCCGGCTCAGCTTTTGTCCCAAGGCCAGTTTCTTCAGCGCCTCTCGATGCCGCTGCTTGCTCTCCGTCCATGCCGGCGGCGCAGGCAGCGGCGGCAAATCGTCTGCCTCCTCTATGGACCGACCCAGCCGAACCAGCTCGCTTGCCAACTCGCCCATCCAGCCCTCCTCCGGCTCCGGCGTGTTGGGTCGGAAACCCACCGCCTGTCGGTAGGCAAACAGCGTTTCCAAATTCTCTTTCAGAAATGTTTCATCGTGGAGGCTGCTGTCCCGGCACCGCCGACCGTCAGGACAGACAAAGGTGATATGTTTCCGTGTGTCCGTCCAGATAACTTCATAGCCCTCGTACTCCATGTTTTCGACGAAGCTCTCCCGGTCATCGGCATATTCCAGTGCGTCGTTGATGGCTTGGATGAGATCCAGCTTCCAGCTATCGCCCCGCAGTCCCGCCTGGTACTCGCCGGGGCGCATCTGCTTTTTCCGAGTGTGCTTTTTTGACGGCTCCAGCACCTGCAGCCCGTGCGCCATGCAGATCTCATCATTGACCTGCCGATGCCGCTGGAGATCTGCGGCGTTCTGGTGCAGCTTTTTGCCGTCCTTGCAGCTCACGCTGTTGACCACCAGATGGTTATGAAGATGGTTTGTGTCCAAGTGTGTTGCCACGACTACCTCAAAATCTGGGAACTGCTTCTGCGCGAACTCCACGCCGATGGCGTTGACCTGCTGTGGTGTCAGCCCGTCCTCCGCCGGGAAGGATTGGACGAAGTGATAGAATTGTCTGCCATCCGTTTTTCGGAATTGCTGTTTGGTTGTCATCATTTCCAGGTACGATGCCCTTGCCACGCAGTTGTGTCCCGTCACCATCCATTGGTCGTCCAGCATGGTTTTGCAGGCCTGCGTCACATATTTCAGCACGCCCATCATCGTACCAGCCGTCTGTTTCTTGTTGCGTACTGCGGTGAAGATGGCCATTACTGCACCTCCCGGCTGATGCGCAGCAGCTTTTGGCAGAGATCTGCATAACCGTCTATGAGCTCGTCGCTTCTGAGGATCTGGATGCGTCCCATGTTTGCCAGTGTCGTGAGCTGGTTGAGGTTCCTGCCTTGGGCTTTCACTTCGGCGAGGATCTCATCCAGTCCGTCCACCCGGACGATCTCCTTGCCCAGCGCGCAGGTGATGATGTAATCGGTGACAGTCATTCCGGCTTGCTTGGCCTGATGCTGGATCAGGTCTTTGATGCCCGGTGCCATTCTTGCGGTGATGATCGCTGTTTTCTTTCTCTGCATTGAACTCCTTTCTCCCCCTTGGGGCCGGGGGTGCCGGGGCCTTGCCCCGGCGAGTGCGTCCGGCGTATAGCCGGACGCTATGCTTGCCCCACCGAAAGGTGGGAATTTCGCCCCTACGGGGCATTTCTGCCCTGAACGCCCCCACATAACTGCCCTCGCTGTTGTTGCTGCCTTCGACCATAAAATCTCACACGGCGGCTTACAGCGGTGTACATGGCGGTACTTTACGCGCTCCGCTCCCCTGCTGTCGGAGTGAACGTAGCGCCCAGCTCTTCGGCTCTTGCCTGTGCCCGCTGCCGTTCCATGGCTTGCCCCGCCTTCTCCATCTGGCGCTCGTAACAGAGGGCGAGGGCATTCTTAATCGGCAGGATGGTGTACCTGAGACAGCCGTTGCGCTTGAGACCGTCCCTGGTGATGATCTCCGTGCGCTCTGTTCGGATGAGACCGTGCTCTTCCAGCGCGGCAACATACTTTGCCACGGTGTTGACCGAGATACCCAGCTTCCTTGCGATGGTGGGATAGCTGACAAGGCACTGGTAGGTTCGTCGATCCTCAATGCGGAGCAGATAGGCGTAGATGTTGATCTCCATGTGGTGCAGTCCCAGATCAAAGACTGCGTTGGGAACGGGAAAGAAATTCTTGATGGTGTCCTTCTTCACATAGGGCGTGTTCAGCATCCCGACGCCCCTTTCGTGTGTGCGGCAATCCATTTCCGCAGTTCCTCCTTCGGAACGACGATGCGCTTGCCGATCCGCAGAGAGGGAAAGCCCTCCTCCTGAATGAGTTCATAGATGCTGGAGTCCGAGACTCCCATGAGATCCACCAGCTGCTTCACATTCAGCAGCAGGGGCAGTTCGTCATAGCTGGTATAAATGCTTTTCTTCAAATCGTGTCCTCCTTGTAGCTTTGTTGGTAGAGCGTATTCATTTTTTAGTGATGGTGTAGGTCTGATCTCACCTCCCATGATTTTTCTCTGCTGTACGCCGCGCTCTTGCTCCGTTGGTGCGCTCTCCCTTTGCGGGCTCGTGGCGTCACTTCGCCCGGAGCGCCCGGGCTGCGGCGGCAGGTATTCACTTTTCAAGGTTCCGAAAATAACGGTTGACATATCCGCCTTAATGGATTAGACTTATTTTATAAAAGATGTTTTCTGTGTCTACTTTTGAGCATACTATACCATGTCAACAACCCCATTGTCAAGTCTTAGCGAAAGCAGTATATTTCATTAGTCTAATTTAAGGAGTACACATTATGCCAGACTATATTTTTAAAACCTACATTGACAGCGGCAGGGAGTACTACGAGTACACCGATGTGACGGATAGAGCGCAGACCATAAAAAAAGACTTTCCGTTCCCGGAAAGTCTGATGGATCTGCTGTATATGGATACGCAGGAGCTGGAAGCCATCACCAAGAAAATGGACAAAGCCTTGCTGGCTTTTTACCAGTCCGGCGCCAAGGATGACCTGCAGGTCGTAGCAGCAGGACTGAACGAGCTTGCATCCCGACACGTCTATTTTGAGCTGCTGCGGCTGGACTGGACAGAGCGGTTGAAAGCAGCGGAGCGCGTCACGCCCAAGGAGTACCTTCGGCTGCTGCCGCATAAAAAAATCAGCCACATTTACAGCAACATCGATACCATGCAGCGGCAGATCATCAGTTTAATCGCACATGCGCTGGACATGGACGGCGGGAAGAAATCCGTATCTGAAAAGATGGTAGCCTACTACAACGCCGAGGGCAACGACACGTTGTACACTTTCCAGTTCCAGCCACAGCCTGTCAACTTCGAGGTCATCGACAGACGGATCTTTGCCGAGGTGCTATATCCCAAGGACATCTATGACCTCATCGACCACCATATACGGGAGTGCGTGAAGCGTGAGGTGAGGATGCGGGTATGCAAGAACTGCCTGCGCTACTTCGCTGTGACGGGCAAGGCCAGCACAGAGTACTGCGACCGGATCTGCGACAGCAAGGGCCGCACCTGCCGGGAGATCGGGGCCATCAACACATGGACGCAGCGCAAGCAGGGCGACGAGGTGTTCAAGGAATATCGCAGAGAGTACAAAAAGCGTTTCGCCCGCATCAACGCCGGCAAGCTGACCAAGAGCGTATTTTACGCCTGGAGTGAGGAAGCCAGAAAGAAAAAAGAGGATTGCGACAACGGCACGATCACACCGGAGGATTTCTCCCGCTGGCTGAAGGAGTCGTGAGAAAGAGATGCCGCTAAACCAATGTCCTAATGGTGGCGAATGCGCAAAGTGGAAAGAGGATGATCCTTTTCATAAAACCTCCTTGTTTCGAAACTCTACGAGATTGCTTTGTCAGCGCAGGAACAGCCGCAGGCCATTCGGTGCAATAGCCTGCGGCTGTCGGTAATCTTTGATTATGGCATCCCACGCCGTGGGGACCCTTCCATGTGGAAGGGGGCGCTGATCTGCATCAATTCTAAAAATGTGTCCTACCTCGATTGCCTGTGGGTGGGAACTCTACGGCAGCATCAACAACGGATTTTTATGGATATTCGCCAAAATAGCATTATTAAGGAGTATTTTTGCAAAGCAATCGCAATACGCATTGACAAGTTGCAAGACTGACGCTATAATAATGCCGTTATCAATAATACTATTATTGCAAAGCATGAGGTGAAAATGTGGCAAATAGAGATCACTCCTTGGATGACGGGATCATTCAGGCTGCTTATTCGGAATTTCTTGCTTACGGCTTTCAGAAAGCCTCTCTGCACAAGATCGCCGAAAAAGCCGGTGTTACTACGGGGGCAATCTACACAAGATACAAGAATAAAGACGCGTTGTTTGCCAGTCTGCTTCAGGATTTTTTTGAGACGATGCAGGTTCTCTTTACCCCCATCGCGGAAGAATACGAAAAAGCAAAGTGCAGCGCACAACCGGAAGATATCCTCCGCGCTATAAACGCCGAGGAACAAGTATATTTTCGGCTCCTGACCGAGCACCATGACGACTGCACTTTATTTTTCTGCCGCAGCGATGGCAGCTCCATGGAAACCGTGCTGCATGAACTGATGGATCAAAAAGCGGAACAAACGGTAGAGTTCTTTTCACATATCTATGGAAAAGCGCCAAATGCCGATGCGATCCGTCTTTTGATGGGCTCACAGTTCTGGTACTTCCGTCAGCTGCTGGATCAGCATATGGAGGAAGGCAGAATGCTTACCTGCTTACAGGCAGTCCTTGATTTCACCAACGCTGGCTGGCGGCAGCTATGCGATACCTTGCAATAAATCCGAAAAGTTGATTCGGACGGTCCATCCGTCCGTTTCTTACGACTGTCGGTTAGAGACGGCTAACTAATAAGAAAAGAGTTTGCGATGATAGAGTTTGAATTTGAATTCCAATATGCGGAGGCGAAGCTGCCCATCCTCCGACAGGTCAGCGGCAGCATCCCGGCGGGACGCTGCGTGGTGCTCTGCGGAGGCAGCGGATGCGGAAAGTCCACACTGCTGCGGTGCATCAACGGACTGATCCCACAATTTTACGAGGGAGAGCTGAAGGGCTTTTGCCGCCTGAACGGGCAGGACACCGCCGGGCTGCGTATCGGCAAGATCGGCGAGCTGGCAGCATCGGTATTTCAGGATCCGCGAAGTCAGTTTTTTACCGTGAACAGTTCCAATGAAGTGGCCTTCGGTCTTGAAAATCACGGTCTGCCGCAAGATAAAATCCGACGGCGGGTAGATGAGGCCTTCCGGATCTTTCATCTGGAGCGGCTGAAGGATCGCAATGTCTACGAGTTGTCCAGCGGCGAGCGACAGCTCATCTCCATCTTGTCCGCGTGGGCAATGGACACAGATATTTTTCTGCTGGACGAGCCCACGGCCAATCTGGACTTCGCAGCCACACAGCAGTTAAAAGAGATTCTGCTTGCCCTGAAAAAACAAGGCAAAACGCTGCTGCTCAGTGAGCACCGGCTCTACTATCTTGCCGACATTGCCGACGAATTTTGGGTTATGGCAGACGGCGAGATCAAAGGAAAATGCACTGCCGCAGAGGCAAAGGCGTTCTCGGCGGAGCAGAGACAAACACTTTCTCTGCGCACGCTCGACCTTGCGGAGATCACCGTGCCGGAGAAAGAGCCGCTGCCGAAAACCGCGCCGACGGCGCTTGCCGTCTCAGATGTCCGCTATACATACGGCAGGAAGGCCGGAGATACCCTCTCTGGTGTCAGCTTTTCCGTCCGTGAGCATGAGATCGTCGGCCTTGTGGGCGCAAACGGCTGCGGCAAAACGACCATCGGCAAGCTGATTGCAGGGCTTTACCGCCCCTCCGGCGGCAGGATAATGCTTTTCGGAAAGCCGCAAAATCCAAAGCAGCTGCAAAAGCAAGTGCTGTTCATCCTTCAGGAGGCGGAGTTCCAGTTCTTCACAGGCTCCGTCCTGCACGAACTGCAATACGGCCATGCGGTGACACCGGAGTTTGAAGCAAAAACGGAAGCGCTGCTGAAAAGTATGGATATGTGGGACTGCCGCGACCGGCATCCCTTTTCCCTCTCCGGCGGGCAGATGCAGCGTCTGACGCTGATGATGGCGTATCTATCCGACAAGCCAATCGTCATACTGGACGAGCCGACAGCAGGACAGGACGCGGAAAGTCTGGAGCGGTGCGCAGCGCTGATCCGGGAGATGCGGAAAGAAAAGACTGTTCTCATCATCACCCACGACCCTGAGCTAATTGCAGGTGCGTGTGACCGCTGCATTGGGCTGTCGGATGGGCATGCAGAAATAGAATTTCCCGTTCATTCGGAACGAGATTTGCAAGCGGTACGGCAATATATGGAGCGCTTCCATCCTTCCGATGCTCCGGCGAAAAAACAGCATAAGCAGCGATTCCACCCGGCAACGAAGCTGCTTTACTGGCTGACCCTGCTGGTCGTGATCTCCACATCCAGCAACCACTTAGTTTATGCCGTATATGCGGCGCTGATCTTGCTGACCGCAGCGGACGGCTGGCTCGGAACGGCGCTGGCAGGCGGGATGAGCTTTGGGCTGCTGTGGGCGGCAAACGCCCTGCTGCCGGGCACGGTGTTTTCCTTTATGTTAGTGCTGTTCCCGCGCATCATCGCCATCGGCATTTCCATGCGGATGCTGATTGGGCGGAATGAAGCCAGCCGTACCCTGGCGGCGCTGCGTAATCTGCACCTGCCGGAACGGCTCATTATGATCGTCGCTGTAATCTTCCGCTTCTTCCCCGTTCTGTCGGGAGACATGAAGCTACTGCGGCAATCCATCCGCACCCGGGGCGCATTTGCAACACCGCTTCAGAAGCTGCGAGCGCTGCCATCCTATATCGAAATACTGACCGTGCCGATGGCTTTGCGCGTTATCCGCATCGCCGAGACGCTGTCCGCCTCCGCCGAAACACGGGGCATCGACTTAACCCGCCGCAAAAGCAACTATCTGTCGCTTCGGTTTTCTGCGTGGGATGCTGTGTTCTGCGTCCTGCTGGCGGCATCGATCGCCGCCGGCCTTATCCTGTGATCGCCGTCTCTGCGACGTTCAACCATATTTCATTCAAAAAGGAGTCTTTACTATGAGTACTGCAACCGCCAACAAGCTGAAAACCAAGGACATCATCACCGTTGTCCTGCTGGCTCTGATCAATGTGGTCATTTTCTTCGCCAGCTCCGTCCTGTACGCAACGCCCATTACCATCATTCTGATGCCGGTGTTTTTCGCCCTGCTGGAGGGCATCGTCTACTTCATCATCGGCACGAAGGTGAAAAAGCCCGGTGCGATCCTCATTTACAGCATTGTCCGCGCCATTATGGGCGGATACCTGCCGTACATCATCCTCTTTATTCTCTCCGGTGCCATTGCCGAGCTGCTGCTGTGGAAGATGGGCTACGGCAATGCAAAGGCGCTGACCGTCAGTTATGTCATCAATCAGGTGCTGGCTGCATTCGGCAGCACCATCATTCCCTACGCCATCGCAGCCAAGGCTATGGCGGATCAGATGGTCACCGATGGCCGTCAGGACGCCATCCTTGCCGCATCCCAGATGCTGCAGTCCTGGGTATCCGTGGCACTGGTGGCCGGTGTGATCGTGGCCGCATTCATCGGAGCAGCTATCGGCAAGGGCATCGTGAAGAAGCATCTGGCTGCCTGATCTGCCTTGGAGGAATTACCCATGAATCAGAACACGAAGCAAAAGCGCTCCGCCGCCTCGTGGCTGGCAGAGCTGGCAAAAGGGCGGTACGGCGAGTACGCTTTGAGCGTCCTTACGGCGCTGCTGGGCGTTGCCTGCTCGCTTATTCCGTATTTCATCATCATCCGGCTTATCACCGCACTGGTAAACGGCACGGCGGAGCTTCCCCGCTGCCTGACGCTCTGCGCATGGATGGCGGGCTGCTGGGTGCTGCGCTATGTGCTGCACAGCGTGTCCACCTCTCTCTCCCACCATGCGACGTTCCATGTGCTGGCCAATACCCGCGTCCGGCTGCTGGACAAGCTAGCGACGCTGCCGCTGGGTACGGTGCTGGATCGTTCCTCCGGCTCGTATAAGAACATCATCGTCGAGCGGGTCGATTCCATCGAAACCACCCTTGCCCACCTGCTGCCGGAGATGACCACCAACATCGTGGGGGCGCTGGCGGTACTGGTGCTGCTGTTCATCGAGGACTGGCGCATGGGCCTTTCCATGTTCATCGTCCTGCCGCTGGGCATTCTCTGCTTTATGTCCATGTTCAGCGGCTATAACGAGAAGTTTCAGCGCACGGTCACCGCGACAAAGACACTGAACGACACGGCTGTGGAATACATCAGCGGCATTGAGGTCATCAAGGCGTTTGGTCAGTCCAGGACCAGCTATGCAAAGTTCGTCTCCGCCGCAAAAGAGGGCGCGGACTGCTTCATCGACTGGATGCGCGGGAGTTTGTTCGGACAGGTGGCCGGAATGGCGATACTCCCTTCGACACTTCTCGGCATCTTGCCGGTGGGCTGCCTTCTCTATATGCACGGCACACTGTCGGCGGAGACGTTTCTCGCGGTCATTGTTCTGTCCTTCGGCGTTATGCAGCCGCTGATCACCGCTTTTTCCTACACCGATGACATCGCGCAGGTGACGACCATCGTGGGTGAGGTGGCGGAGGTGCTGTCCGGCGAGGATATGCAGCGTCCGGAACGTGCGGAAAAGCTGCCTGCGGACAACGCCGTCGAGCTGAAAGATGTCCGCTTTGCCTATCACGACAAGGAGGTACTGCACGGAATCGATCTGCACATTGCCCCGGGGACGGTCAACGCATTGGTCGGGCCTTCCGGCAGTGGAAAATCCACCATCGCCCGGCTCATCGCCTCCCTGTGGGATGTGAAGGACGGAGAAATCGACCTGGGCGGCGTGGACATTCGCACGCTGCCGCTGGCGGAGTGCACGAAGCGCATCGCCTATGTATCCCAGGACAACTACCTTTTTGACCTTTCTGTCATGGACAATATCCGCATGGGCAGAAAGAGTGCGACCGATGCGGAGGTCATTGACGCCGCGAAGAAATGCGGCTGCCACGAGTTTATCATGGGGCTTGAAAACGGCTATCAGACCGTATGCGGCGCATCCGGCGGTCACCTGTCCGGCGGCGAACGGCAGCGCATCTCCATTGCCCGGGCCATGCTGAAGGACGCGCCAATCGTCATTCTGGACGAGGCCACATCCTACACCGACCCAGAGAACGAGGCGGTCATCCAGTCGGCACTGGCAAGACTGGTGCGGGGCAAGACGCTGCTGGTCATCGCCCACCGGCTGTCCACCATTGCGGACGCCGATCAGATCATTGTTGTCAATCAAGGCAAGATCGAAGCGACCGGCACGCAGGCGGAGCTGCTTGCTTCCTGCCCGCTTTATCAAGCCATGTGGGAAGCCCACATCAGCGTCAAAGACGACGGGGAGGTGGCGTAATGCTCAAGACACTGAAAAAATTTTTTGCCTTCTGCGGGGTGGACAACCGCAGGCTGTTTATGGCATCCATCTGGCTGGGCGTGGTCAGCGCCATTTGCTCTGCCATGCGGATCCCTGCCACTGCCATTGTCATTCAGGCACTGCTGCAAAAGAATGTCACCGTGGCGACGCTCTGGACGAGCCTCGGCATCATCGTGGTTTCTCTGATCGTGACCATCGCCATCAACATGAAGGCCACCATGCTCCAGACCCGTGCAGGCTACCGCGCCTGCGCCAACAAGCGGATTGAGATTGCGGAGCATCTGCGGTACCTGCCTATGGGCTGGTTCAATGACAACAGCTTGGGCGAGGTGACCTCCGTCACCACCAACACCATGGAGAATATGGCGAATGTCGCCACACGCGTGGTTATGGTTACAACGAGGGGGTTCCTTACTTCCGGCATCATCGCAGCGATGATGTTCCTCTTTGACTGGCGTATGGGGCTTATTACGCTGGCGGGACTGCTGCTGTTCTTCGCCGTCAACGCCGCCATGCAGCGGGCGGAGCAGGCCCTTTCCCAGCGGAAGTTCAATGCCGACGAGCGGCTTGTGTCCAAGGTGCTGGAATATGTGCAGGGCATCGCCGAGGTCAAGAATTTCGATTTGACCCACGACTCTGCAACGCAGGTACACGGCGCTGTGGAGGAATCGCGCAGGGCATCCTTTGCCATGGAGCTGCCGTCGGTGCTTTATATGCTGGCGCAGTTCATCGTCAACAAGCTCACCGGCGTTGCCGTCTGCACCGCTGCCATCGTATTCTATTTCGGCGGCACCATGGAGCTGACGAACTGCCTTTTGATGCTCATCTGCTCCTTCATTCTCTTTGAACAGCTGGATTCTGCCGGGAGCTTTTCGGCTCTGTTCCGCTCCATCGACATCGGCGTAGACAAGGCGAACACGATTCTGCGCGTAGAACCCATGGACATTGACGGCGAGGAACTGACTCCGGAGAGGGAGGACATTGCCCTGTCCCATGTAGATTTCTCCTATGACAGCAAGCCTATCCTGCACGATGTGTCACTTACCATCCCGGAGAAAACGACTGTCGCCATCGTCGGCCCCTCCGGCAGCGGCAAGACCACGCTGTGCAATCTCATGGCGCGGTTCTGGGACGTGCAGTCAGGCAGCGTGCGCCTTGGCGGACGGGATGTGCGGGAATACAGCTACGACAGTTTGATCCGCAATTTCTCCTTTGTGTTTCAGCGAGTCTATCTGTTCTCCGACACCATCGCCAACAATATCCGCTTTGGCAAGCCCGACGCCTCCATGGAGGAGGTGCAGGCCGCCGCGAAAAAAGCCCGCTGCTACGACTTTATCATGGCATTGCCGAACGGCTTTGACACCGTCATCGGCGAAGGCGGTGCTACGCTTTCGGGCGGCGAACGTCAGCGAATTTCCATTGCGCGCGCCATCATGAAGGACGCACCCATCATCATTCTGGACGAAGCCACCGCCAATGTCGACCCCGAAAATGAAAAGGAGCTGATGGAGGCCGTTGCGGAATTGACCCATGATAAGACGGTCATCATGATCGCCCACCGGCTGAAAACCGTGCGCCATGCCGACCAAATTTTTGTGGTCGATCACG
>ERZ827512.3201-NODE-3201-length-11797-cov-60.026316_pt1 | contig 11797 bp, 10 predicted proteins | sample MGYA00519916_ERZ827512 | MGnify/ENA primary metagenome ERZ827512 (study PRJEB31778, sample SAMEA3449335) | human gut metagenome | biome: human gut; feature: human-associated habitat; material: faeces | place: United Kingdom | collected 2010/2012 ... | reverse complement strand
GCCACGGCCACCTGGCATGGCGCGCCCTGAAGCCGATGATTCCGCTGGGCGAGGAGAACCCCTATGCCGTGCGCGTCGTTTCGGACATCCTCGAGTCGAACGGTTCGTCGTCGATGGCTACGGTCTGCGCCGGAACCCTCGCGCTGATGGATGCCGGCGTGAAGATCAAGAAGCCCGTTTCGGGTATCGCCATGGGTCTGATCTCCGACTCGGAGTCGGGCAAGTGGGCCGTGCTGTCGGACATCCTCGGCGATGAGGACCACCTCGGCGACATGGACTTCAAGGTGACCGGAACCAAGGACGGCATCACCGCCACGCAGATGGACATCAAGGTGGACGGCCTCTCCTACGAGGTGCTCGCCGCCGCCCTCGAGCAGGCCCGCAAGGGACGCATGTACATCCTCGGCAAGATCACCGAGTGCATCGCCGAGCCGCGCGCCGACTACAAGCCCTGCGTGCCGCGCATCGTACAGATCACCATCCCGCAGGACATGATCGGCTCGGTCATCGGCCCGGGCGGCAAGGTGATCCAGGACATCCAGAAGACCACGAACACCACCATCACCATCACGGAGGTGGACAACAAGGGCATCGTCGATATCTTCGGCGTGGACAAAGCCGCCCTGGACGGCGCCCTGGCCCGCATCAAGGCCATCGTTGCCATCCCGGAGGTGGGCGAAACCTATCACGGACGCATCCGCTCGATCGTCGCCTTCGGCGCCTTCGTCGAGATCATGCCCGGCAAGGACGCCCTGCTCCACATCTCGGAGATCGACTACAAGCGCTTCGAGACCATGGAGGAGACCGGATTGAAGGAGGGTGACGAGATCGACGTCAAGCTCATCGGCATCGACCCGAAGACCGGCAAGCTCAAGCTCTCGCGCAAGGCGCTGCTGCCCAAACCCGAGGGTTACGTTGAGCGTGAGCGCCGCCCGCGCCCCGAGCGTGGAGAGCGCCGCGAACGCCGTGAGCACAAGGGCGAATAATCCGCATTAAGGGACTGTTTCGGACGGAAATGTACAAAAAATATTTCCGTCCGAAATTTTGCATAATTTGCAAGTCTTTTCTATATTTGCGATGTTCTGTCGTATGGGCTACGGCAGAAGGAGATAAAAGAACAAGCAATCAACAAATAAACATTAAAATTACCCGATTATGAAAAAACTGATGAGATTGAGCATGGTGCTCGTTGCCGCATCGCTGGCTTTCACGAGCTGCAATTGCTTCAAGAAGATGGCCAAGAACCGGGAAGACGTCAAGCTGACGGTCGCTCCCGAGATTCTGACGCTGAACAACGGTATCGTTGCCGCTGACATCAACGTAACGTTCCCCGTAGAGTACTTCAACAAGAAGGCCGTCATCAAGGTGACCCCGGTGATCGTCTTCGAGGGCGGCGAGGTTGCCGGCACGACCCACTACTATCAGGGTTCGAAGGTCGATGACAACTATACGGTCGTAGACAAGAAGAACGGCGGCAACTTCACGCAGCACGTCGAGTTCCCCTACGATCCGCGCATGGATCAGAGCGAGCTCCAGCTCCGCGCCGAGATCAAGTGCCCGGGCGGCAAGTGCAAGGAGTTCACGCTCGTAAACCTCAACACGGGCGCCATTCCGACCAAGGAGCAGGCTGCCGTGCTGGCCGGCAACGACGAGGCTGCCAAGGCCGCTCTGGCCAAGGAGTTCGGTCTGACGGTTGCCTACGGTGTGAACACGCTCCAGAAGGACCTCAAGTACGGTGACCTGATGGAGGAGATGGACAACAACTTCAAGCGCATCACCACCGTTGTGGACAAGACCGATCTGCTCTACGCCATCAACTCGTCGGTCGTAACGAAGAAGAACGAGAGAAACGCCAACCTCGACGCATTCAAGGCCAACGTGGACGAGACGATGCAGAACGACCGAGCCACGCAGAACATCGCCGTGAAGGGTTACGCTTCGCCCGACGGTCCGGTGAAGTTCAACGACAAGCTTTCGAAGGCCCGCAGCGAGTCGGGTAAGAAGGTCGTTGCCAAGCTGCTGAAGGACTCGGGTCTGGACATCGACGCCGCAGCCTACGGTGAGGACTGGGACGGCTTCAAGGAGCTGGTTGAGCAGTCGAACATCAAGGACAAGGACCTCATCCTGCAGGTGCTGAGCCTCTACAACTCGCCCGCAGAGCGTGAGACCGAGATCAAGAACATGTCGAGCGTATTCGAGGAGCTCAAGGAGGAGATCCTGCCCGAGCTGCGCCGCTCGCAGATCGTGAACACCACCGACCTGCAGGGCAAGACCGACGAGGAGATCATGGCTGCCTACCGCAACGGTGGCGAGCTGAGCGCCGAGGAGTACCTCTTCGCTGCACAGGTTCTCGTCGAGAATCCCGAGGAGCAGATTGCCATACTGACCGCCGCTTCGAAGAAGTACAACGATGCCCGCATCTGGAACAACCTCGGTGTTGCCCAGACGAAGGCCGGTGACAAGGAGGCTGCCCTGAAGTCGTTCGAGAAGGCTGCCAAGCTGGATTCGTCGGCTGCCCTGAACAAGAACCTGCTGCTGGCCAACCTCGCCAACTGCAATACCGCCGAGGCCAAGAAGTACGCCGCTGCTGCCGACAGCGAGGCAAAGGCTGCCATGGCTGCTGCCGAGGGCAACTACAAGAGCGCTGCTGCAGGTCTCGAGGGCTACAACAAGGCCATCGCCCTGGTTCAGTCGAACGATCTGGCAGGCGCCAAGAAGGCCATCGCCAAGGACAACTCGGCTGAGGCTGACTACCTGCGTGCCGTGATCGCCGTGAAGGAAGGCGACCTGAAGAGCGCCGAGGCTCAGCTCAAGAGCGCTACCTCGAAGAACCCCGAGCTGGCCAAGAAGGCTGCTTCGGATGTAAACCTGAAGGCTCTCCGCAAGTAATCGACGGAAATGATCCTACCACCCACCCGGACGGACCGACAGGGCCGGCTGTGAAGAGGGCGCAAAGGAATCAAATAGAAAAGGGCTCGGACCAAAAGGTCCGGGCCCTTTTTGGATCTTGTACAGCCATGGAGCTCCTGCACCACCGCGACAAGGAGGGCGGGGCATCCCGGCGATAAGGAACGACCGGGAAAGAGGGACGGAGGGAAAAGCGGACAAAACCGCAAAACGAAAATAATTCAGCCGAAGACGACGAGGATCGAATAATTTTTCTAATTTTGTCGAAAACAGCGAAATCGTATGGAATACGCCAATCACCTGAACGAATACACCCCGGCATGGAGCCAGGAACGTGTCGATGAAGAGGTAGCACGCATCCGCAAGGTGGCGGAGAGCCGCAACCACAACACGGAGGTCTATAAATTCTGCTACTCGGCCATCGACCTCACGACGCTCTCGTGCAACGACTCGGCAACCTCCGTGACGGAGTTCGCACGCAAGGCCGTCGAATTCTACCAGGCATATCCCCACATCCCGAATGTGGCCTCGATCTGCATCTATCCCGCTTTCGTCGAAACGGTCGGCGTAGCCGTGGACGGTACGCCGATGCGCATTACAAGCGTTGCCGGCGGATTTCCCGCATCGCAGACCTACCTTGAGGTCAAGGCCCTCGAGGTAGCCATGGCCGTGGAGAACGGGGCCGACGAGATCGACATCGTGCTCAACGTGGGCCGGATGCTTACCGGAGAGTACGACGAGGCAGCCAACGAGGTAGAGGTAATCCGCGCCGAGATGGATTCGGACATCATCCTGAAGGTCATCATCGAATCGGGCGCCCTGAAGAGCCCTGAACTCATCCGCAAGGCCTCGCTGCTCTCGATGCTCGCCGGAGCAGACTTCGTGAAGACCTCGACCGGCAAGATCGACGTGGCGGCAACGCCCGAGGCTGCCGTGGTCATGTGTCAGGCCATCCGCGACTATTACGAAAAGACGGGCCGAAAGGTGGGTTTCAAGGCGGCCGGAGGGGTGCGTACCCCCGAGGATGCCGCACTCTACTACACGATCGTCGAGGAGATCCTCGGCAAGGAGTGGCTCACGACCGACCTGTTCCGCATCGGCGCTTCGTCGGCAGCCAACAACCTGCTCTCGGCCATCGAAGGCAAGACGGTGAAATACTATTGACGCCCCGCCCCGGGGAACCTGACGCAGACCGCCTACGACACGAAAGAGGCTCTGCGCCGGGAAGCGTCATGAAAACGGAAAGCGGATCATCCCGACGGGATGATCCGCTTTCCGTATGGCACGAGCCGAAATACTGCAGGCACGAACCCAAATCAGGCGTCCGTCTTCCCGCCCGTCTCGGCAGTTTCCGTCTGCTCAGAAGAGGCCGCATCACGCCCGTCATCCGACGTACGGCCCGGAGCAGTGACGGTAGCAGCCGGACCGTCGGACCGGCCCCAGATCATCGACCGGTAACTGCCGGCGTGCAGGATCGTCATGACCAGTACGAAGAGTACCGCAACGGTGACGATCAGACCGATCATACGCTTAATCATCCTGTTCCGAATTCAGAATCGCGATGGCACGCATGATCACGTTGTCCACCGGATAGATGTTTGCATAGAAACCGTTGTCCTCGAGGGGCGTGTTGCGGCCGATGTAGGCCCGCAGCTGCGCCTCGATGAGTTTGCGCGAACGGGCGATGTCGCCGTAACGGGGCGCCACGCCCTTGCGCGCCGCATAACGGACGAAGTCGTCGAACATCCCCGGGTCGCTGTCGAGCAGCGCCTCGAGATCCTCGACCGTCCGCACGGCATTCAGGGCATCACGATGCCGGTCCGAATACTCGATCGTATAACGGTAGAGGATATTGCGGCCCGCCACCTCGACGAAATACTTCGTCACGTCGGTCGTATCGGCCGGCACGAAGACATCGGGCATGATGCCGCCCCCACCGTAGACCACCTTGCCGCCCGGCGTGATGCGTTTGAGCGAGTCGGCGAAGTGGATGCTGTCGGCCGTAAAGAACTCGTTGTTGCGGTAGCGGTTCCAGATATCCTCCTCGTATCCGGCCTCGTCGCCGATCGTATAGGGTTTCTGGATCGAACGGCCCGTCGGCGTATAGTAGCGCGCCGTAGTCAGCCGCAGAGCCGAGCCGTCGGCATAGGGGATCTGCTGCTGCACGAGCCCCTTGCCGAACGAACGGCGGCCGATGATCGTGCCGCGGTCGTTGTCCTGAAGTGCACCGGCCAGAATCTCGCTCGACGACGCACTCGCCTCGTCGATCAGCACGGCCACCTCCATATCCTGTGCCGAGCCGGTCCCGTCGGCATATTCGCGCACCTGCTCGTGGTGGCGGTCCTCCGTATAGACGATCAGCTGTCCTTCGTGCAAAAACTCGTTGGCCACGAGGATCGCCTGGTCGAGGTAACCGCCCGAATTGCCGCGCAGGTCGAAGATCAGTTTCGAAATACCCTGCGCACGCAGCGTATCGAGCGCCCCGCGGATCTCCGTCGAGGTCGTGCGCGCAAACTGACCCAAACGGATGTAGCCGATGCCGTCCACGATCCGGAAGGCCGACTCGACGCTCCGGATCGGGATCACGCCGCGCTCGACCTCCACATCGACCAGTCCGGCAATGCCCTGCCGCTCGAGACCGAGGCGGACCTTCGAGCCGCGCGGTCCGCGCAGGCGTTTCATGATCTCGTTTTGAGGCACCCGGCGCCCGGCGACCAGCGAATCGTCGATCTCCACGATCCGGTCGCCCGCCTTGACGCCGGCCCGGTCGCTCGGCCCCTGCGGAATGACGTTGAGCACGATGACCGTATCGGTGGCCATGTTGAAGACCACGCCGATGCCGTCGAACTCCCCTTCGAGGGGTTCGTTCAATTCCTGCATCTCCGAAGCCGGGATGTAGACCGAATGGGGGTCGAGTTCAGCCACGAGCATCGGGATGACATGCTCGGCCAGGGAATCCATCGACACGGAATCGACATAGCGGTTTTCGATGAGTGAAAGCGTATAGGTCAGTTTGTTCGTGGGGAGGGCCATCTGTGTCAGCATGCCCCGGATCTCGGAGGCCCGATCGTGTCGGCCGAGATACTGTCCCAAAAGGATGCCCAGTGCCACGCCCGCCGCCAGAAGCATCGGGAAAAGCACCGTCTGTTTCGAGTTCTTGTACATGTGCGGATGTTACTTGTTCTTGAAGGTATAGGTCACGCCCACCATGAGCTGCATCTGTGTCTGCAGATCGAGGTTCTGCGCCCGGTTGTAATACATTCTGAACGAGAAGGTCGTCTTCAGGAAGCGCGTGGCACTGATCTCGAGCGTATTCTCCCAGCGCAACGTCGGATGGATGGCCAGCAGGGGCTTGTCCTTGATGTCGTGACTCACGCTCGTATCCTCGGCGTTGTTCCACTTGTCGAGAGCGTGCCGGTATTCCGTATAGTCGGTGAAACGGTTCTTCTGCCCCATGTCCGTAATCCAGCCGTAGAAGGAGTAGATCGAGGTCCGGTAGCGCAGATAACCCGTCTTGCCGAAAGTGCGGTCGAAGTCGATCTGGACCGACGAGCCGCCCTCGTATTTCGACGTCTCGTCGGGATACGGAAGGCCGTAGATCTCCCAGCCCCACTTGTTGTCCCACTGGTTGTTGCGTATCCGCTCGCTCTCGACGAACACAGCACTCATAGCCACCGGCGAGAGGTTGATCGAGATCGGGAACTTGGGGGTCGGGCTCTTGTAGGTCAAACCGAACGACATGTCGAGGTAACCCGGCGAGAGGAACGAACTCTTCAGGTGCTCGCGTTCCTGTTGCGTTCGTGAGAAGTAGCCGTTCGAGAACTGGCTCCGGAACTTGATGATCGAACCGTAGGACCAGTTCTTTGCCAGTTTGAACGACGGGGCCACCGAGATCGAAATCTCATCCTGGTCCTTGAACCAGATGCCGACGCTCTTCGTATTCCCTTCGTCGTTCGTCTGATCGACCTTCACGCGGTTGGCGCCGTAGCGGGCATCGACCGACGTGGAGATGGAAAAGAGATTCTTGGTAAAGGTATGGCGCAGGTAGAGCGTTGCCAGCAGCGTGATGGAGTTGTCACCGCCCGACACCTTCATCCAGCTCTCGTTGTTCGAGGTCAGCGTACCGTTCAGTCCGGCACCGATCTCCAGGTAGTTTCGCTCCTTGCGGATGGCCGCACGCTCGGCCTTGTAGCGAGCCAGGCTGAAGTAATCGACATCCACGGGGGTCGATTTCAACGTATCGCGGAAAGCGACACCCGACGAGGGGGCGCTGACCTTGTCGATGGAGATCTGGGCCGTAGCAGGCAATGCCGCTGCAAGCAGCGACAGAAGGGCAAATATCGGGCGGAGGTATCGCATCGTAGCTGGGATTTTTTCGAAAGACAAAGTTATGAATTTATTTACAAAATCTTTAACTTTGTCTGCAACATAACCGAAAACATCGCACATGAAATACTTCGGAGCCCACGTAAGTGCTGCAGGCGGGGTCGAGAACGCCCCCGCAAACGCCCGTGCCATCGGGGCCACGGCCTTCGCCCTGTTCACCAAGAACCAGCGTCAATGGGTCGCACCCGCCCTGAAGGCCGAGCAGATCGAAGCCTTCCGCCGCGCCTGTGAGGAGGGAGGCTACACCCCGGCACAGATCCTGCCCCACGACTCCTACCTGATCAATCTCGGACATCCCGAGCACGAGGCACTCGAGAAGTCGCGCGCAGCCTTTTTCGACGAGATGCACCGCTGCGAACAGCTGGGACTCGACCGACTGAACTTCCATCCGGGGAGCCATCTGGGCAAGATCACCGAAGAGGAGAGCCTCGACCGCATCGCCGAGTCGATTAACCTCGCACTCGACCGGACACAAGGTGTGACGGCCATAATCGAGAATACGGCGGGCCAGGGGTCGAACCTCGGGTTCCGCTTCGAGCACCTGGCCTACCTGATCGACCGCGTGGAGGACAAGTCGCGCGTGGGGGTCTGCATCGACACCTGCCACGCCTTCGCCGCCGGATACGACCTCCGCACCGCAGCGGCTTGTGAGGCGACCTTCGCCGAACTGGAGCGCGTCATCGGATTCCGCTACCTGAAGGGCATGCACCTGAACGACGCCATGAAGATCCTGGGCAGCCGCGTAGACCGCCACACGCCGCTGGGCGACGGCATGATCGGCATCGAGTGCTTCCGCTACATCGCCCGCGACCCGCGCTTCGACGGCATCCCCCTGATCCTCGAGACGCCCGACGAGGCCCGCTGGCCCGAAGAGATCGCCCGCCTGAAGGCCTTCGCCGAAGAGGCGTAGCGATCCGAAGACAAAAAACAGCAATCCCTGCAGCCATCGGGCTGCAGGGATTGCTGTTTTCCGGACCAGGCTACAGCCGGTCGAGGCACTCGCGAATCAGGCAGGCGCTGTCGCGCACCTCCTCCTCGGATACGGTCAGCGGGGGCGAGATGCGGAAGGCCGTGTCGCAGAAGAGGAACCAGTCGCTCATAATTCCCGCCTCCTTGAAGAGCTCCATGATGCGGTAAAGGCGCTCCGACGATCCCAGTTCGACGGCCAGCAGCAAACCGCTGCGGCGGATCTCCCGCACGGCGGGATGGTCTTCGAGCAAACGCTCGTAGAGCGCGCCCTTCGCCTCGACCTGTTCGACGACATGATGGTCCAGCAGGTAGTTCAGGGCCGCAAGCCCGGCGGCACAGCAGACCGGATGGCCGCCGAAGGTGGTGATATGCCCCAGGACGGGATTCGACTGCAGGGTGTCCATGATCTCGTGCCGCGAGACGAAAGCCCCGAGCGGCATGCCGCCGCCGAAGGCCTTGGCCAGGCAGACGATGTCGGGCGTCACGCCGTACTTCTGCATGGCGAAGAGCTCGCCCGTACGCCCCAGTCCGGTCTGGATCTCGTCGAAGACGAGCAGCGCCCCCACCTCGTCGCAGCGGCGCCGCAGCGCCTCGAGGTATCCCGGCTGCGGCGGACGCACGCCCGCCTCGCCCTGGACCGGTTCGGTCAGCACGCAGGCCGTGCGTTCGGTGATGGACGCCAGGGCATCGAAGTCATTGAACTCGATGGCCTGCACGTCGGGCAGCAGCGGGCGGAAGGCCCCCTTCCACTCCTCGCCTTCGGGGGCTCCCATCACCGACATCGCCCCGTGCGTCGAGCCGTGGTAGGCCCGCCGCATGGAGATCAGTTCGGTGCGGCCCGTATAGCGTTTGGCCAGTTTGAGCGCACCCTCGACCGCCTCGGCCCCGGAGTTCACGAAATAGACGCTTTCGAGCGGATCGGGCAGCAGCGAGGCGATCCGTGCCGCATACTCGACCTGCGGTGTCTCGACCAGCTCGCCGTAGACCATCACGTGCATGTAGCGCGCAGCCTGCTCCTGCACGGCCCGGACGACCGCCGGATTGGCATGGCCGACGTTGCTCACCGAGACACCCGCCACCAGATCGTAGTAGCGCTTGCCCTCGGGCGTGTAGAAAAACGACCCCTCGGCCCGGGCCACCTCGACCAGCATGGGCGAAGGTGAGGTCTGGGCTACATGGGCCAGGAACTGTTTCCGTAAAATGTTCATCGTATCTCCTCCCCGAATTTACGTTTGAGAATCTCCTCGGAATCCTTCACGCTGCGGCGCATCCAGCGGCACAGCACACCGGCCTGCTCGGCGGGCGTCAGCCTCCAGTCGGGCACCGTACGGCGCACCCGCTCCGAAAGCTCGTAGATGAGGATGGCCGCCGAAGCCGAGACGTTCAGGCTCTCGACCAGGCCGCACATCGGGATGCGCAGGAACTCGTCGGCCGAGGCGACGATCTCGTCGGAGATGCCGGCATGCTCGGTACCGAACACCAGCGCGAAGGGCCCGCGTGTCACATCGAAAGTTTCGGGCGTGCAATCCTCGCGGTGGGGTGTCGTCGCCACGATGCGGTAGCCCGCAGCACGCAGGGCCCCGACCGCCGAGGCCGTAGACCGGTGGCGGCGCACATCGACCCAGCGGTCCGTGCCCCGCACCACGGCGGCGCTCGGCTCGAAGCGGCAAAGGGTCTCGATCGTGTGCATCTCCTGCAGACCGAACGCCTCGCAATGGCGGATCAGCGCCGCAGCATTCTGCCCGTGGAACATATTCTCGGCGAGCACGGTCATGTAGCGTGTGCGCATCGCCACGGCACGGCGCAGCGTGGCATAACGCTCCGGAAGCATGAAGTCCGCGAGGCAGGCGATCCGTTCACCGTCACCACCCGTCTCGGGGCCGAACTCCGCACCGGGCGGCAGCGCCGGACCGTTATTTTCGGTATTTGTCATCTTCATCGAGCATTTTCAGGTAACTTTCATAGCGCGCGAGGGCGATTTCGCCCGAACGGACCGCCTCGACCACGGCGCAGCCGGGCTCGTGCGTGTGCGTACAATTATAAAAACGGCACCCCGAAGCCACGCGCATCATCTCGGGGAAGTAGTGCCACAACTCGGCGTCGTCGATATCGATCAGCCCGAATCCCTTGATTCCCGGCGTGTCGATGACCGCACCGCCCTCGGAGAGCGGATACATCGTCGAGAAGGTCGTCGTGTGGCGCCCCTTGCGGTGGCTCTCCGAAATCTCGCCCGTGCGGATGTCGAGCGACGGGTCGATCGCCCGGATGAGGGTCGATTTTCCGACCCCCGAGTTGCCCGAGACCAGCGTCCGGCGTCCGGCAAGCAGCGAACGGACCTCCCCGACCCCCTCGCCCGAGGGAGCTGCTGCCTCCAGCACGCGGTAACCTGCGCGCTCGTAGACGGCACGGAACTCCGCGACGGCCCCGGCATCCTGCAGGTCGATCTTCGACAGCAGGATTGTCACCGGCACCTTGTAGGCCTCGCACGTCACCAGAAACCGGTCCACAAACTCCGTCGGGGTCTCCGGATCGCGCAGCGTGACCAGGAGCAGCGCCTGGTCGATGTTCGCGGCGATGATGTGCGACTCCTTCGAGAGGTTCGACGCCCGGCGGATCACGTAGTTGCGGCGGGGCAGGATGTCGGCGATCACGCAATCGCCCCCCTCGTCGGCCTCACACGCCACCTCGTCGCCCACCACCACGGGGTTGGTCGAGCGGCGTCCCTCGAGACGCAGCCGCCCCCGAATCCGGCAGCGGACCGTCCCGCCGTCGGTCAGCACCTCATACCAGCTTCCGGTTGCCCGGACCACCGTTCCCTTGAAACTACACTCCATCGTCTTCGCTCTTTTCATCCAGCTCCGGGACCCGGTCGCCCACCCATTCCAGGAAGGGGAACACGGCCTCCGACAAACGCAGGACCGGTTTATAACTCCTTGACTGATCGATCGTACGGGCCTCGACAAGCGTGTAGTCGGCATTGATCCGATCGAAAGCCGCAAACAGCGCACTGAGCACAAGCAGGTACTTCAGCACGGCCACGACCACGCCCAGCAGCGTATCGACCAGACCGAACCCCGCGAAGCGGAACACCCCGCGCAACAGACGCCCGATGACCGCGACGACCAGCACCACAACGACCAGCACGGCGACAAATCCGCCCGCCGCCGAGAACGACTCGTCGAGCCGCAGCCACTCCCCGACCCGGGCGCCGTAATGCGCCGCCAGCCAGATGGCAATGACGATTCCCGCCAGCGAACATACCTGCACGACGAGGCCCTGCCGCCAGCCGTTCCATACAGCCAGCAGCAGAATCAAGCAGACTATCAGATCGATACTATTCAACCGCCGTTTCTTTTTGCAGGCGTAAAGATACGACTTTTACACAAACCCTACAAAAAGAATCACCGACTTTACATCGCTCCGTCCGGGTTTTCACCCAACCCGTTCCGATGTTTATCGTGTTATATATAATCTATATATCCTCAAATCCGCAACCTATAGGGTTTAGTGGGATTTTGCTTGCAAAGCGACAAAA